>Ga0335074_10001798_pt1 | contig 29031 bp, 30 predicted proteins | sample Lox_Sample_23_FD_206715 | JGI IMG/M metagenome (GOLD analysis project Ga0335074, IMG submission 206715) | Soil microbial communities from Loxahatchee National Wildlife Refuge, Florida, United States - Lox_Sample_2.3 | ecosystem: Environmental > Terrestrial > Soil > Wetlands | place: USA... | reverse complement strand
GCGGTGCTCCCGCGTGCGCTCGCGACGACCTCGATGAGGAGCTCGTTCGCCCCCGCACGAAGCAGCGATGCAGGCATCGGAACGTAGAGCGGATAGTTCCAGGAGTCGCTGCTCGGGACGTCGAACTCCTCGCTTGCCCCGAGATAAACGCCGTTCAGAAACACGGCGGCACGCGGAGCGGCGTACGGGAGGTAGACACCGTAGTCTCTGCCTGGAACCGCGGAGAGTCGGAAGGGGAGTCTCACCCAGTGTGCCGCACGCCCGCGCGAGGGTCCTTGCGCGCCGAAGCGCGCGGGCAGGGTGATCGGAACCTGCTGCGCCTCGGGCGGCGGCAGGGCGCCCTTGAGGAAGTTGCCTGCGAGGTATTCGCCCGTCGCGAGCCGCTCGGCTGAGCTCGCCGCTGAATCCGCGGAGGGCCGGGCAAGCGCCCGGGCGGTCGCACCAGCTGGCGCCATTGCGACCAGCACGGCGAGCACCGCGCCGAGCAGCGCGTCAAAAGTCGAGCAGGCCGAGCTTCTTCGCCTCAAACACCGCCTCGCCGCGCGAATGCACGGACAGTTTACGATAGATGCGGTAGATGTGCGTTTTCACCGTGTTGTTGGAGATCGCGAGCAGACGGCTGATCTCGGGGAAGTTGAAGCCCTTCGCGACGAGCCCGAGGATCTCGAGCTCCCGCTCGGCGAGCTCGCTCTCGAGCGCCGCGCGGGAATCCTCGGCCTTGTGCGGCGCGCGAGCCCGGTTGAGCAGGATTCGCGCGATGCTCGGGCTGATCGGCGACCCGCCGGCGCGCAACTCCCGGATGGTGTTGAGGAAGGAGTCCGCGAGCGCATCCTTCAGGAGATAGCCGCTCGCGCCGGCCTCGATCGCTGCGACCACGTTCTCCTCGTCGCCGAAAACGCTCACCACCATGACCTCGCAGTCCGGGTAGCGCTTCTTCGCCGAGCCGATGACGGTAAGTCCACTGCCGTCGGGTAACCCGAGATCGACGAGCAACACGTGCGGGGCGGGGGACTCGAGGCGCCGCAGGGCTTCGCGGACCGTCGCGACGGCCCACGCGATGCGGGTATCGGCAGCGGAGTCGATCAGCTCTGCGTAACGCTCGCGCAGGTCGGCGTCGTCCTCGACGATCGCAACTTCGATGGGCAAGGCGGCACCCCGCGCTATCGGTCAACGAGTGGGCGACTCGGCGAGGCAGAGTAGTGGATTCCTGGTCCGCACGCATACCCCGAGAGGGCACGCCGGTGCGCCGTCGAGGCGCTTGTCACCCGAATGCATGACCTGCGAATCCCGTCGCCGCGCTCGCCCGCGATGCTATGATCATTCGCCGAACAACTCGAACGCCGCGTGCCGGGGGGCCGGCGAACGCGGTGTTGCAACCACCCAACCGGTGCTCGATGACGCCGCTGCGCTGGCAACAGGTAAGGACAGCCCTGCACGAGGCCATGCAGCTCGCGCCGTCGGCGCGACTCGCCTACCTGGACCAGATCTCCGTCTGCGATCCGGCGCTGCGTCTCGATGTGGAGTCGCTCCTCACCGCGAACGAGGAGGCTCCCGCGGATCTCCTGAGCCCCTGCGTCGCGCTCGATGGCGCCGAGGAGGAGGAGTGCGAGGAGTCGAGCCTGCGCGATCCCCTGATCGGGAGGCGGTTCGGGCCGTACGAGATCATCGAGGAGATCGGCACCGGTGGCATGGGCACGGTCTACCGCGCCGCGCGCAACGACGAGGAGTTCGAGCAGAGCGTTGCGATCAAGCTCGTGCGCGCCGAGCAGGGCTCGAGTTTCGTGCTCAATCGCCTGCGCAGCGAGCGGCGCATCCTCGCGAGCCTGGATCATCCGAACATCACGCGTCTTCTCGACGGTGGACGCACCGCGAACGGCTTGCCCTACCTCGTCATGGAGTTCGTGGACGGACAGCCGATTCACGAGTTCTGCGCCGTGGGGCAGCTCGACATCGCAGCGCGCCTGAGGCTTCTCATCGAGGTGTGCGCGGCGGTGCACTACGCGCATCAGCACCTCATCATTCACCGCGACATCAAGCCCGGGAACATCCTCATCACGCCCGAGGGCACCCCGAAGCTCCTCGACTTCGGTATCGCGAAGATTCTCGATAACGGCAGCGTGCCGCTGCGCGGAACGGCCACGGTGAGCCTCGTGCGGCTGCTCACGCCCGCCTATGCAAGTCCCGAGCAGCTCAAAGGAGATGTGATCACCACCGCGAGCGACATCTACTCACTCGGCGTCGTGCTCTACGAGCTGCTGACGGGGGTCGGGCCGCACGCGATCTTCGCCCACCCGCAGGATCAGGCGATGAAGCCGAGTGCGCTCGTGCGCCGCGGGCCCCGGGCGGGCGGACGCTCGATCCCGATGGTCCGCGCCGCACTCGCCAGGCGCCTCGCCGGGGACCTCGACAACATCGTCCTCAAGGCGATGCATCCGGTTCCCGCGCGCCGTTACAGCTCCGCCGAGCAGCTCGCTGCGGATCTTCGCGCGCACCTTCAGCATCGCCCGGTCATCGCTCGACGGGACACGCTCGGCTACCGCCTCTCGACCTTCATCGCGCGGCACACGGCCGCGGTCGCCTGCGTCACGGGGCTCACGCTCGCGCTCATCGCCTCGGCGGCCCTCGCCTGGAACGAAGCGCGCATCGCGCAGACCGAGCGGGTGCGTGCCGAGCGGCGCTTCAACGACGTGCGCCGCCTCGCCAACTCGCTCATGCGCGAGCTCTACCCCGCCATTCAGGATCTGCCGGGCTCGACGCCCGCGCGCCGGCTGATCGTCAACAGGGCGCTCGAATACCTCGACAGCCTCTCGCGCGATGTCGCCGACGATGTGCCGCTCGAGCGCGAGCTCGCCGCGGCCTACTCGCTCCTCGGTGACGTGCAGGGCAACGGCTACTACGCGAATCTCGGCAACCCCAACGCCGCGCTCGAGAGTTATCGCAAGGCGCTCGCGATCCGCCTGCGGCTCGCGGCGGCTGCTCCCCGCGACCCGGTGGTCGCGCGCGAGCTTGCGGCGAGCTATCGCCAGATCGGCGTTGCCCTTGCGGGGCTGCGCGATCTCCCAGGTGCCCTCGCCAACTATCGGGCGGCCGTTCGCCAGTTCGAGCAGGCGGTGGCGCAGACGACGGACCCGAGGGTGCTCGATGCGCTCGCGGGGCAGTACTACTATCTTGCGGACACCGCCGTCGAGGCCGGGCGGCTCGAGGAGGCGCAAGCGAGTATCCACCGCGGCATGGCGATCCGCGGCTCGATCGTCACGAGCGATCCGCAGATCCGCCTGGACGTTCTCACGCACAGCGCGGGAGATCACTCGGTGGAGGCGCGCATCCTCGAGCACACAGGCCGGCTCGATGCAGCGCGGGAGGAGGCGCAGCGCTCCTACGATATCCTTGCGCGTCTCGTTGCCGAGAATCCGGCCAATCACACGCTGCGGACATTCCTCGGGACCGCCTCGATGCTGCTCGCCGAGATCGCCGCGCAAGCAGGCAATCCGAGCGATGCCCTCGAGGGCTACCGCAGCGCGCTCCCGGACGTGCAAGCGGTCCTCACGGCCGATCCCGCCAATGCGCGCGCACGCTATCACGTCGCGCGCGCTTACGAGCGCATCGGGGCTCTCGAAGCGCAGAGTGGCGATCTCGAGACAGGACTCGCCGATCTCAACGAGGCGCTCGAGACCTTGAGCCCGCTGCGCGCGAACGACCTCGCCTACCCGGATTTCCGCGCGCTGTTCGCCGAGTGCTACGCCGATCTCGGAAGCGCTCACCGGGCGCTCGCGGAGGGAGAGGGCGCGCTCGAGCGCGTGCGCACTCTGCAGGCGGCGCGCAGCTGGTACCGGCGCAGTCTCGCGAAGTGGCTCGACCTCGAGCACCGCGGGCTGCTCACCGCCTGGGAGCAGCAAGAGCCGGCGGCGGTCACCCGAGCGCTCGCAGCCACCCAGGCGGCGCTCGCCGCGGCCGGCGCGCTCGATTCCTCCGCGCTTTGAGGCCTAGAACGTCTCGGCCACGGTGAACGGCCGCCGCCCCTGCGCATCGGGGGAGCCGAGGAAGCGAATGTCCTCGACGATGTCGCGTGGTGCATTCGCACGTGGGGCGATGAGACCCTCGACCACGAAGCCCGGCTCGCGGGTGAGTCGCACCGTGCCTTGAACGGCGAGCGGGCCGCCGAGATCCTCGAGCCGACCCGTCGGCTCATCACCCGAGCCGCCCGCGGCGCCCGGGTCGGCGGGGAACGAGACGCGATAGTCTCCGAGCAGCTCGCCTTGCACGCTGAGACCGTGCACCTCGAGCTCCCCGCGCAGCGCGGTGATGCGCTTGCCATCCCAGCGGAGCAAGGCGAGATCCACCCCGACGAGCCCCTGGGTGTTCGGCGGCAGCTGCCCAAAGAGCGCGCGATTCAAGGGAACGCTGGCTCGAACGCCCTGCGCCGTGAGCGCTCCGGTCGGACTCAATGTGAGGAGCGAGCGAGCCGTGCCGCTCGGCAGCGCGAGGGCCATGCTGAGAGAGATCTTGCCCGCGAGCAGCTCGAGCGGATGGGCGCTCCAGGAGAGATCGCCGAGCGGCATCCCCTCGATGAGGAGCCCGGTGCAGGTGCCGCTCCAGAGCGTGCCGCCGAGCTGCGCGCACGTGGTGCCGCGCGGCAGGAGCCCCGCGGCCCATCGGACCGGAAATCGAGCGAGCATGACGATCAGAAAGGCAAGGGCGGCCGCCGCCGCCATCCACGCGGTGCGCTTCATCGGCACACGGGCGTCGGGGGCGGTGCGCGGCGAGCGCGCACGCGAGCGGTGATCCTCATCGGGCGGCTTCGAGCACGATGCCCGCGTTGACGACGCCAGGTGGTCCCGCACTGTCGATCGTCGCAGAATCCACGCGGATGCCGCGCTGCTCCGAGAGCCGCGCGAGCCAGCCGACGAGCGTATCGAAAGGCGCCTTGTCGAGCCGCACCCGCAAGCCCCCCTGACCGCTCGGCTCGCTGCTCGCGAGCGCTGTGGCGAGACCCGCCTCGCGGGCGGCATCGTCGATCACGACGATGAGCGAGCGCTGCGTCGTCGGGACCGCCACGGCCGGCGCTGCCGCGGCGAGCTCAGGGGCGACGCTGCGCATCCAGGCAAGCTCGGCCTGCTTGCGCTCGAGGCGCGCGTGTGTGCGCGAGACCGTGTGATCGAGCGCGAGCAGCCCGAGGAGCACCGCGACCGCGATGGCGAGGGCGCCGCCGAGGACGAAGCGGCGCTCGCGCTCTGCGAGGGACTGAAACCAAGCGACGATTGCGGGCACGCGGCGCCTCCTACGCTCTCGGCTTGATCTGGATCCGGCCTTCGTACTGCGAGCCCACGGCGTTGCCGGAGGTGAGGTCGGCGTTCCACCCGGCGGCCTTGAGGTTCTGGCTGATGTGATCGAGCGCCTCGACGTTCGGGGCCGAGAGCGTCAGATCGAGTCCGCTTTCGCGAAAGTTGAGCGCCCGCAGCACCGTACCCTGGGTGCCGACGCGCGCCTGCGCGAGCGCATCGAGCGCCGAGAGCAACCCCGATCCGCCGCCTTTCAGCGTGGCGAGGCGTTGCTCCATGCGGCGGCGCGCATCGATCGTGTTGCGCTCGCCCGGCATGGCGGCCCGAAAGGTCGTCGTGATCGCCGCATCGACGGTACGCTCGGAGCGCTTGAGGACGAGCAGCTCCGCCGTGCTGCCGACGGCGTGCAGGGCGAGGAGGGATACGAGCAGGACCGCCGCGACGCGCCACTCCTTCCACGTGTTTGCGAAGGAGTCCACTGGTGCGTAGGGTCCCTGAAGCAGATTGATGACGTCCCCGCTCCCGGGCGCGGTGGCGACGCGCTGCGCGAGAAGCGCGAGAGGGCCGTCCGTCAGCAACTGCACCTTGATGCCGTCGAAGCGGTCGCGGATGGCTTCCACATCGCGGGCGCGCTGATGCCACTCGGCGGCGCCGGTGTAGAGCACGAGCCCGCTGCCGGTGCGCTCCGTGGCAACCATCTGCTCGCTGCCCGGGCAGGTGAGCGTCAAGGCCTCGGCGAGCGCATCCATGGGCAAGGTGAGTGGTGTGCCGCCGGCCGGCCGCACGATCGCGCAGTCTTCATCGAGCACGGCAACGGCCTGGCCCGGGTTGTCCGGAATGAGCTCGCTCTCGGCGTAGAGCACCTCGGGGGAGATGCCGGCGTCGCGCAGCTCTGCGAGCCACCCGTCCATCAGAGCCCGGGACACCACGGCGACGGGCGTGCGAGCTCCCTCGGCGGGGCGCTTGCCGACCGCAAAGTGCAGGCTATCGATGTCCTCCGCCAGCTGCTCCTCGAGCGCGAACGGGACGACCTCGCGAACTTTCAGGCCCGATTTGACGGGCACGTCGACCTCGGTGAGCACCACATCGCCCGCCGGCACGACGACGCAGACGCGTCGCGAGCCGCCGAGCGGAGCTGCCTGGAGCAGTGTGCCTTTCTGCTGCGGGACGACGATTCGTCCGAGGCCGTCGCACACGAGCCAGGAGGCCGGCGCATCAGGGGCGCGAGGCAACCGGATGAGGAGCCAATCTGCCATCGATCAATTCAACTCCGAAGTGCTCTCAGTCCGCAGTGAAGCTGCGCTCAATCACGTGCATCCGATCCCGCTCACGGTGCAGGAGACTGTACAAGTAGAACTCCGCGCTGCCAATGTCCACGATGCTTCGCAGGCGAAAGTAGTCCGATTGTTGCGACACCGCGGTCATCGCGAGGCTGGTCGCGGCCCCTGGAGCGCTCTTGAAGGCGGCCTGGTATTCCGTCACCGTCGGGAAGCAGCCATCCGCCCGCTGCATTGCAAAGGTCTGAGGATCGAGGCCCGAGTACTGGCGCTCGCCGGTCGGCGCGAGCGCATCGAGGACCGCTCCGGATGCCGTGCAGACGTTGACCTTGGTGCCGCGGGGCAGGGCGGCCACGTAGGGCTCGATGCGGGCGTAGCGCACGGGCCCGAAGCCGGGTAGTGCGAGCAGCTCGCTCGGGCTCGTGATCTGACGGTTCGCCGTGCGGTACGGCGGCATCTGCGCGAGGTAGGTCGCATCCTCGGCGCCGTCGGGGCCGTAGGCGACGTTGTCGGCATCGATCCAGTCGGCGATCTGCGGTCCCCACTTGGTCTCGAGACCGAGGATCTGCAGGAGATTCTCGAACGCCTGCAGTGCATTCGCGTCGATCTGGCCGTTCTCGTCCACGAGGTTGTTGATATTGAAGCGCCCCTGCATGTCCTCGAGGCTTGCCTCGAGGGTGATGCCGGGCGTTACCTCGACAGGACCGTAAGGCATCGCCCAGGGCTGCCCGGGCGCATCGGACTGTGGATTGAGCGCCCGGCTCTGTTGCAGCGCGTAGGCGGCGAGCGCCTCGCCAGCCTCGGCGATGAGGATGCTCTGGTCGAACGCGAAGACGCCCTGGCTGCGCCGCGCTGTCATGGCGGTCTCGTAGCCGAGGGCCGCGGCGAGCATGGTTCCGAGCGCAACCAGCAGAATGGCCGTGAGGAGCGCGATGCCACGCTCGCGCGCGGGTGCGCAGCCGCCTGCCGCGCGGGTCATGCCGGGATCTCGATGATGCGCACGATCTGGCCCCAATCCTCGAGGTCGATGGTCACCTCAACGGCGAGGGGGCGCATGCGCAGCGTGGGATTAGCGGCAAGCGGCGAGAAGGCGACGCTCGTTGCCGGAGGCCACTCGTCGGTCCATTGACGGGCATCCGTGAGGTATTGAAATGTGATGGACTTCACATGATCGAGAATGTCCTGGGCAATGGGCGTCGTGGACTGCGCTACGTCGAGCTCGGGCCAGTGCAGTCGGCGCAAGGTCCCGTTATCGAGCCGGTACGACACGCGCTCGAGGGCCGGCCGTTGGACGCCCGCCGGATTTGCCCAGCCCGTGCGGGTGAGCACGACCAGATCGATCCCGTTGGCAGCCGAGCTTTCACTGCTCCCGCTGCTCGAGCTGCTGCTCGAGCTGCTGCTCGAGCTGCTCGAGCTGCTCACGCCACCGAGGCTGAATGCACTGCCGGGCCCCCCCGAGCTCGAGCTCGCGGAGCCGAACGAGGCGCCGAGGCTACCGGCGCCGTTCGCGCCGAAGGAGTTTCCGACATCCCCGGCGCCTCCCGCCGTGGCGCCGAGCGAGCCCGCGGTGAGGTTGATGCCGTTCGGACTTCCCATGAGACACGGCAAAGAGGTCTGGCCGAGCTCGTCGCGCACGGGTCGCGGCACGAGCTGCGTGAAATCCTGCACCATGATCCGCATGGCGTTCTGCACGGCGACGAGCCGCTGCTGATGCTGCTCGAGGGAATCGCGGTTCTTGAGCGCCTCATTGATGGCCCCGTATCCCATCGCAAAGATGACTGCGGTGATGAACAGGGCGACGAGCAGCTCGATGAGCGTGAAGCCCAGTGCGTGGCTCGCAGACTCGGGCGAACTGCCGGACGCGGGCGATCTCATGGCAGCCCCGCAGTGCCGCCCGTGGTTGGTGCGCCGAAGGTGCCGATGCCGCTCGAGGAGCTGCTCGAGCTCGATCCCTCGGGCGGAAGCGGCACGTACTCGCTGTAATCCGACGTGAGTCGGGGAGGGGTGAGCGCGTTGCCGAAGGCCCCGCTCACCGAGCCGATCCAGGGCGCATTCTCCCCTTTGGGGGTATCTGCCTGCTGTACCGTCACGTCGATGCGCAGGATCCCCGGGAACCCGCCGTCGGAGACGACCTGCCGCCAGTGCCAGTGGCGCCCCGCGTAGTCGAGCTGGCCGTCGGTGGTACCGATCGAGGGCGCCTGAGCGTTCAGTCGAGTCTGGGCGAGCTGATTGAGGGCGATCCACTCGGCGAAGGTCTTGTCGCGCAGGTACACCGCCGAGTCGGCGGAGGAGCCGACGCTCACGAGCACGGCCGACATCCCGATAGCGACGATCGCGAGCGCGACGAGCACCTCGATCAACGTGAAGCCGCGCTGCGCGCGCGGGCTCACGAGGGACTCTCCGCAGACTCGCTTTCCGAGGATGCGTGAACCACGATGTGCCCCTCGCCGTCGGGCTCGAGCGTCGCGCTGTGATCGGTGCCCGCACGCTCGAGGGTGAGCTCGAACGAGGTGAGATCACCGTTCGAGAAGATCATGATGTGTGGCTTGTAGCTCTGCGGGTCGGTCTTCGGCAGCTTGTCGGCCTTGTCGGCGGTCGTGAGCACGATCTCGTGGGACTCGACCGCGAGACGAATGGTCAGGCCCTCCGGTAGCGCGCGCGCCCGCAGCGCATCATCGTCCTTGATGTCCGTCCAAAGATTGGTGCGCGGGTTGAAGGCGAGAAACCGATAGCCGTCCTGGGTGCAGTACAGACCGAGCTCGCGCGTCTGCAGCGATGCCTGATCACGAGCGTAGTTCATGAGAGCAACCAGCCGGTCGCGCTCGGTCTCGAGCCCGTTATCCTTGCCGAGCACCGAGATCGACAGGACAGCCCCGGCGACGATGATGCCGATGATGACGCAGACGACGAGGAGCTCGATCAGCGTGAAGCCGCGCCCGGCCGCAGGGGAGGTAGCGCCGCTTGCGAGCCTAGGGGGCGCCGCCCGTCCCACCGGTCCCGTTTCCATTCGCGCCATTGCTGTCGAGGTTCCAGTTGCCGATGACACTCGAGCTGTCCGTGCCGCCCTCCTCGCCGTTGGCGCCAAGCGAGTACAGGTCGTACTCGTGGCCGTGCGTGCCGGGGTATACGTACTGATAGTCGTTCCCCCACGGGTCCTTGAGGGAGCCTTGCCCGATGTAGCCCCCTTCGCGCCAGTTCTTGATGGTCGGATCGGCGGGACGCTCGATGAGGGCCTTGAGGCCCTGGTCGGTCGTCGGGTATTTGAAGTTATCGATCCTGTACATGGTCAGAGCCGTGCCGAGCGCCTGGATGTCCTGGTGAGCGCGGGTGACACGGGCCTGCTCCACGTGTCCGACGACCGAGGGTACGATCATCGCGGCGAGCAGACCGATGATCACGACGACCACCATGATCTCGATGAGCGTGAATCCGGCCGAGCGCGCCGGGCGTGTCCGGATCCGCAAAGGCGAGCGAGCGTCGAGCATGTCCGTAGATCCCATCTGTGTGCGAGCGAGCAGGCGTGTGCTCCCGAGCAAGTGGCGGCGGATCATAGCAAATGAGTCCTTCTAATCCTGCCGACGAAGCCAATCCTGCGGACGAGTTGGCGATAGGCAGGGTCTTGAGGTCGCTGAACTGCGACGGAGGGTATGGCGCGGCGCTCGGCCTCGCCTGCCTCGCACTCGCCGCGACCGGCCTCGCCGGTGATGCCGCACGGCACCTGCTGCGCTACGAGCGCGACGCTCTCGCCAGCGGTGAATGGTGGCGCCTGGTCACGGCACACCTTACGCATCTCAGCCTCGCGCACGCCGTCCTCAACGTGCTCGGGCTGGCGCTGCTCTGGATGCTCTTCGCACGCGATTACTCCCCGCGAGCCTGGCTCCTCATCGTGGCAAGCTCGATGGCCGCGATCGACCTCGGCCTCTGGATGGGTGATTCGACTGTGCTCTGGTACGTCGGTTCCTCGGGCGCGCTGCATGGGGTCCTTGCGGCCGGGACCCTCGCGCACCTGCGGCGCCGCGAGCCCGACGGATGGCTCCTCGCGTTGCTCCTCGTGGGCAAACTCGCCTACGAGCAATGGGTCGGGCCGCTCCCATTCATGAGGGGGGCTGTCGTGGTCGTCGATGCCCACCTCTACGGAGCCCTGGGCGGCCTCATCGCCGCGACGGCCCTTGGCCTCGGCGCCGAGCCGGTATAATCGCGCGCCGTTCAGGGCCACCGCCGAGCGTCGATGTCCTTCGCCTTCGTCTTTCCCGGTCAGGGTTCCCAGTCCCTCGGGATGCTGTCCTCGCTCGCCGGCGCCGAGGAGCTGCGCACGACCTTCACGGAGGCCTCGTCCGTCCTGGGGTTCGATCTGTGGGCGCTCACGCAAGTGGGTCCCGCCGAGCGGCTGAATGCGACCGAGAATACTCAGCCGGTGCTGCTCGCAGCGGGCGTTGCCCTCTCGAGGCTGTGGCACAAGCGGGGGGGAGGTGAGCCTGCCGCCGTGGCGGGCCATAGCCTCGGGGAGTTCACGGCGCTCGTTTGCTCGGGTGCCCTCGAGTTTGCACTCGCCGTGGAGCTCGTGCGATTTCGCGGTCGCATCATGCAGGAGGCAGTGCCGAGCGGGGCCGGCAGCATGGCGGCGATCATCGGCCTCGAGGACTCACAGGTGCTCGAGGCGTGCCGCACGGCCGCCGCGGCGGGCGGTGTCGTCGAACCGGTCAACTTCAATGCGCCAGGACAGGTTGCGATCGCCGGCGAGCGTGCCGCCGTGCAGCGCGCGATCGAGTCCGCGAGCGCTCTCGGGGCGAGACGGGCCATCGAGCTGCAAGTGAGTGTCCCCGCGCACAGCAGTCTCATGCGCCCGGCCGCAGCGCAATTCGCCGCGCGGCTCGAGCGCGTTCCGCTTGCGGCTCCCCGTATCCCGTGGGTAAGTGCCGTCGATGCGCGCAGCCACGCCGATCCGGCGGACATTCGCGACCTCCTCACCCGCCAGCTCGCCTCGCCGGTGCGCTGGTGCGATACCGTGCGCGCCCTTGCCGAGCGCGGCATCGGGCAGCTGATCGAGTGCGGTCCGGGCAAGGTGCTGACGGGTCTCAATCGCCGCATCGACCGCCGTGCGGAGTTCAAGGCCTTGAGCCTCGAGGACGAGCCATCGATCGAGGCCGCCCTCGCCGCGGTCGGGCAGAGCGAGGGCCGTCATGCTTGAAGGCAACGTTGCGCTCGTGACGGGGGCATCGCGCGGGATCGGGCGCGCGATCGCCCTGACGCTCGCGGGAGCGGGTGCCCGGGTGATCGGTACCTCCACATCCGCCCAGGGCGCCGCCGCGCTCGACTCCGAATTCGCGTCGCACGGATACAACGGTCGCGGCGCCGTCCTCGATGTCGCGAGCGAGGCCTCGGTCGCTGCCCTGCTCGCCGGTCTCGAGCAGTCCGGTGAGATGCCGACGATCCTCGTGAACAATGCGGCCATCACGCGCGACACGCTGCTCCTGCGCATGAAGGCGGAGGACTGGGAGCAGGTGCTGCAGACGAATCTCACCGCGGTGTTCCGGCTCTCGAAGGCGGTGCTGCGACGCATGATGCGCGAGCGTCGCGGGCGCATCATCAACATCGCCTCGATCGTCGCGCTCACGGGCAATCCCGGACAGGCGAACTATGCGGCGGCGAAGGCTGGAATGCTGGGATTCACGAAGTCTCTCGCACGGGAGGTCGCCTCGCGCGGCATCACCGTGAACGCGGTGGCTCCCGGCTTCATCGACACCGACATGACACGCTCCATGAGCGCGGAGCACCGCGCGCAGCTCGCCAGTCAAATTCCGCTGGAGCGGCTCGGCACTCCCGAGGATGTCGCCGCAGCGGTGCTGTTCCTCGCCTCGCCCGCAGCCGCGTACATCACCGGCGAGACGCTGCACGTGAACGGCGGGATGTACATGCCGTGATGCCAGCGACCGTCGGCGCACGAGCGAACGGTGCACGCGAGCGGAGCGCGCCGGCGCGTTGGTTTGCCACCACATGCACGGCGCTAGCAGGATGGTGCGCGCCGCGCCCGCAGGGCGATGCCCGAGCGGCATGCGCAGGCGGGCCCCGTTTCGGCAAACAAAACAACCACGCGCATCCTTTCGTGTGGCACCCCCCTGGGTGTTCCCCTACAATACCGCGCCCGTGCCGCCTGTCCGGCGCGCACGCGGATCCAACCTCTTAAAGGACAGTCGCGTAATGAGCACGGTTGAGCAGCAAGTAAAGGCCATCGTTGCCGAGCAGCTGGGCGTTAAACAAGAACAGGTGACCAACGACGCGTCCTTCGTCGATGACCTCGGCGCGGACTCTCTGGATACTGTCGAGCTGGTCATGGCGCTCGAGGAGGAATTCGAGATCGAGATTCCGGACGAGGACGCCGAGAAGATCACGACGGTGCATCAGGCGATCGACTACATCAACGAGCGGCGCAACAAGAGTTGAGTAGCACGCGGGCGGCTCTCGCGAAACCCGGCGATGGGCGGCGCTGCGCTTGCAGCATGGGACGCACCCGCACTCCCCACAGGTAGCGTGTGACCAAGCGTCGAGTCGTCGTCACGGGTCTCGGCATCATCTCGCCGGTCGGCAGCACCGTCGCGAGCGCCTGGGAGGCTGTTCTCAACGGCCGAAGCGGTATCGGACCGGTGACCCGATTCGATGTGACGGCGTTCCCGGTGCGCATCGGCGGCCAGGTCCGCGGCTTCGAGGTCGGCGAGTACCTCTCGCCGAAGGAAGCGCGGCGCATGGACGACTTCATGCATTACGGCATCGCCGCGGGCATTCAGGCGGTCAAGGACTCCGGAATCGACTTCAGCAAGACCGACGCCTCCCGTTGTGGGGCGATCTGTGGCGCCGGAATCGGCGGACTGTGGACGATCGAGCAGGAGTACGGGGATTACCTCAAGGCGCACAACCCGCGCAAGATCTCCCCGTTCTTCGTGCCGGCGACCATCATCAACATGATCGCAGGACACCTCTCGATCAAGTACGGCTTGAAGGGTCCCAATCTCGGCGTGGTGACCGCCTGCACCACCTCGACGCACGCGATCGGGCTCGGCATGCGAACCATCCAGTACGGCGATGCGGATGTGATCGTCGCCGGAGGCGGGGAGATGGCGACGACCGTCTGCGGGCTCGCGAGCTTTGCGCAGGCCAAGGCGCTTTCGACTCGCAACGAGGCTCCCGAGGAGGCGAGCCGACCCTGGGACCTCGATCGTGACGGCTTCGTGCTGAGCGACGGCGGGGGCGCCGTGATCCTCGAGGAGCTCGAGTTCGCGCGCCACCGGGGCGCGCACATCTACGCCGAGCTCGCCGGGTTCGGGATGAGCGGTGATGCCTATCACATCACCTTGCCTCCCGAGGACGGGGAGGGCGCGCGCATGGCGATGACGAATGCCATGAAGGATGCACAGCTCGACCCGCGCGATGTGCAATATGTCAACGCGCACGCGACTTCCACTCCGGCCGGCGACAGGGTCGAGACGGTTGCGCTCAAGCGCGCATTCGGCGCCCACGCCGCCGATCTTGCCGTGAGCTCGACGAAGTCGATGACGGGCCACCTGCTCGGGGCGGCGGGAGTGATCGAGGCGATCTTCTCGATTCTGGCGATCCGCGATCAGGTCGCGCCGCCGACCATCAACTACCGTACGCCGGACCCCGCTTGCGACCTCGACTTCGTACCGAATGTCGCACGGCCCATGCGCATCGAGGTGTCGCTCTCGAACTCCTTCGGCTTCGGCGGCACCAACGGCTCGCTCGTCTTTCGCAGCTTCCGTTAAAGGGGCGCGTGCGCCAGCGCGCACGGCCCGGGAGCCGCCCGGCGCATAATGATGGGATGAGCGACGGCACCGACCTTCTCGGCGCGCACGTGCGCGTGCTCGATGCGCCTCCGGCCGTATTGCGGCGCCTCGCGGCCACGCGGCCCCGGGACTATCCGATGCTGCTCGAGAGTGTCGCGGAAGGCCCGCTCGGGCGCGTGAGCATCCTCACCGCGCACCCGCGAGCGGCGCTGTGGCTCGATGCGCACGGCCGGCTCGGCTCGAGCGGCATGGTCCCGCAGGGCGGCAGCTTTCTCGCCGCCCTCGAGCACTGGTGGCTGGCCGAGCGCTCGGCCCGTGACAGTCGGGCCCGCGCCGAGATCCCGTTCACGGGCGGCTGGGCACTGTTCCTCGGCTACGAGGTGGCCGAGGAGGTCGAGCCGCGACTCACGCTTCCCCCGAGTGCGCTGCCATGGCGCGCGTTTGCGCTGCGAACCCCGTGTGCTCTCGTGCACGTTCACGCGAGGAATCGCGTGTTCGCCGTGGCCGAGCCCGAGGCCGCGGGCGAGCTCGATGCGCTCGCGAGCGAAGCGGAGCGGGTCTCGCGCGAGCGCGAGGAGGCAGCGCCCGAGGCGGCGCTGGCTCCCCGTGGCCTCAGCATCCTCGAGGAGGAGCCCGAGAGATTTCTCGCGCGCGTGCAGCGGGCGAAGGAGTACATTGGCGCGGGCGATATCTATCAGGCGAACCTCTCGCGAGACTGGCGGGGCGAGCTTCCCCAACGTGCCGCGGGCGCCCCCGGATGGTCCGTACGGGAGCTCTACGGGCGGCTGTCGGCTGCCAACCCCGCGCCGTTTGCGGCGCTCGTGCAATGGGGCGGCGTGGCGCTCCTCAGCTCCTCGCCCGAGCGGTTGATTCGCGTGAGCGGGCGCGACGTCGAGACCCGACCGATTGCTGGCACACGGCCGCGCAGCCGCCGTCCGGGGGACGATGCCGTCGAGGCGGCCGCGCTCGTCGCGCATCCGAAGGAGCGGGCCGAGCACATCATGCTGATCGATCTCGAGCGCAACGATCTCGGGCGGGTCTGCGAGGCAGGCTCGGTGCGCGTGGACGAGCTCATGGTCACCGAGACCTATGCACACGTGCACCACATCGTGTCGAACGTCCGCGGGCGACTGCGTGCCGGGGTGACCCCGATCGGAGCGCTGCGCGCGGTGTTCCCCGGCGGCACGATCACCGGGTGCCCGAAGTTCCGCTGCATGCAGATCATCGCCGAGCTCGAGGGGCAGGGGCGCGGCGCCTACACGGGCTCGCTCGGATTTCTCACCCGGGATGGCGCGATGGATCTCAACATCCTCATTCGCACGCTCACCCTCGCCGACGGGCGGCTGAGCTTTCGCGCCGGCGCGGGCATCGTCGCTGACTCGGTTCCCGAACGCGAGCTCGAGGAGACGCGCGCGAAGGCGCGCGGGCTGCTCGCCGCCTTCGAAGGCGCCGCGGTATCGTGAAGGGCGTGACTGGCGTGGCGACTGGACCGATTGCCGGGACGGACCGCGGAGAGCTCCCGGGCGCTGTGCTCCTCAACGGGGTGCCCGTAGAGCTCGTGCCCAGCGCTGAGGCGTCGCGGGCGCCGCTCGAGTCACATAGCCGCACCCTCGATGCCAGGCCACTGCTGCTCGACCGCGGCCTGCACTTCGGTGATGGCCTCTTCGAGACGATCGCCTGCATGGGCGGCCGACCGCGCTTTCTCGAGGACCATCTGCGGCGCCTGGCACACGGTTGCCAGCGACTGGCGATCGCTGCGCCACCCCTCGAGCTGCAGGCGGAGATCGAGAGCCTAGCGGCGGGATGCGATCGTGGCCTGGTGAAGGTCCTCTACACGCGAGGCCCTGCGACCGCGCGCGGCTATGCACCGAGCGGGGAGGAGTATCCGACGCGCATCGTCCTGCGCTATCCCTGGCCGCACGAGGATGCGCGTTGGGCCTCGCAGGGCGTGGCGGTGCAGATTGCCGCGCTCACCCTCGGTGAGAACCCGCGACTCGCCGGGCTCAAGCACCTGAACCGCCTCGAGCTGGTGCTCGCCCGTGCCGAGCTTGCCGCCTCGCACTGCCTGGAGGCGTTGCTGCTCACGAGCTCCGGACAGCTCGTCTCGGGAACCATGAGCAACGTGTTCCTCGTCCATGGCGGGCGGATCGAGACGCCGCGCCTCGATCGCTGCGGAGTCGCCGGCGTGATGCGCCGCGTGGTCATGCGCGTCGCGGCGGAGTCGGGTCTCGCCGTCGAGGAGATGTCTCTCAAGCAGGTGGATCTCGACTCTGCGCAGGAGATCTTTCTGACCAACGCGCGCATCGGGATCTGGCCGGTGCGCGCCGTGCAGTCGCGCACCCTCGTTCCCGGCCCGGTCACGCGCAGGCTCCAAGGGCTCATCGAGCCCCTGCTCGAGAATGCGGCGCCGGTCCGTCCCGCAGCGGGCGCGACAGCCTCATGAGCGTGCGAGCCCTGAGGTCGCTCGCAGCCAGCGCAGCGGCGATGGTGGCGATCGCCGCGGGCCTGTACGGCGGCGCGCGCTGGCTCAACCGGGAGTTTCGTGCGCCGGGTCCGGCACCGAGCGCCCTCCGCATTCAGGTCGATCCGGGTCTCACGGTGCGCACCGTGCTCGCGCGGCTTGCCTCGAGGGGCGCGCTCGAGCACCCGAGACTCGTCGAGCTGTACCTTCGCTTGCACGGCCGGCGCTTCAGCATCAAGGCAGGGGAGTACGAGATCCCGGCGCACGCGAGCCCCGCGGCCATCATCGCCTTGCTCGCCGAAGGGCGCGTCGTGCTCGAGCAGCTCACGATCGTCGAGGGAGCAAGGTTCGAGGATTTCCGGCGTGCGCTCGAAGCCGACTCCGACGTGCGCGCGACGCTGCGCGGCGCGAGCGACGCGCAAGTCATGGCCGCGATCGGGCATGCGGGTGAGCAGCCGCAGGGCCGATTCTTTCCGGATACGTATCGCTTCGCGGCGGGAACCTCGGATGTGGAGATCCTGCGGATGGCGTACGAGAAGATGCGTGCGGTGCTCGCGGCCGCCTGGAGCGAGCGCCTGAGCGATCTGCCGCTGCGCTCCCCGTACGAGGCGCTGATTCTCGCCTCGATCATCGAGAAGGAGACGGGGCTCGCCGCCGAACGCCCCCTCATTGCGGGGGTATTCATCGGGCGGTTGCGCAAGGGCATGCGCCTGCAGTCGGATCCGACCGTGATCTACGGCCTCGGCTCGAGCTATGACGGTCAGATCCACACGCGCGACCTGCTGACCGACACGCCGTTCAACACCTATACCCGCACGGGACTGCCCCCGACGCCGATCGCGCTGCCCGGGCGCGAGGCGATTCTCGCCGCCGTGCGCCCGCGGGAGACGGGTGCTTTGTACTTCGTCGCGACGGGCGAGGGTGGAAGTCATCAGTTCTCCGCCACGCTCGAGGAGCACGACGAGGCCGTGCGACGGTATCTGTCGCGACTGCGGGCCCAGGAGGAGAGTCTCGCGCGACCGGGAGCGGCCGCGCCGGCCTCGGGCCCTCGCCGCGTGACCGGAAGTGCCCCATGAGCGAGGGGCGGTTCATCAGCCTCGAGGGGATCGAAGGGGCGGGCAAGTCGACCGTTGCAAGCTTCGCGCGGGACTGGCTCGGTGCCCGCGGCGTGCACGTGCGCCTCACGCGTGAGCCCGGCGGGACGCCGCTCGCCGAGCGCCTGCGCGAGCTCGTGCTCGCCCCGGGCGCGGAACGCATCACGCCCGCGGCGGAAACGCTGCTCATGTTTGCCGCCCGCGCGATTCACCTCGAGACCTTGATACGTCCGACGCTCGCGCAGGGTAAGTGGGTGGTCTGCGACCGCTTCACCGATGCGACACGGGCCTACCAGGGCGGTGGTCGCGGCGTGCCGAGCGCCCTCATCGAGCAACTCGCGGCGGCCGTTCACGGGGATCTCTGGCCCGCGTGCACGCTGCTCCTCGATCTGCCGGTTGCCGAGGGTCTCGAGCGCGCGCGCCGGCGCGCAGGGGCTCCCGACCGCTTCGAGCAGGAGCGGGCGCCGTTTTTCGAGAAAGTGCGCGCGACCTACCTGAAGGTCGCCGAGCTCGAGCCACGGCGGATCCGCATCATCGATGCGAGCCGTCCTCTCGCAGAGGTCGAGCGCGCAGTCGCCGCACACCTCGAGGTGCTGCTGTGAGCGGTCCCTGGCTCAAGGAGGCGATGAGCTCTCTGGGGCGCATGCACGCGGCGGACCGCATGCCGCACGCGCTCCTCATCCACGCCGCCCACGGCACCGGCGGGGATTGGCTGGCGGGCTGGGTCGCGCAGCTCGTGCTCTGTCCGACCGCCGCTCACGGCTCGCAAACTGCCGACCGGCCGTGTGGCCGCTGCGCGAGCTGCCGCCACGTCTCGCAGGGGCAACACCCGGATCTCAGCTGGACTCGGCCGCTCGAGGACTCACAGCAGATCCGGATCGAGCAGATTCGTGAGCGCTGCGCCGAGCTTGCCCTGACGAGCCATCAGGGTGGCTACAAGGTTGCGATCGTCGACCCCGCGGACAGCCTCAACCGCTTCGCGGCCAACGCGCTCCTCAAGACTCTCGAGGAGCCTCCGCCGCGCACCCTGCTCGTGCTGGTGGCCGCGCAGCCCTCGAGGCTTCCCGCGACGCTACGCAGCCGCTGTCAGCGCATCGCAGTGCGCGCGCCCACACGCGCCGAGAGCCTCGAGTGGCTGACGAGTGCGCGGGGCGCGGGCGAGTGGGAAGCGGTGCTCGATATCCTCGGTGAGGCGCCCCTGGCCGCCGCGGCGCTCGACCCGGCCGCGACGGCCGCCTTGCGCTCGCAGACCTGGGGCTTGCTCGAGGAGATGCGCCGCGGACGGGCCGACCCGGTGCTCGCAGCCGAGCAATGGAGCCGCGCGGAGCTGCCGCTGCGGCTCGCGTGCGTTGAGAACTGGCTCACGGAACGGATTCGAGCCGCCCTCGCGGGGACTCCGCAGAGCGCAGAATTGCGCGCCACGGCGCAACCTCGGCGCGCGGATTCGGTCATCAATACGCCGACCCTGTTCCGCCTGCTCGATGCGGTGCGAGAGCTCAAGGCAGCGCTCGTGACGCCGATAAACCGCTCGCTCGCGCTCGAGAGCCTGCTACGATCTCTGCAGGCGTGATGCGCAAGAGCAACGCGGACGGGGAGTGCGACTCGACAGGAGGCGCCCGGGCGAGGCGGTGAGAAGGAAGAATGACGGCGCGGATCGGTGGCAATAAACCGGGACTGCTGACGCTCACCATCAAGGACAAGAGCGCGTTGTATCTCGCTTACATGCCGTTCGTGCGCAACGGCGGCCTCTTCATCCCGACGAACAGCAACTATCGGCTCGGCGACGAGGTGTTCATGCTGCTCAACCTCATGGGTGAGGACGAGAAGCTGCCGGTCGCCGGGCGGGTCATCTGGGTGACCCCGAAGGGAGCCCAGGGCAAGCGCACGGCCGGCATCGGCGTGCAATTCAGCGATCAGGATCGCGGACAGACCCAGAAGAAGATCGAGACCTATCTCGCCGGGGCCATCTCCGGTGACAAGCCGACGCACACGATGTAGGGGCAGCTGCGCAGCAGCGCGCACGGTCGGGTCATCCGCTCGAGCCGCCCCGGGACTCGCCTGATCAGCTCGGCCGCCGGAGGGCGATGCCGCCGCTCGTCAGTCCGCCCTTGAGCACGTACGCATCGAACCCGCGCTCGACGAGGATGTAGGCTGCCGCCGAGCTGCGCCGGCCCGTGTCGCAGTACACGACGTAAGGGAGCTTGCGATCGAGCGTCGAGAGCTTCAGGCGGATGAAGTAGAGCGGGATATTGGCCGAGCCCTCGATGTTCAGATTCTGGTGCTCGCTCGGCAAGCGCACGTCGAGCCACTTGCCGCCGCGGCTCACGATCTCGCGCGCCTGCTCGAAGCTCACCCACTGCAGCAGTGGCTCGTTCATGAGCTCGCGAAAGTCCTGTTTCGCGAGGCGCATGAGCACTCCGTCGCTTGCCATGGTGACGGTTGCGTTGCGTTTCGCCTCGGCGATGAGCGCCTCCTCGCCGAAGGTGTCCCCGGTGCCGAGCTCCGCGAGCTTGATGCCCTCCTTGTTGAGCGGCGTCTCGCGCGTGACGATGCATTTGCCGTTGACGACGACGTAGAAGTAATCGCCCTCGTCACCCTGCTTGATGACGACCTCGCCGGCCTTGTAGGGCACGCGCTGCATGCGCAGGAAGATCGCCTGAATGTTGGCCGGGGGGATCCGGTGGAAGGACTTCGTCTGCAAGAGCGTGGTCATCCAGTCGTCGCTGCCGCCCGCGCCGAGCTGCGCCTGGAGCTCCTCCACCTCGTAGGTGCCGGTCTGATCCCAGGTGATCATCACATCGAGCAGCTCGCTGTCGATCGCGAGGTAGCTCACCTCGTCGACGGCGCGAGCGGTCAGGCGGCGCGGCAGCTGCGGAGAGAGTGGATTGCGAGCCTCGGGGCTACCGCCGCGCACCATGCCGATCGTGCGCTCGCCTTCGCGCAGCTCGATCAGTCCGCCGACGAGCCACACGGTGCGCTTGTCGGTGTCTCCTTCTTTGAACAGGAACCGTCCGGCGGTCAGGGTGCGAACGGTGACTTTCTTGGCGAGCGCTGCGAGATTCTCGCGCTTCAGGCCGTCGAGGGGCGTGAAGTTCTTGAGCAACTGAACACTGGCTTCTCGTTCCTCGGCCATTGGCTGACGGTGCGACCGTGATTTGTGCAGCGCAAGCTCGATGTTAGCACAGGAAATCTGCAGCTCCGGAACGCCGTTCACGCTTTTCCGCGCGCTTCGAGTGCCGCCCAGCCCGGGTCTGGTGCAAAACGAGAACCATGGCGCTCGGCAAGCTCGGTGAGCCGTGCGACCACAGTGCCGATTCCGCGGCTCCGCGCGTAGGCGATGGGTCCGCCGCGAAAGGGCGCAAAACCGGTGCCGAAGATCACGGCGGCATCGAGCAGGTCCGCCTCGGGCACCACGCCATCGCGCAGGCACGCGGCCGATTCGTTGACGAGCGGCAGGATCAGCCGATCCTGCAAATCCGCGGGAACGGGCGCGTTCGACTCGGGCTTCACGGGCTTGCCGTCCTGCCAACGATAGAATCCCTCGCCCGTTTTGCGTCCGAGCTTCTTGGCGGCAACGAGCTGCTTCAAGCGCGTGAGTTCGGGAAGCGGCCGCCCGAGCTCGGCCGCGATGATCTCCCCGACGTGGCTCACCACATCGAGACCCACGACGTCTGCGAGCTCGACCGGTCCCATGGGCATGCCGAAACGAACCGCAGCCTCGTCGATCGCGACGAGTGGCACCCCCTGCTCGCCGGCGAGCATCGCTTCGTTGAGGTACGGCATCAGCACCCGGTTGACGATGAATCCGGGGGCGCTGCGGCACGGCACCGGGAGCTTGTCGAGCTTGCGTGCGAAGGCGAGCGCAGCCTGCACGACCGCTGGATCGGACCGCTCCGACTGCACGACCTCGATGAGCGGCATCTGGGCGACGGGGTTGAAGAAGTGCAGCCCGACGAGCCGCTCGGGCCTCGAGAGCTTGGCGGCAAGCGGCTCGAGCATGAGGCTCGAGGTGTTGGTCGCGAGCAGCGCCTGCGGCTTCATGCGCGGCTCGAGCGTGGCGTAGAGCTCGCGCTTGGCATTGAGGCTCTCGAAGATCGCCTCGATGATCACATCCGACTGCGGAACCCCATCGCCAGCGACATCGGCGCGCAGGCGCTCCTGCGCCGCGGCGATCTTCGCCGGATCGCGCAGGCGCTTCTGGAAAAGCTCCGCGGCACGCTCGAGCGCGGGGGCGACGAACTCGACCGCGCGATCCTGAAGCGTGACCGTAAAGCCACGCAAGGCACACCATGCGGCGATATCACCGCCCATCACTCCGGCGCCGATCACATGGACGTGCTGGACCGCGGCTGCGCTTTTGCCGCCAAGAGCCTTCAGGCGGTCCTGGAGCAGAAAGACGCGTACCAGGTTGCGGGCGGTCTCGGTGCCGAAGAGCTCCGCGATCGAGCGCGCCTCGGCGATGAACGCGGCCTCCCCACGCGCCCCGTGCCGCGCCCACAGCTCGATCATGGCGTAGGGGGCCGGGTAGTGCTCGCGGGGGGCCTTCGCCGCGACCTGCTTGAGAAGCGCCGGCTTGACGAGCGGGCGCACCGCCGCAAGGTTGAGGATGCGCTCGATGAGTGGTGCCCGGCGCCGCTGCGGGGGCGTGAGAATGAGCTCGCGCGCCGCTGCTTCGAGCGCCTCCGGCGTGGCGACCAGGCGATCGACGAGCCCGATGCGCAACGCCCGATCGGCGCGGATGGACCGCCCCGTGAGCATCATGTCCATGGCGGGACGCACGCCGAGCAGGCGCACCGTACGGACCGTGCCGCCGAATCCCGGATGGATCCCGAGCTGCACCTCGGGTAACCCCAGGGCGAGACGCTCATCGCCGACGGCGACTCGGTAGCGGCAGGCGAGTGCGAGCTCGAGTCCGCCGCCGAGGGCGAACCCGTAGATCGCCGCAACGGTCGGGCAGCGCAGCGCCTCGAGATGATCGAGCACGATCTGACCGGCCCGCGCGAGCTCGAAACCCTCGCGAGAGCTCGCGAGGGTCGTGAATTCCTTGATGTCGGCGCCCGCGATGAAGCCGCCGGGCTTTGCCGATCGCAGGACGATGCCGCGAGGCGGCTGGGCCGCGAGCGGCTCGAGGAGCCGATCGAGCTCCTGCAGCACGTCGCGCGAGAGCACGTTGGTTGAGGTACCGGGTTTGTCGAGCGTGAGCCAGACGATCGCATCGGCGTCGCGATCCATCTTCCAAGCAGCGGTGCTCATGGCGGTACCGTCTTGCGGCCTCGAGGAGGGAAGGGTGCTCAAGCGGCGCTCTGGTGCCTCAACGCCTCGGGATGAACTTCGAAATCGCACACGAGCGGCCGGTGGTCCGAGAAGCGCACGTCGGGAACCCGAAACTGGGTCACCTCGATGCCGGCGGTCACCAGGACGAAGTCGAGCTCGATGCGCGGCACGCGGGCCGGAAAGGAGGGCAGGCCCGCGGCGTTCGCGCTCCTCAAGCCGGTCGCCCGCATGAAGAGGTAGATCTCGTGCGTGCCCCAGAAGGTGTTGAAGTCGCCGGCCACGATCACGGGTTTGCGGGAGCGCATGATCAGATCGTGCAGCGAGCGCAGCTGGGACTGGCGCTGGCGGTACTTGAGCGACAGATGGACCAGGAAGACGCACAAGTGCTCGAGCTCGAGCTCGATGATGAGCCGCTTGATGCCGGTGTCGAAGTAATGGAAGCGTGCACCCGAGACATGCGGCGCCGAGAGGAAGGCGTTCGCCTGCTTGCGCACGATCGGCACGAACTGGTTGATCGAGCTCGTGCCGTACTTGCATTCGTAGGCGGAGTAATGGCCGAGCTCACGGGCGATGTAGTCGGCCTGGTTGAGCATGCCGGTGCGGATCGAGCCGGTGTCCACCTCGATGAGTCCTGCAATGTCTGGCCGCTCGTGCCGCAGGAACTCGGTGATGCCCATGAGGATGCGCCGATTGCTTCGCAGGTAGCCTGCGCCCGGGACCGGCAGATGAAAGGCGGGACCGGTGCCGGTCGCATAACGGATGTTGTAAACGACTAATCGCAACGTCGGCGCTTCCGGCCTGTTCGGTAAAGTGCGGCATTCTACTATCGATGCATTGCAGCGCATCCGCTTTGCCGCGCGCACGGCGCTGTGCGAGACTGCTGCGAGGGCGCATCGAGCGCCCGCCGCACCGAGATCCGCCATGTCGCAGGCGAATCCCATCCGTGTCTTCGTCACGCATCTGTGGGACGAGAGCGACGATTATCTGCGTGTTTTCGAGTACCTCGAGAGTGCGCGCAACTTCTACTACCGCAATTCGGGCACGCCGCGGCAGCTGCCCGCGGGGGGGAAGGAAGCGATGAAGGAGGATCTGCGGCGGCAGATCGCGCCGGCCGAGGCCGTCATCGCTCTCGCGAGCCTCTACGAGCGTGATCAGGACCTGCTCACTTTCCAACTCGCCTACGCGAAGGCCTGTGAGAAGCCGGTGATTCTCCTCAAGCGCTTCGGAGCGGCGCAGGCCGTCCCGAAGGCCGTGGCGGACCTTGCCGATGAGGTCATCGATTGGGACGAGCGGGCGCTGGTCGATGCGGTGCGCCGACAGGCCCGTCACGAGGACACGACGCGCTGGGACGTCGTGGAATTCAAGCTCGACTAGAGCCTACGACAGAGGTCTCCGCGAGGAACAGCGGGACGACCTGCCCGGGCGCCGCCTGCCTCGCAAGCGCAGAGCTTGCCCGCGGAATCGCCGCAAACATACGCACGACGAGCTCTGCGAGGCGATCGGCTTCCTCGTTCGACATCTTGCGTATCGTCGCCCGCACCGCATCCTCTCCGCGGAGCATGGGCGGCTCGCGCGTGAGACTCTCGCTCACGGAGCGGAATTCGTCGCGAATCTCCCGCGGCAGATCATCCTCGCAGATGTCGGCGAGATAGTTGCGGTAGGCCTCGGCCAGACGATCCTTGATCGACCCGGAGCGTGCGAGCGAGAGCGTCGCGCCCTGGAACCTGTCCCACGCAGTGCTCATAAAGACCCTTGTTCGGCGGAGGTGAACGCACGGGGACCGATCCCGTCCGCAAGCCGCCAGCGCCTTGTTCTTGTTTCAGGAATCCTGTGTCTTCAGGCTCGTAGAGACGAAATATAGCGCAGTCTCTAGCGAATACAACCGCTCGAAGCGGTGAGGGAGCGCTGCCATGCTCCAAGACGGGCAGGTTTGGAGGTTGTGCAGCTCGTGCCACGGGCAAGCTCACGCCACGGAGAGCTCACATCTGAAACGACTGTAGGTATAGTTCGTAATGCATTAATAATGTTCTTGATAAAATCCCGAATGGCCCTGTACCAGGGGGATGCGCGAGTGCTCACTGGCACTCACCTGCGCACGTGCGCACGTGCGCACCCGCGCGGTCCTCGTTGCCGACGCTCCCGCTGCGATACCGTCGGCCCGGGCTCGGCGCGCCCGCGTTCGGTCCGGGTGGGAAGCGGATAGGATTGGCCCGGCTGCAATCGCGAGCGGCACGCAAGATGGCTCGAGCGACACGGGAGCGGGGCGATGGCAGGTGGTTTGCGCGCGAGCAGCGGAGTGTCTGCAAGTGCGCACCATGCGTGGCGCGGAAGGCTCGAGCACGAGCGCGCCGCACGAACCTGTGACTGCGCAAGGCCGGAATTGAGCAGTGCGCCTCGTACTGTGACGCCCCCGTCAGAAGCGGGCCCCGACATCGCCTTGCCATTGTATGTGGCGTATGATGTGAAACGGTTCTTCATGAGGTTGAGCAGATCGTGGACTTATTTTCTCCGCGCCATTTGCTGATCGTGCTGCTCATCGTGCTGCTCGTCTTCGGCACCAAGAAGCTGAAGACAATCGGCTCCGACCTGGGCTCGGCCGTGCGCGGCTTCAAGGATTCGATGAAGGACGCCGAACAGGCGGCCAATGCCGAGCAGGCTGCGCAGCCGCAGGATGCAAAGCAGCTCGCAAGCTCGCAACCCTCGACCGAGAAGTCGACCGCCGCTCCGGCAGCGGACAAAGCCACGCACGCCTGAAATCTCGGGCGTCGAACAGCACCTGGGAAGGTCGTTAGGGACTCTCTGTGGGCCCCTTCGGCCGCGCTCGACTCCCAACTTCCGCGCACCTGGAATCCTCGCGCACCTAGAATCTAAGGTGAGAGGGGCGCCTCCGCAGGGCGCCCGATGAGCAACGAGGGAGGCAATGAGACGGTTGCGCGTGGAAGGGTCGGTTGTCCTCGCGTGCGCCGTGATGACTCTCTGGAGCGTCCGCGGGCTGGGCAGGGCTGCCGTGGCACAGGGCGAGTTCCCAGCTCCCGCTCCCGCTTCTGAGCCGCCGCAGAATGTGACGATCACCGGGAAGCGCGTCCCGGACGAAGGTGCTCTGAAGCGTGCCATCAGCGGCTTCGTGCATTCGCGCGCAACGCTCAGCCCGAGGTCCGGTCAGATCGGGCGATGGGTGACGCCCCTCTGTCCGCAGACGCTGGGGCTCCAGGGCCAGTACGAGAACTACATCGACCAGCGGATCGCGGAGGTGGCGCAGCGCGTAGGCGCGCCGCCCCGGCGAGGTCGCGATGCGTGTACCCCCAATGTTCGGATCGTATTCACGCGGAGCCCTCAGGCGGTGCTTGATGCCGCTAGGCACGGCGCCCCGTGGATCTTCGGCTATGGACGGGCCGCCCTCAAGGACCGCGCCCGCATGCATCACGCGATCGAGGCCTGGTATGTCACCTCGACGGGCGATGAAAACAGCGCGACCGAGCAGATCGACACGTCCTTCAGCATCGTCGTGCACCGGGAGGGCCGATACCCGAGCCGGCTGAAGGATGTCGAGAGCCATTTTCGCTACGTGTTCGTGGTGGCCGACCTCACCAAGCTCGGCTCTTATCCGCTCGCTCCCGTTGCGGACTATCTGGCCATGATCGCGCTGACGCACACGGCGCTCGACGGCTGCAACGAGCTACCGAGCATCATCGACTTGATGTCCCCGGATTGCGGTTCGCGGCACAGACCCCAGCGGCTCACCTCGACGGATGAGGCGTACCTCAAAGCGCTCTATTCGTCGCGGTTTGGGGTGAGGGTCAACTTCGAGCAAAGCGAGTTGCGGGACAAGGTGCTGCAGTCCGTGCGCTAGCGCCCTGCGACGGGCGGGGCCGCGGTGCGCGATTCGCTTCAGGTCATTGCGGGAAGCGGCCAATGCGGCGGCTAAGTCTTGCTTCCCCTTTTCTTGGCGAGCGGTGAGGTTATGCCGTACCAGATAATCACCGCTACGATGATCCCGAGCGCAGACCAAACAAACGCCATCCAAACCGCCCAGTCAACCGTTAACCGGCGATCGGCGATCGGCATAGTTCAACCAGGAGAATATGAGGAAGAGGGGCAGCGAGAAAAACAATTCGAACAGCGCTACGTGCCCGCCGAGCGACGCCCCGCCCAACCTGAATAGCCTCACTGCCCGTTACCCCCGTTCTGTGCGGAGCCGTCGCAGACGGCTGGTGTGCTTAGCAGTCCACCAATCATGCCCGCTCCATAGCCAACTCCAAGATCTCCCCCGACCCCTACCCTCGCCAACCCCGAAGTTAGCCCTCATCCGTCGGATCGACGAGCTTGAGATTCGCAAAGCGACGGAAGTCTCGATCCGTGGAGCACAGCGTCGCGCCTTGTTCCAGTGCGAGCGCTGCGAGCACCGCATCGGTGACCAGCGGCCCACTCACTTTTGCGCTGTGTACGAGCTCGCGGAAGATGCTCCAGAACTGATCCCCGGGCTCAACGATGTGAGCTGTCGGTCGGCCCAGGATCGTGTCGACGATCGCACAGGCGTCCTCGACGCCGAGCGGGGTTCGCACCGCGCGTGGATTGGTCGAAATGCGGATGAAGGCCAGGCTCGTCTGCCATGGCAGGCCTACAGGCTCACCCTCGTTGAGCGCCGCCTCGAGCCAGGACCGGCACGCGGCATGGTGAGCGGAACTCGAGTCGTACGCGTAGAGAAGAATATTGGCGTCGAGCAGCTTCACCGGCGCGCCGGGCCCTCGAGCTCATCGAGCAGCGCTCCTACGGCATCGTAGGATCGACCCGGCCGAGGCCCCCCGAGATGGCGGGGCTCGACTCGAAAAGCGGGGGTTCCCGAAGAACGCGCGCGCTGCGCCAGGGAGCGCCGCAGGTGTTCGTTCACGATCGTCTTGAACGGTCGCCCCGTGCGGCGTGCTTCGGCCTGTAGCCGTGCCGCCACGTCATCTTCGAGTGTCAGAGTCGTTCGCACATCATGATGCTACATGAGAGACATCAAGATGTCTACCTGCCAGGAAGGCCCCCGTCGCTACTCCTCATCGTCATGGATCTCGCCCTGACCGAGATCCGTGTACCAGCCATGGAGTTCCATCTCGAACAGTTCCGAGTAATGCCGCCTGAGCCAGCGTTCGAACGTTCGGTTGTCCTCGCCGGCGGCATCGCTGATGAGATAGACGGTGCGCTCCTCGTTGACTTGCTCGAGCGTGATTGGACCGTCCGAGGGACTCGGATCGGCGTCGTTGATCCAGCGGACCGCTGGTTCCTTGTATCGGAGGATCAGCGCACCGCGATTGACCACCGCATCACCACGGCCGAGTATCGTTCAAGGTCCGCTCCAAAGTTAGGCAACCCATTACGCGCCGGAAATACTGCTGCCTGTGACGACAATGATCAGCCTGTTGTCGTCGAAAGGTTGCACCTTTGGTTTGCCTGTCAGCTGGAAGATGATTCCTGCTCGGACCGGAAGGTTCCCCGGCGTACAGCGGCCATCAGAGAGCAACCTCTTACCCGCAGCGTCGAGCAGCGGTCCCCCGGACTCGACCACTACAATGTCGTGTACGCGCCCTTTCGCGTCGCAAGAAAATTCCAAACCGACGCGACCCGTGATCCCCCTTGTTCGCGCATTGAGAGGGTAATAGTCGTAGCCTCTCGCCATGCGAAATGGAGCCCCAGTCTGCTCCGGCAGGGAGCTGCTCGCGCAGCCACTGGCAATCGCGAGTGACAACGCAGAGACAAGTAGGAACGCGTGACTCGCTGTAAACACGGGGTGTGGCATAGGGTTGCCCAATATGCATTCAGAAAGCGATCCCTGATACATATCGGTTAAGGAGTACTTCGCATAATGTA
>Ga0335074_10001797_pt1 | contig 29037 bp, 24 predicted proteins | sample Lox_Sample_23_FD_206715 | JGI IMG/M metagenome (GOLD analysis project Ga0335074, IMG submission 206715) | Soil microbial communities from Loxahatchee National Wildlife Refuge, Florida, United States - Lox_Sample_2.3 | ecosystem: Environmental > Terrestrial > Soil > Wetlands | place: USA... | reverse complement strand
GCGTCCGGGCGATCGTCTGCACCATGCCCTCGTTGCCGGTTGCCGCCTGTTCGCCCGGCACCGACGGCCAGTTCACCGTTGTTCCATAGCCGATCTTGTTGTCCCAGCCCTGGTTCGTGTCTTCATCTGACTCGGGAGTCGAGAAGGAAAGGAACTGCGTGAAGATGAACGTGTCGCCCGAGCTGTCGGCTCGCCGCATCGGCACGATGGCGCGGTGGGGCAGCCGCACTCCCTGGTTCAGCGCCACAATCTGCCCGTCGTCCCAGCTCCGGATCTTCCCCGAATAGATGTCCGCCAGCACCGGGCCGCTGAGCTTCAGCGTGCCGCCGCGCAGCTCGGGCAGATTCGCATCCACGGTCTGCGCCGAGATGGCCAGCGGAATATTCAGAATGTCAGGGTGCGCCATCGCGTCGTTGTCGGACATATAAGCATCCGAGGTGCCGATCTGGACGTGCCCGGCCAGCGCCTGAGCAATGCCCGCGCCTGAGCCGGTGGCTGCCACTGTAATGTGCGCGCCCGGGTCGACCTTCGCATAGGCCCCCGCCCACGACTGGAAGAGAGGGTAGATCAGCGTCGATCCGGATTCGGAGATGTTGACGGGCGCAGACTGCGCTGCCACACAGGCAGCCGCCGCGAGGGCAGCTGCCCACCCGGCTCCGCGAACCGCGCGGGTGAGATTTCGCGTCATAGAGAATTCCTCTCCGCTGGAGAAGGGGATGTCCGGCCCGGGGCCGAGGGGAATGCCCCCCACCATAGCCGCGCTATGTTACGGGATGATGACTGCTTCGGGGAAAAAACACGCACTGCCACCAGAAGGGGGTGCGCCGGGCGCTCAGCGGTCCTTTGCTGGGCCGCGCCCGCTGTCCGTCCGCTGTTCTCTGCCCTGGGCTCCGCAGATCTCTTCAGGGCATTTATGACTGACTGCCCTGGCGGCCAGAAGCCAGGCACGCCACCCTTCACGGCGAATTGGCGTCAGCTGAGAACGGAGTGGCCGCTGAAGACCCCGGACATCGAGCCTATTCAGAGCGCAGGGCCACCAATGGATCCACCCGCACCGCGCGGCGCGCGGGAATGTAGCATGCCAATGTCGCTACGAGGGTCACCAGCAGCGTCGCGCCCAGGAATACAGCGGGATCTGTGCTGCTGACCCCATAAAGGAGGCTGGACATGAGCCGGGTCATGAGCAACGCACAGAGCAGGCCGGCCGCGACGCCCGCAAGAGTCAGCGTGGTTGCCTGACGCACCAGCATGGTCAGGATCGCATTGGGCGGAGCGCCAAACGTCAGTCGCACGCCTACCTCCTGCGTTCGCTGGCCGACGTTATATGCGGTGACGCCGTAGATGCCAATCGCCGCCAGGACCAGGGCCACCAGAGCCAGGATGTCGAGCAGCACAAAGGCAATCCGGGGAGCCGAGGTGACATTTCCCATGATTTCCGGCATGGATCGGACTTCGAATACCGGCTGGTTCCGATCCACCGACCAGATCGCATTCCGGATTTCGGGAAGGATCGTGCCCTGGGGCAGCGCCGTACGCACGACCATGCTCATGGTCTGGTCCGGCGCCTGCATGTACGGGAAATAGATGGTGGCCTCGGGCGACCCGGTCAGCGATGAGTCGCGCACCGCGCCGACAACCCCGATGACCTCCCGGGGAATGCGGGAGCCGTACGGAAGGACGACGTGTCTTCCTAAAGGATTTTCGGTTCCGAAATATTCGCGCGCTAGAGTCTGATCGATGATCACCACGCGCGGATGGTTTGCATCGTCGCTCTCGGCGAAGCTTCTGCCCCGCAGCAAAGGAATCCGCATGGTTGCGAAGTATCGAGGGCTGATGTCGCGATAATCGGCAGAGGGTGTGATGTCCGATCCCAGCTTTTCCTGGATGACGAAGGGCCCGCGGTCCATGTCGTCCTGACTGAGCGGCACGATCTCAGTTAATGCTGCCGACTGCACGCCGGGTAGGCTGCGGACCCGCTCCAGGAAGTCATGGAAGGCCGCGCCTCGCTTCCAGGGATCTCGATACGGTGAACCGGCGGCATCCTCGGACAGCTTGATCCGCAGGGTTAGAAGTCTGTTCGGCTCAAAGCCCGGATTGACGGACAAGAGGCGCGAGAAGCTTTTGATCATCAGAGAAGCGCCGACCACCAGGACGAGCGCAAGCGCTCCCTCCACAACCACCAGGACGGTGCGCGTTCCCCGCCCGCGCACTTCGCCGATCGTTCCGCGTCCTCCATTCTTCAGCGCATCCTGCATATTGCCGCCGAACAGCCGGAACGGAGGAATCAGCCCGAAGAGGATCCCGGTCGCGAGCGATACAACCAGCGTGAATACGATCTCGCTCACCCCGAGGTTGATTGCCGGCAATGCCACTTCGTATGCTGCATTGGGAACCGGAATGCGGGTTGGTCCATAGCGGGCCCACACATGCACGCTTCCCAGCGCCAGCAGCAGACCGAGCACTCCCCCGAGGATCGCCAGCAGAGAACTCTCCACAAGGAATTGCCGGATGATCTGCTTTCGCGTGGCTCCGAGCGAAATGCGCACAGCCATCTCCTGGCGCCGGCTCATGCCGCGCGACAGCATCAGATTCGCAACATTCGCGCAGGCCAGGATCAGGATGAATCCGACTGCGCACTGCAGCGCCAGCAGTGCCGGCCGTATGTATTCCATGCGCACAGATTCCAGCGGCATCAGAACCGTGCCGAACCCCTTACGGTCGGGCCGCTCCCGGGCGACGCGCGCCATCGCCGCGCTCATCTCGGCCGCCGCCTGGCGGACGCTCACGTGGGGCCCCAACCGGCCGAAGACACCAAGATCGGAATCCGCCCGGTGCAGCCATCCATCGTCAAAAGGAACCACGACATCCACCGGGAACAGCTCATCGAAGGAAGCGGGCAGCACACCGATGATGGTGTAATCCTCGCCGTTGAGCGTCATGCTCTGCCCGCAAACCGCAGGATTTCCCTGGTACTTCCGCTTCCAGTAGCGGTAACTCAGAATCGCCAGCGTGTGCCGCGCATTTTCCTCTTCGGGCAGAAACGTTCTTCCCACCACCGGGACGATTCCAAAAAAATCTCCGAAATTGGTGGTGACCCGCAAACCGGCCACCTGTTCCGGGTCCCCATTCCCGGTCACCGTGCCAGTACCGTGCTCGAAGAGAAAGAGGTCTTCAAATGCGTGGAGTTTTTGTTCTCTCCAGTCGAGGTAATCCTGCCCGCTGGGTCCAACCCGGCTGAGCCCTACTCCTGGATTGCTGTCCCAGATCACCACCAGGCGGCTGGCAGCGCGTACCGGCAGCGGGCGCAGGAGAATTCCGCGCACCAGAGTAAACAGGGCCGTATTCGCCCCGATGCCCAGCGCCAGAGTGAGCACTGCGGCGGCAGTGAATGCCGGCGACTTCTTCAGAATCCGCAACCCGAATCGTGCGTCCCGCAAAAGCGTCTCCGCCCAGTGCCAGCCCTGGGCCGCATGCGATTCTTCCCGGTAGTGTTCGAACCCGCCAAATTCAATGCGCGCCTGCCGCTCTGCCTCCGCCCGTGACGTGCCGCTGCGCTCCAGATCGTCCGCGCGACGCTGAATATGGTCCCGAAGCTCCTCTTCGAGCTCATCTCTCATTGCCGAACGGTGCACAAGGGCGGACCAGCGGGCTCGCATTGCGTCGAGGAGTCTCATAGCTCTCCTGGTTGGGCGGAAAGCGCACTGGCAATGGCCGCTGCCAGCCGATTCCAGCTCTCTGTTTCATCCTCCAGCCGTTTTCGTCCCGCAGCCGTCAGTTCGTAGAACTTGGCGCGCCGATTCGCATCGGAAACGCCCCAATTAGCCTTCAGGAGTCCCTGGCGAACTAATCGAAACAGTCCCGGATATAGTGCGCCCTGCTCGACCATCAGAGCTTGTCCTGAGATCTGCGCGATGCGCAGCAGGATGCCGTACCCGTGCAGAGGTCCCAGCGAGACCGCCCGCAGGATGAGCAGATCGAGAGTTCCCGGAAGAAGCTGAGCCTGATCGGGCATGCCGCATCTCTCCTAAGTTAATTAGGACTGTAACCGCTCTCTCCTAAGTTGTCAAGGAGAGCACACATTCGCCTGCTTGTGGAGAGCTCCATGAGACCCCAGCACGATGGAGGCAGGGCCGCGGTCATCATGGCAAATTGTTACGCGGGGGAAGATCGGGGGAGGGGGTCAATCAGAGGCGCGGGCGGTCCCACTACCAGGGCGCAACGGGCAAAAAAAGGGCCCCTCGGGTGAGGGGCCAATCTGCCTTGGTTCTCTCGTTGTGTGAGAGCTTGTTGGGGTCGCCTTACTGTTGAGGCTGAGCCGGTGGTTGCGACGCAGCACCCTGAGGGGAGGGCTGCGCGGAAGTAGGCTGCGTCGCACCAATCGGTGAACCGCCGGTCGTGCCGGACGGGTTCAAACCCGCTAAACTGTTTTCCATCAGGCTGATGCGAACCATGCTGGAGGGAGCGGTCTGTTCGCCGTTCTCATCCACCTGGGCATTACCCATGGCCACTTCGTGAATCCGCCAGATCGGAATCTGATGCTCAGCCAGATACCGCACGACCGAGTCCGCCATCCGCTGGCTGCTTTCCACTCCCGCCATCCCGTGCAGGCGCGAGTAGCCTTCCACTTCAACAACATAACCCTTCTGCCCCTGCATCTGGGTTACGACCTGATCGAGAGCGTTGCGGGACGCTTCGTTCAGCATGCTCTGGCCGGGGTGGAAACGAATGTCGAGGTTGTTGATCGGCCGATACTGATCGAGATTGGCGACCGTCTGATCCAGCTGGCTGGTCTTGTCGTTCGCCTGCTGGGCCAGTTGCTGAGCCTGCCCGGCCGTCTGGCTGGCCTGGCTGGCTGTCTGGTTCGCCTGATCGGCTGTGGACTGGGCGGCGTGAATGCCGTTCTGCGCCCGCTGATCCACGTCCTTAATATCCTGTGCGTTTTTGGCCTGAATCTGGTCGAGCTCGTTCAGCCGATCTTTCACGGGGTTGATCTGGTTGTTGACCCACTTCTTGCGGGCAAAGGGGTTCATGTGGCCCCAGAAGCCCTCGTGGGGTTGGGTTTGCAGCGGCGGCTGACCAGTGGCCGTCTGTCCGTTGCCGGCCTGACCCGCCTGCGCCTGCGCATTGGTGGAGGCTCCCGTTTGTACCTGAGGAGCATTCTGCTGAGGAGGAGCCTGCGTGGTCTGCGCAACTGCCGGTAAACCCAGGCTGGCTGCAACCAGCAGCACCGTAATCGTTCCGGGGTTGAGAATGGTTTTCATCGCCTTTTCTCTGTATTCGTGGACTCCGGAGAAGCTGCGCAGCATCCCGTTCGCCCAGAGAAAGAGCACTTGCCATGCCAAAGGCCGCCCCAGCCGGGCTGGCAGAGGGTGGTTTTCCGTTAACCCTATATTGATGAACAAGTTAATTCGGCAGACGAAAGGGGTCTGGGTACTTCAGGGATCGGGGGGTGAATCCCATACCCGGACCGAATCGGGAAAAATTTTCCCATGGCCGTGCAGAGCCGCCGTGAACTATTTGCTCGTGAGCTGGATGATCCGGATCTCGGGGTAGTTCTGGTTCCAGTCCTGGGGGATGCTGTCGAAAATCAGACGGAAATCCCGGGTCTGCCCCGGCAGGATGGGCGCGGCACTCACCGGCTCGGTATCCACATAAGGCTGACGGGTGCGGATCAGCGCCATGGCCATGGTGGGCTTGCCGACCAGCTGCTTCGTAAAGCCCCAGAAACCCACCTGCACCGTGATGCCCGTGATGGTCTTGTCGCCTTTGTTGGTGATCTGGCCGTCGAGGTAGGTGCTCTGCCCTCCGACCATGCTGCCCGCCTGGCTCATCTGCAGATTCGATATCTGCAGGCTGGCCGCATACGGATCGGCAGGAGCCAGACCGGCGCCACCCGGATTGGGGGGCGGGGCGTGGCGGGTGAGCGCGATGAGCACCGCCAGGATGGCCAGCACCACGACCCCCGCGATGATCCAGGGAAGCGGTGAGCGCGGCTCTCGTGGAGCAGGGTGATCGGGGGGGAACATGCTGGAGCTCGGCGAACTCATCGGGGCGATTGTACAACCTGAGCCCCTGGGCCCGTTACGGAACGGATGCGCAGGCCGTGTGAGCGCGAAAAAAAGACTGATGTTCCGAATCGATTCGGCCGAAATATGTGTCTAAGCAGGCAACAGCAGCAGTTTTGCGAGGCCAAGTATGGAAGATCCCAGCCTGATGCCCTCCAGCCGCGCGCCCGAATATGTTTACCGCATTGTTACGATAGCGGTAGCGCTGGTTCTGCTGCTCACCTGGCTCAGCGCGTAGACGCTTCGCGCTCGAGCGCCCGCCGCATGACGACTTCCAGGGCCGACTTCAGCTCGGCATATTTTTCCGGCGTCAGCTTCCCTTCCAGCCGCTCGGTTTCCAGCGCGAACAGCTCTTCCTTCAGCGCTGTCAGCATAGCGCCCTTTTGCGGCGCGCTGTTGTGCGGCGTCGACACGTGTGCCGCAGCAGGTGGCGCCGGCGCCGCGTGCGCTGGGGCAGAGGCCATCTGCGCTCGATACGCGGTCGCCTTTACGCCCGGCGGCAGAGTCGGAGTCAGTGGAGATGGTGCTGGAGCGCCTCCGGCGGCTGCCGGCTGAACGCCCGGGCGCGCGCGCAACATGAAAGCGGCGCCGACCACCATAATCAGGCCGACCCCGCTCAGGATCCACCATTTGTATTTCTGCAGCGGATCGGGCGTGTCGATGGGGGGCGCAAGTCCGCCGCCAGGAGCGTTGGAGGCCGCGGGCTGATCCCCGCCGGCCTGACCTCCCTGATCGGAGGCGGCCATGCCCTGAGCGCCCTGCGCCTGCTGGCCGTTCTGAGCTTCGCGCGGCATCGATCCCGTGCCGGAGACGGAGTAGGACACGGCGGCGCCGGGCTGGACATTCGTGACGAGATAAGTCTGCGTGCCCGGCTCATCGGCATCGCCACGCAGCGGCTGGAACTGACTGCCCTGGAAGTTCATGCTGGTGGGCAGCATGACGGCGACGTTGTCCGTCGGCATGGAAACCTGGGGGTGAAACGCAAAGCTGCCGGTGTAGGGCAGCCGGTAGGCCACCTGAAATTCCGTTTCGCCAGGCCGCAGCGGGAAGACAAACGCGTAGTGCCCTTTTTCGCCCAGCGGAACCGGGGAGTTCTGGACTTCCATCCCTCCAGGCCCGGTGGCGCCGCCGCCTTCGATCACCGCGCCGTCCGGCAGGTAAAACTCGAAGGCGTGGGGGCTGAACTGCGTGAGCGGCGGTTTCGATTCATTGCGGATGAAGTAGTTCTCGGTAACGTTCAGGCCCTGCTGGTCGGTCTGCATGCGGGCAACGTCGGCATAGACGTGGACGCCGTTTACCTTGGCGGCCACATCGTAGACGTCGATGTTGACCGTAGTGGTGTTGGGCGGCACGGAACCGTAGTAGTCGGCCTTCTGGTGCTCGACGCGAACCAGATGCATCCCGTTGGCAGCGGGCACCGTGAACGAATAGCGCCCATCCGCGCTGACCGTCGTCCGGCCGGCCTCCTGCATGTTCTGGGTCAGATCGAGCAGCACCACGGTATCGCCGGCGGCGGGCTTGCCGGTGGTGCGATCGATGACCGTGCCGGAGATGGTGGCCGCTGCCAGCGAAAGCGGCATGGCGAGTGCGGCGGCGAGAACGAATCGTGCGGTGAGCTTCATGGGTGTCCAGTCTTGTTTGAATTCAGACGCGCTGCGGCGCGAAAACATCCGACTCCAGCAGGTCGATCTCGGCCAGAATCTCAGCGGCTTCGTTTTCCAGAGCAGCCCGCTGCGCGACGTAGTCTTCTTCCGGGTATTTCCCGGATCGGTATTCGAAGTTGAGGTCGCGCAGATTTTCGTAGAGCGCCTCCTGGCGCTCACGCAGGTACTCGAGGCGAGTCTTGGCGCTCTGCGCCGCCACGTTCCGCTCCGGCCAGAAGACATAAAGGAATGCAAAGATCAGCAAGGCACCGCAGGCGATCGTACTCATGGTTCTGTCTCCTTCCGGCTCGCCGGCCGGAACTCCGTCGCGCGTCTCATCACAGCTCCGTCTCCCGGCGAATTCGCTCGCGCAGCTCCCGCGACGCCGGATCGTCCGGAACTTCAGGCAAAGGCGCCGCGCGCAGTCTCCACTTGCGGACCAAGACAAAGGTTCCGGCTAATCCCAGCAGCAGCAGGAGCGGCGGCACGACCCACGCGACGATGTTGAAGCGCGACAGCCAGGGAGCGGCCAGCGCTGTAGGCCCGTACTCGGCCTGGAAGGCCTCGAGGACTGCGTTGTCGGTGTCGCCGCTATCGATGGCGGCGCGCAGCTCGGCGGTTTCGCGGGCCATGTCGGGGCAGCCGATGTGGTCGCACTCGAGCAGAATCTGGCTGCAGCCGCACATGCACATCAGCTTGTGACCGAGCGTGTCGAAGCGGGCCTGGGTGTCGGCGGTGCCGAGGGTCATGACGCCGAGTACGGCGACCAGAGGGAGAATCGCGAATCGGCCAAGCCTGCGCATCAATCTCCTGCCCTTCCGGCAACCACGGCTTCTTCCGCCACTGTTGCCCGACTCCGCTGAGCAGCCAGTTCCGCGCTCAGGTTCGGCGCCAGCGCAATGCCGGTGCCGAGAATGGTGACGATCAGGCCGATCCAGATCCACGCCACCAGCGGATTGAGAAACGCCTTGATGACCGGCTGTCCGGTCGCCGGATCGGTTCCGGCGTAAACCACGTAGAGATCCCAGGCCAGGGTGGAGTGATTCGCCACAATGGTCGAGGGCTGCTGGCTGGCCTGATAGAAGCGCAGTTCAGGATCGAGCTGCGTCACCTTGTGGCCATTGCGATAGACGTTCAGCAGCGCGTAGGTCGTGTCGTAGTTCGCATTCGTATCCTGCGAGTAGTCCAGGCATTCAATCCGGTAGGGGCCGATGGTCATGCTCTGCCTGTAGTTCATCGTCTGCTGGACGCTCTGGTTGAACGCCTGGCCGGAGATGCCGATGAAGATGAGTACGATGCCGAAGTGCACGATGTAGCCGCCGTAGCGGCGTGTGTTGCGCCGCGTCAGCTGCACCACGGAACCCGGCAGACTGCGTCCCGTGTGCTTCTGGATCACGCGCGCCCCGCGGAAGAATTCCGCGAAGATGGCGGTGATCACAAACGCCGCCAGCAGGAAGGTCATCCACGCGTAGAACTGGCCCTGCTGGTCGGTGGTCAAGATCGTCCATGGGTGCACGCCCAGCGGGATCACCGCGATCGCCACCACCAGCGCCGCGATGCCCGGAATGAGGAAGTTCTTGCGGATGCTCCGCATGGAGGTGCTGCGCCACGCCAGCAGCGGGCCGATGCCGGTGAGGAACAGCAGAAAGACGCCGATAGGAACGGCGACGCGGTTGTAGAACGGCGCACTCACCGTAACCTTGTTGCCCTGGACGAACTCCGACAGGATGGGGAACAGCGTTCCCCACAGAACCGTGAAGCAGGCCAGCAGCAGGACGAGATTATTGAAGGCGAAGCTGGATTCGCGCGAGACCAGCGACTCCAGCTTGTGGTCCGACTTCAGATGGTCGCGATTCACGATGTAGGTGAATATGCAGATCGCCAGCACGATGACCAGAAAAGACCAGAACCAGTTGCCGATGGACGACTGCGCGAAGGCGTGCACCGAGCTGACCAGCCCGGCCCGCGTCAGCATGGTGCCCAGGATGACCAGCATGAAGGTGGAGAAGATGAGCCACACATTCCAGCTCTTCATCATGCCGCGCTTCTCCTGCATCATCACCGAGTGGAGAAAGGCGGTGCCGGTCAGCCACGGCAGGAACGAGGCGTTCTCCACCGGATCCCATCCCCAGTAGCCGCCCCAGCCCAGCACGTTGTAGGCCCAGTGCATGCCGAGGAAGATGCCCACGGTCAGGAACAGCCAGGTCACCATGGTCCAGCGGCGGGTGATGTGAATCCATTTTTCGCCCGGATAGCGCATCATCAGCGCGCCCAGAGCAAAGGCGAAGGGCACGCTGAATCCCACGTAGCCGAGATAGAGCATGGGCGGGTGAATCACCATCTCCGGGTACTGCAGCAGCGGATTGAGGCCGTTGCCGTCGGCAGGAACCGCGCCGCCGGGCATCAGCGAAAAGGGCGTCGCCGCAAAGTTGATCAGGAGGAAGAAGAAAACCTGAATGCCGGCAAGGATGGTGGAAGCATAGGCCGTGAGCTTGACGTCGACCTTGTGCCGGACACGCAGGACAAAGCCGTAGCCGGCCAGCAGCCACGCCCAGAGGAGCAGCGAGCCTTCCTGACCGGACCAGAGGGCGGCGAATTTATAGGCGACGGGGAGGGCGCGATTCGAGTGGTCGGTGATGTAGGCGACGGAAAAATCGTTGGTGAACGCGGCCCACACCAGCGCGAATGCCGCGCAGGTGACGGCAATGAAGCTGGCGATGCCGGCGCGGCGAGCGGTCTCGGCCAGCCGCTCGGGAGAGATGGCTCCGTGCCGCCCGGTGGCGAGCTGCCGCAGAGCAACGGCGCCGGCCAGCAGGTTATAAGCGCTGAGAACGAGGGCAACGATGAGGGCGAAACTGCCAAATGCGGGCATAGGCTTTTAACCTTCTGATTGTCGCACTTCCGGGAGACTGGAGACCGAGGTGCGGCAGCGAAGACAGATTGATCTTCGCGTCAGGAGGCGAGCGGCGCTGTGACAAATCTCACACCGCTCGGGGATGCGGCTGGAATGGAGAGTGAGGAGATGTGCGGTAAGCGGCGGCGGCTCAGGCGGTTCGACCCATGGGTTCGGAGAGCAGGGACCGAACCAGAGCCAGCAGGTCGTCGGGAGGAAGGGGTTTGACGCGGAAGAGCACGTCGAGATTCACATAGGCATCTTCGGCCTCGGGCAATCCGCTCAGGACCAGAACGGGGAGGTCCGGGAAGCGCTCGCGCAGCTGAGCCACAAACTCGGGGCCATTCATGCCGGGCATCAGGTGGTCGGTGATCACGAGCCGGACCGCCGCTGCACGATCTTTGTTGTCGAGCAGGCGAAGCGCCTGCGGGGCGCCGGAGGCAACAACGACACTCCGGCCCGATCGGGTGAGAATCGCTTTGCGGGTGGCCGCCTGGATATCGTTGTCATCCACCAGCACAATTTCGGGAGCCATTGTGGGTGCTGATTCCATCGTGCGAGAAAAGGTTGCCTGGAGCAGGTGCAAATTTCCGGTCGAGGCCCCTGCGCAGATTCTCCTCCAGAAAAACCTTTTACCTTTTATTGACGGATTTGGCAAGAGCACGAAAGAAACCTTTCCGGATGCCTGATTGGTTCTGGGGCAGATGGCTCACTTTGCAGGGGTTGAGATGACTCTCCAGGCAAAAAGCAAAGGCGGAGGGTTAACCCTCCGCCTTTTGCCAGTTTTGATTTCCGGGGCCGGAAGCGCAGAGCTGCCGGCCTCGGAATGATGGTTTAGAAGGTGACGCGTCCCCCGAACTCCATCTCGCGCGGGTTGCTTCCCTGCGAGTTCAGAACGCCCCATGCCGGAGTGTAGCCGAGGCTCAGATACGGGTCGGAGAAGTCGTTGTGGTTGAGCATATTGGCCGCGATGAACGAGAATTCGAAACTCGTGGATTCCGTAATCTTCACGTCCTTCTTGACCTGTGCGTCCACGTTCCAGTAGGGCAGACCCAGGAACGGGCCCTGACCGGGATTCTTGGTGTCGATGCCCAGAATCGGAGCGCGAACCTGATCGTAAACAGACTGCGGGTTCGAGAACAGGTTGACCGCCGTTGTCGAAGTGGCTGTACCCACGCCGGAGCTGCCCATCACCCCATAATGCGCGGCGTGGCCCGCACCGTATTTCGAGGTGAAGACGCATTGCTCGTTGTCGAAGTAGTCGGCTCCATCGCCGGCACCCCACGACTGAGCATCGGTCCACGTATTGCAGTAGACGGGTCCGCCACTGCCGGCAGTGAAGATGGGAGCAAAGGTCCAGCCGCCGGCCACGCGGCCCAGCAGGCCGTTCTGGCCCTTGAACCACGGCTCTGTGGCGACCATGGCGGTGTTGTAAACGATACGGCGATCGAAATTCTGTTCGCCGTACATCGCGCCAATGTTATAGGCATCGTTCTGCGTGTATTCGCTGGAGGCCTGCACCACAGCGCCGGTGCCGAGCGACTTGCTCCAGGTCAGGTTGGTCTGCGTCGTCAGCCCATGCCAGTCATGGGTGCCGAAGCTGATGAACCCACCGTTGTAGTTGCCGTAGCCGGTGCTGGCATTCAGAGCCACGCCGCTGCTGTACTCCCCGCTCGTGTTCAGCATGCTCGGTGCGAAGCCGAACCCGCCGTGCGCATACTGCGATGTATAGCCGGCGCCGTCCAGGCTGGACCAGAGGCTCCAGACCGCCTGCTCCTCGAAATTGGAGAGCTGCGTATCCAAAGCTGCCGCCGTGCAGCTCGCGTAGGGCACTCCCGATCCATTGGACATGGTGCCATTGCAGATTGGGGTAGTGGACATCGCCGCCTCAAAGAACGGCTGCTTGGCGATGGAGTTGATGAACGAGGCGTAGGCCGGGTTGGGAGTCGTGCCGTTGGACATATACGGGGCCGGGACGGCGGCTCCGCAGGCGGCGGCTGACGTTGCGCAGCCCAGTGCCTTTTCGATGTTGGCGTAGGCCTGCTGGAACTGCTGACCGCCAATCGACAGCATGTAGGGTACTGCGTTCAGGTTGACGGGTTGATATTCGTGGTGGATGAGACGGCCGATATACCCCACCTGCAGCAACATCTTCTGGCCGATCTGACGCTGAACGGTGAGATCGAACGAGTCGATGGCATTGGGACGGAAGGCGGGATCCATGCCTTCGTTGGCCGAGCCCTCGGCGAAGTTGACACCAGGGTAGATGGGCTGCGGAGCGGTGGTGGACACCGGAGTCGAGGTCAGAGGAGCGGTGTTGCCGTCCACGCCGACACGGAAGGCGGTATCCGCGTTTCCAGGGTTGGCTCCGCAGACGCCGCTGCTCAAGGCCGTTTTGCACTGCACCGGCTGCATGAGGCCGACGCCGAGCAGCGGCACCAGCACGAGGTCGACGCCGTTCAGACGGCCGTAGATGCGGCCGTATCCGCCGCGGATGACCGTTCCCTTGGAAAAGCTCGGGTTCCAGGCGAGGCCGACACGCGGGCTAAAGGACCCGTAGAAGGGATTGTAAGGGTACTTCTCTCCCGCGCCGACATTTCCCACGAGAGAAAAGCCGAGTTCCGGATTGTAGACGGTGCCCTGTTCCGCCAGGGTCTTCCGCTCGGTCAGGTAGTCCTGAGACTTCACCGGCTCGCCCGCGGAATCGACCAGCACCGTCTGCTTGCCGTTTATTTCGACCGGCGGCATTTCGATGGTGTAGCCCATGCCGTAGTTCAGCGTGAGGCTGGGTTTCATGTGCCAGGTATCGCTGATGTACATGTTGTAGTAATTGATGGTGCTTTGATCGAAAGCGTGGGTCAGCGGCGGCTGCAGGGTGAGACTCGCCCCGGAGCGCGTATAGACAGTTTGGGCTTCCGTCACGATGCCGTAAACTTCAGCCGCATTCCGCACCGCCCCGGTGTTGGTGGTGGGGAAACCTCCACCGAGATCGGACCAGTCGACCAATCCGCCGCCAACCGAGTCGCCGAGCTGGTAGGTGGTCGTAAAGTTGATGCCGCCGCCGTTGTCGCTGCGCTGGTGGTAGTCGTAATTGCGCTGATACTGGCCGCCGAACTGCAGCAGGTGGTTGCCCTTCAGCATGGAGACGTTATCGCTGAGGAAATTGTCGTGGCCGTCCCAGAAGCGGGTGCGGATATCCTGGGCGTTCACGTTAAACGGGGCGAGGACTGTAAATTCGCTGTTCTCACCGCCCGGCTCGAGGGCTCCGCCCAGGCCCGGGACCTGAGTCGGCGCGTTGTCGTCGCCCCACTGCCAGTAGTCGCGCAGGAAGCTGTAGTGGAAGTCGTTGGTCGTATTCGGCGTGATGTTGGTGGTGAGGCCGGTGACGTAATACGAGGGAATCTGCGGCCGGCTGGAGAGTGCGGCGGGAACGCCCTTGGTGTCACCGGGGAAGAAGCCGCCGATGTCGTACTGGCTGTCCGTCGCCAGGTTGAGACGATAGTAGCGATAGCTCGCGAACCAGTGCCATTTTGCGCTGAAATCGTGATCGATGCGAATCGCGGCGTTGTTGCTGGTCTGGGGCAGGGATACGTTGGCTTTGAAGCCGACGGTATTCACGCCGTCGCAATACGGATTGAGGTCGGAGGCGCAGGTTAAATCGTTGCCGGCCGGCTCGTATTTGGCCCACATGGCCGCGACATCGGGGTTAATGCCGATACCACGAGGATCAATGGATGCCATGTTGAACGTGGTTGTCGCTCCTGAGGTCGGGTCCGTCACTTCGGTCAGCATTCCCGATTCCATGGCCGCGGAGGGCACGCTGGATTCGATCGTCGTGGCGTTCGGGTAGCGGAGACCTTCGTACCAGGCCCAGAGATAGGTGCGGCCACCCCACTTGTTGGGCAGAATAAAACCGCCGGCCTTGGCGCCAAAGCGGTTGTAGTGGTAATTGGAGAGCGGGGTCGCGGTCTGATTGTTCTCCCAGTTGTTCGCGCCCAGGCCGCTGTCGAGGTAATACTCATAGACGCCGCCGTGCCAGTGATTGGTGCCGCGGGGCGTGACGAATTCCACCTGCGCGCCGGCCGAATTATCGAAGTCGGCAGTCTGGTTCGCAGTGTTGATGGTCGCTTCCTCGACGCTGTCGGTGGGGGTTGGCAGGGCGCCCGTCGGAATCCCGACGCCGGTCTTCATGCCCGCCTGTCCTTCCGTGGGGTCGCCAGCGAAGGTACCCATGTAGACGTTGTTGCCGCCGTCCATGTCGTTGGTGGCATTGCCGCCGTCCAGCAGGAAGGTGCTCTGGTCATTCACCGCACCCGCCACAGCGCCCTCGACGCTGACGCCAGGCTGCAGCGACGTGAATGTGTTGGCGTCGTGGTTGAGGCTAGGCAGCGAGCTGAGCTGCTCGGAGCCGAGGGTCTGGCCGACGGTGGAGTTGAGCGTCTGCAACTCTTCGCCGGTGACCTGGACCTCAACGGTTTCCTGAGAGGTACCAACGGTCATCTTGAGGTTGACGGTAGCCTGCTCGCCAAGCTGAACGTTGATGCTCACCGTCTTGGCGGTTGAGAAGCCGGTTTTGACGGCGGTGATGGTGTATGAGCCGGGCGGGATTGTGGTGAAGGCGTATTGGCCCGCGCCATTGCTGGTTGTCTTGAAACTCTGGCCACCGGTGCCGCTCAGCGTGAGCTCAGCCCCGGCAATGACGGCGCCGCTGGGATCGGTGATGGTGCCGATCACCGTGCCTGTGTTGGTAGCCTGCGCCCAGGCATGGTTTGCGCCGAGCAGGACGCAACCCACAGCCACGACTGTTACGAAGAACCACCGCAACCTCAGTTGTGTCATTACAGCTCCTCCATAAAGTCTTGCCAAAAATAGCGTCTTACTATGGATAACGAGCAACTGCGAGGAACCCCCGGGCTGGGACCCGTTCTGCTGAAAACCGCTGGCGTTCTGTGCACACAGGGGGAAAGGCGAATTAAGGATGCCGCCTTTAAAGCAATTGTCATTCCATTCGATGACAAGCAGAATCAACGACTTACCGCGGCTATCCCGGTGGGTCGGATTGTGGTTCTCTGGAATTTCATATCCAGGGGGTGGATTTCTTCGTATTTGCGGATAACGAGGTGACCAAAGGGTACGTCTAAAGCAAAACAACACCTCACGCTGCCCCTTGGCTGATTGTGAAATGATAGAAACCAAAGCCTCAGCGAGGAGGCGCGCATGAATACCCTCAAGACTGCATTTCTGCTGACCGCTTTGACGCTGCTCCTGGTCCTGATCGGGAGCCACTGGGGCGAGGGCGGCATGATCATCGCGTTTGTGATCGCCGCCGGGATGAACTTCTTCAGCTACTTCTATTCGGACAAGCTGGCGCTGAGGATGTACAACGCGCAGCCGGTGACCCGGGAACAACTGCCGAGGGCCTATGAGGTGGTGGAGCGGATGACGGGACGGCTGGGGCTGCCGATGCCGAAGATCTATGTCATCCCGACCGACGCGCCGAATGCCTTCGCGACGGGGCGGAACCCCCAGCATGCATCGGTGGCGGTGACCCATGGGATTCTGCAACTGCTGAACGACGACGAGCTGGAGGGCGTGCTGGCGCACGAACTGGGACACGTTCGCAACCGGGATATTCTGACCAGCTCGATTGCGGCCACCATTGCCGGGGCGATCATGCTGCTGGCCCGGATGACATGGTGGGCGGAGATCTTTGGCGGATTTGGAGGTGGCGGGCGCGATCGCCGGGGCGCTCTGAGCGGGCTGATGCTGCTGATTCTCGCACCGATCGCGGCCATGCTGATCCAGCTCTGGATTTCGCGGACGCGGGAATATGAGGCGGACGCGACGGGCGCGCACATTACGGGGAATCCGTACGCGCTGGCCAGCGCGCTGGAGAAGCTGGATGCGTATTCCAAGCGGATGCCGATGCCGGGAACGCCATCGACGGCGCATCTGTTTATAGTGGAGCCGCTGCTGAGCCGGCAGAGCTTTGCCAATCTGTTCTCGACGCATCCGCCGATTCCGAAGCGAATCGAGCGGCTGATCGGGCGTCCGAGCATCTACGGAGCGCCGCAGCGGTAAGGCGGGCGCAGGGGGCGGGCATTGAGCTGCCTTCCGGGTCCCCGGGTCGATGCTGTACGGCGATGGCGGAACGCTGTAGGCTGTTTCTGCCATGAAAACGCTGCTCCGCAGTATCGTCTGGCTGGCGCTGGTTGTGTGGCTCGGAGGACTATTCTTCTTTCCGATCGCGGCCCAGGCGGCCTTCACCAACATCGCGGATACGCACACGGCGGGCACGATTGTCGCGACCTGCCTGCGGGTGCTCCATCGCGAAGGACTGTTCTGCGGAGTGCTGATGGTGATCCTGCTGGCCGTCGGGCGGCTGACGAGCGTGTACCGGGGCAGCGCGCTGGCCGGGATCGTCGTGACGCTGGCGATGATCGGGCTGACGGCGTTCTCGCAGTACTGGATCATCCCGCGCATGGAGTCGTACCGGATTGCGGCAGGCGGGGCGATCGACAACGTGCCGAAGACGGATCCGCGGCACCGGGGGTTCGATCATCTGCATAATGTTTCGGTGGACGTGGAAGAGGCGGTGATGATCGGCGGAGTTGTGCTGGTCTTCCTGCTGGTCCATGCGTCCAGCGATTCGCGCGAGCGGTAAGGCGCAAGGAAAAACCAGTCCATACAGGAGGAAAGCCGTGCATCGTTCCGTGAGAATCGGAGTGCTGAGTCTGTTGACCGTTTCCCTCGCCGTTCCTGCGCTGGCGCAGAGCGGCGCCGAGGTGTACCGGACGAAATGCGCCATGTGCCACGGTACGGACGGAAAAGCTGAAACGCCGGCAGGTAAGGCGATGAAGGCAATTCCCTTCCAGGCGCCGGAGATGGTGAAGCTGACGAACGAGGAGATGTTCGCCTCCATCAAGAACGGCAAGGCCAAAATGCCGGCGTACGGAAGCCAGCTGAGCGATGCACAGATGCACCAGCTGGTAACGTACATTCGGACGCTGCAGAAATAAGACAAGCTCTGTTTCCGGGCGCAGCAATCCCGGGAAGATGCCGGTGCAGCCCTTGTAAAAGCGAAGATTGCACGGTATAGTCGTTTATCGATATATCGGCGATCGAGAGATTCCTGTGCCCAGACGAAAACTAACTCCGTTGCCCTCGGCGGCATTTCAGATTCTGCTGGCGCTGGCCGGCGAAGACATGCACGGCTACGCGATTATGCGGCAGGTGGAAGAGCAGACCGCAGGGCGGATGCGGCTGGGACCCGGCACGCTGTACACCTCGCTGCAGAACCTGCTGGAAGAGGGACTGATCGCAGAGATCGATGCACGCGACGTGTCGGCGATCCATCACGAGCGGCGGCGCTCATACCGGCTGACGGCCGCGGGGCACAAGGTAGCGCGGGAGGAGGCGGAGCGGATGGCAGTAGTGCTCCGTGTCGCGCGGGCGCGGAGAATCCTCAGGGGGGATTATGTCTGAGAAGCTCTATGCCCTTCTGCTGCGGCTGTATCCGGCACGATTTCGCGCGCATTATGGCGATGAGGCGCTGCAGGTGTTTCGCGACCGGATGCGCGACGAGCGCGGACCCGGCGCCAGGGTGCGGCTGTGGCTGGATGTGCTGGCGGACCTGGGGCGCTCGCTGCCGCAGGAACACCGCCGTGCGGCCAGGCCGATCGCGACGGTTCCCCTGCCGGGAGCGCCGGGAATACCCTCCTTTTCCGTGCTGGAGGACGAGGCGCCGCGGCCGGCGACGTTCGTCTTCGGAACAGCGCTCGCGCTCGCAGGGCTGGGCACGTTTGCGTTTCTGCTGAACCACGGCGGCAACCCGGTGCGTTTCAACGTGGTCTCCTACGGGACCATGCGGGCCGGGTCGCGGTTTGCCGGCACGGCTGCGGCGAGAGAAAGCTCGCTGGCTGCGGAAAAGAGAGCGGCGGGGGTCGGGCTGGATGCGGCTGAGCAGCATCGGGTGATTCAGGCCATCGTCGGAGAAATGACCGGGCCGTATCGCCGCACCCCCGGAGCGCGGGCGATCAGCGAGGCGCTCGAGACACGCGAGGCCAACGGCGATTACGCGCAGATTGCCGAAGGAGACATTTTTGCGTCGGCGCTGACCACGCAAATGCACGCGATCACCAGCGACCCCGAGGTGTCGGTGTATTTCGCGGCGGGCGCGAAGGGGCGGATGCCGCGCGGCGCAGTGCGCATCGACGAACATTTCGCGATGGCGATTCAGGAGCCGGGGCTCGGGCGGTAGAAACCCCGAGCCGACGGCCGAATTCTGTCTCCCTCTGAATTCCGCTGGCACGGGTGAAGAACAGATCAGCAGCGGTCCAGGGCTGACCCGGAATCACGTTAATCGTTGTGGTGCCTGCGCCACTTCCAATATTGGTTGTGCTCGGTGTCGCTGCGCTGTGCCCAGTCGACGTGGTTGCGATGGGTTTCATGCTCCCACTGGATGTAGTAAGTTTCCTCGCCCGGTCCCCAGGCGTAGACGCGGCGCGGGCCGCAGCCGGTGGTGAGGAGGGGCATGGTGAAGATGCAGGAGACCAGCAGGAGCCGGAGGGATTTTTTCATGCGGAATTCCTTTCGCGGATTTCGAGAACAACGAGTGGCCAGATGCGGGGTGAGGATGCGGAGTTGTTCCAGCGGAAAGTGAAGGCGCACTTCCGACCGCCTGGCCGGACCCGGTCGCGTTTCCCTCATGGTTGCATCCAACCGGACGTCATCATGCGCCATCCCAAGTGAGTGTGACGGATCCTCATCTCATGCTCATCGAAATGCTGCGGCGGACGCTGGAGCGCGTTGAATCAAGCCCTGAACTCGATCCGGAAGAACGAGCGCTTGTGGATCTGAAGCGGGTGATCGTATTGACGATCGCAGAGCATGAAGAGCGCGTATGCAAACCGAAAGCTGCTTAAAGCCAGCTGAATTCCGCATGCGGACAGGGTGACTTGCCGTTTTTCGCACATTTAGGGATTTAAGAAGGGTCGAAAACCCATCGCCGCCTTCAATGAGGCGGGTCCGCGAAATCAGCAGGCGCGATTGCTGGTGAACGGTGCTCGTTCACAATGGGAAAGAAAAGCTTGGTGGAGGCGGCGGGAGTCGAACGCTTTTTCCACATGATAACTCTTTAACTATCAATCATTTCTAAAACTTACAAAATGCCACAAAGTCCACAATGCCGGGTGGACTTACATCTTTTGTACAAAAATCCGCGAATTGTACAAATCGCCCCCACAATTCGAGATTCTCCTGATCCGTACATTTCTTGCACAGCTTCGCAGAGCGCACTCGATGGAGCCACCGCGTCCCGATTGGCTATCAGCATACTCGACCGCTGGCCACGCCGCTTCGAAGGTCTGCGGACGCCTGAGCAAATCCCCGCCGCCTCCCGCTTGAAAATCCGGTTTCAGGAGTCTATTTTGCGGGTAAGATAATTGCTACAATTTTCTGACATACCGCTTTATGCCGACCTCTACACTCAGCATCGCTGCCGCCATCCGCAATCGTGTTACGGCTGCGCGGAAGGTGCGTGTCTGGACGCCGGAGGACTTCGCCGATCTCGGACCACGCACCGGAGTCGATCAAGCCCTCCACCGCTTGGTTGCCTCGGGGAAATTCCGCCGCATTGCACGCGGTCTCTATGACGTTCCCGGCACCAATCGTCTGACCGGAAAGCCAACCTCTCCCGATCCCCGAGCCGTGATTGACGCGCTCGCTCGAAAGAATAACGTTCGAGTGCTCGTGGACGGCATCACAGCTGCCAACGACCTGGGATTGACCAACGCAGTCCCGGCGCGCATCACCGTACTGACCGATGTACGCCTCCGCCCTGTCAGTCTCGGGAAACTCATCATCAGCTTTCGCCATGCGGCGCCGAGCCGGCTTTACTGGGCAGGTCGGCCCGCGATGCGCTTCGTGCAGGCGCTCGTTTGGCTGCGCGACATCCTTCCCTCGGACGACGGACAGTTAAGGCGTCGCCTTCTCTCCATCCTTCGGGACCCCCAGCATGGGAAGGCAATTCGCGATGACCTCCGCACCAATCTTTCTGCACTTCCGGACTGGATGCGCGAGGTAGTGCGTGGCCTGCTACACGAGTTGGGATGAGAATGCTTTCCGCTGGGCGATGCGTGACGGCCGGAATGACTGGCATTGCTTGCCAGCTTGTACTCATTTTGAGTACAATCGTTCTCGAAATGAGAACGATGCTCACCTCTGTAGGCGATCTGCTCTTCGGCCAGACCAGAGGGCGGGTCCTGGCGCTTCTCTACGGCGCTCCCGACCAGACCCTCTTCGTTCGCCAGATCGCCCGCCAGGTCGAGACCAGTGTCGGGACGGTGCAGCGGGAACTGGCCCTGCTCACGGACGCTGGGCTGATCAAGCGTTCCACAGTTGGTAATCAGGTTTTCTATCAGGCCAATCAGGAGCACCCGGAATATCCGGAACTGCGGGCATTGCTGGCAAAGACGACGGGCGTTTTTCAGAGGCTCAAGACCGCTCTCGCTCCGCTCTCGAAACGCATCGATCTGGCCTTCGTATACGGTTCTGTTGCCCGTGGCGAGGAAAAGGCAACCAGCGACATCGACCTCATGGTGATCGGAGCCGTGTCGCTCGACGACGTGCTGGACGCCGTGGGTCCCGTCGAAAAGCAGTTGGGGCGTCCTGTGAACCCTACCATCTACTCCATTGGGGACCTGAAGACGCGATTTCGCTCCGGCAACCACTTTCTGCAATCATTGAAGAAGAGCAAGAAGGTATTCCTGATCGGCGACGAGGATGAGTTTAGAAAAGCTGGTACAATACGGTTGGTACAAGGCTGAGCCTAGCAGCCCAAAAGAGATTGCCGATCTCTTGAGCATTGTGGACCGCTCGCAGGCGGACTCCAGGGTGGAAGGCATCTCCGACGATCTGCGCTTCCAGGCGGCTTACAACGGTATCCTCACACTCGCCAACATTGCCCTCCGCGCCAGCGGTTTTCGCGTCTCTCTCGGCCAAGGCCATCATCAGCGCGTGATTGAAAGCCTCGAACATACCTTGACGACGCAGGAGGCCACCGCCCGCGAGAAATGGGTGCGCAAGATCAAATCACATTCGCAAAAGCGCAACACCACGAGCTACGACTTGGCCGGCGGCGTCTCGCCTACCGAGCTTGCGCAAGTCATGAAAGATCTATCCGCCTTGCGAGAGCAGGTAAATGTCTGGCTGAAGGAAGCGCATCCTGAACTTCTTCACGACGATCTTCGCCAAAGTTGATACTGATACACACATGGCCATCGACAATGCTTACGATGCTGTTAACCAGCAGTATCCAGAGGAAGACGAGGGAGTTGTTGGCGCCATCTCGAAGGTGATAGGAGGTGCGAAAGAACTCGGCGTGCCGATCCCGCCGATTCTTGCTCAGCTTTTCACATTTCTTAATTCAAAATCCCAACAAGCTCGCCAGGAGCGGGGTGAGGCTTTCATCCATTTGCTTGTCGAGGATATCCAGAAGCACGAGGCTGCTATCGCCAAGATGCGAACAGAAGTAAACGAACTTCAACAGGCAATGAGCATCGCACTCGAATATGACGTAGAAGAATTCAATGATTTGAAGCGAGCCCGCTACGCTTCTGTCATCTCATACGCGGTGGCAAGCGAGACGAAAGTGCACGATCTCGCGAGCTACATTCGGGATGTCGAGAAACTTGGCGAACGAGATCTGACTGGCTTGAAGGTCCTGAATAGGGTGATGAATCGCGAGGGTGATTGGAAGGATAGTGTTGCACCGTCGCCGATGAATCCGACACGGCTTCATCCAAATACGTTCACGCACCGGGCTCAGGAGCTGTCCGTGCAGATGGCTCAGGCCCTCACTGGTGATCCGAAAGGAACTGACGGCAACTACTTCAGCCGGGAAGATGGCCTGCAGATTTGTCTTCGGCTTCAGGGGTTCGGGCTCGCTCAAATGGTCGAGGTGTCGCCGCGCGAAGTTCCGAACTCGAATTACGCCGCGCGGCCGACGACACGGGGGCTTATGCTGTTAAAACTGCTCGGCGAGAATGTTCCAAACTGGAATCGCTACTTCGGTGCAAACGGCCCGCTGTGATCCGGCTGTCGAATTCTGAGGTAGTCAATCGGTTTTTAAATACCGTTTGAGCTTTCGGAGCACCTCAGGAAGGTTGAACTCGATAAATTTGTAGTCGAATTTTTTGATGGCGACGAGATCCTTGACCAACTCTTCCTTGTCTTCCGCCGCTTTCGATGGTGGCGTTTCTGGCCGGAGTACTCTGAGGTCAAGGCGTTCCTGAAGAGCCAATATCGTCTGGTCCTTTGCCTCGATGGTGGCCAGTTGAGCTTGAAATACTGCTTTTGCCAGGGTGACCTGCGATTGGAGATGAAGGACATTGGCCTGTAGCTGAACCACGGCAATTTCGGAATGCTTCGCAGCTTCACTAGCGAAATTGGGCGCCTCTGGCAATTCCAGATAAATCCGTAGCGCCTCCTGAGCTTTTTCGAGAGCTTGTTTGCCATCTTCCGGGATGACGCTGAACAACACAGAGTGTGCGCTCTCTTCCAACTTGGCAGTAGCGTTAATTCCAAGATCTTGCAGAAACTGGCTGAAGTACATCAGGTACTGTTCGCACGCGTTTTTGATCGGCGAGGGAAAGTTGAATGAAACCTGTAATGCGTTACCTTCCACGTCGCTAAGCTTTGCTCGCACGAGATCCGAAAGGCGTGAAAGCGTCTTCCTCATTGCCAGCCCGTCGCCCACGAGTTGATCCAGATTCATGGCCGCGGAAACGCCGAATCCATCAATCGCAGTATTTCCATTTGCCTGCCAGTATTCGAGTCGAAACTCGCCAGTGGCCAAGACATCTTCGATCGAATTTGCAAGGTCGAATAGACTGTAGCTCTTCTTCCAGAACTCCAAGTCATACTCTATCCGGAATTGAACCTCAACGCCTTCGCCGTTCTCCGGAGACGGTTCAATATTCATGTATGCAAATTCCCAATCCAGAGGGTCCTTCTTTGCATCCGGAAGCCAAATCTCAACGTAGTGGACGAGTCGCTTTATTGTTCTGAACGGAAGAAGCGAAACGTTCTCGACACTGTCACCTTTGAATATGCCGACGACCGCTGCACCATTGCCTCTGATATCAACTTCAGCGCCCTCCCATGCTTCGCCGTCCTCAAAGACAAACCCATCCCGGAGAAGATAGGTATGGCCGTTCTCGACTATTTCGACTTCCTCTTTCGGCCCATCTTCGGAGCGGCCCGGTCGAATTGGAGGATCATCCCAGCCTAGCTGCGTGATCGCACTGCGCAACACCGCTTCCTCCGAGGCGAGCGTATCATTGGCCGCCTTTCGGAGATTTTCCTGAGTGTCGCCTTGTTTGAAGATAATGCCCTGAGCTCTGCTGAAATGCTTGATGATGGGATCGTCTGCGCCGAATATCTTCCGAAAGGCCGCGCCGACAGTTTGTGTCCACTCCTCACGTTCTGGAGAACTGAATGGCTCTGATCGGAGATCGGAAACCCGGTCCAACAGTTCTCGGAGAATCTTGTACGCCCGGAATCGCAACACGCCGCCGGACGTTACTGTTTTGTCGTCGTGGTCGTCAACGTTTCCTAACCTGTGATCTCGCTTTAGAAGCTGTTCGATGATGATGGCGCGGTCAACATTGCCGCGCTGATCAGCGTAGCCGCCGATCCCGAACTTGGTGGCGAGCGCCTCAAGCTCGGACGTGCTCATCGACCAGTAATCGCTCATACGAAGATCGTAACTCTTTTGACGTGGCCTGTGGATGGATTGACTCCATCGGCTCGCTGTTGGCGTGACCGGTCAGACGTTGAAGGCATCGCCCCTCACGGGTTGGCTATGCGTAGTCTCCCGGCTCGCCATAAAATTTTTACAAGTGTCACTCCGTGACCGATTCTTCCATTCGGTAACCGCTCCTAAGCAGGAAGGCGCTATTAATTCACATAAGATGAATAGGTATGCTGCTAACAATCACGAGCACCCAGAGGCCCGCCACGGACCTCGGGTACCTGTTGCATAAAAATCCGGATCGGGTGCAGTCCTTCGAGCTGTCGTTTGGGAAGGCGCACGTCATTTACCCAGAAGCGACGGCAGAGCGTTGCACGGCAGCTTTGCTGCTGGACGTTGATCCTGTGGCGCTCGTTCGCACGCGACGGGGGCCATCCGGCGACGGCGGCGCTCTGGATCAATATGTGAACGACCGGCCCTATGTGGCGTCGTCATTTCTCAGTGTCGCTATTGCCCGTGTGCTCGGAAGTGCGCTCGCGGGAACAAGCAAGGGCCGTCCAGAAATGGTGAACCAGCCTTTGCCGCTGATTGCCAGGATTACTGCGCTGCCTTGCCGGGGCGGATCGGACATTTTGAAGCGCTTGTTTGAGCCTCTGGGCTACGTCGTGCGCGCGGAGCATCACCCGCTCGACGAGGCATTTCCGGAATGGGGCGAGAGCAATTACTACACCGCGGAACTGGAGCAGGAAATCACGCTTCAGAACCTCCTCACGCACCTGTACGTCTTGATACCCGTGCTCGACGCGGAGAAGCATTATTGGGTCGGCCAGGATGAGGTCGAAAAGCTGCTTCGCCACGGCGAAGGATGGTTGCAATCGCATCCAGAGCGGGAATTGATCGTCAAAAGATACCTGCGCTACCAGCGGCGCCTGTCGGATGAGGCACTCGCTCGGCTGATCGGCGACGAGGAGCCCGATCCGGATGTCGAGCAGGAGAAAAGAGCGGGGGAAGAGGAGGCGATTGAAAAGCCGATTGCGCTGAATCAACTCCGGCTCGAAGCTGTCCTGCAGGCTGTCACCGAATCTGGGGCCACGCGCGTTGTCGATCTCGGCTGCGGCGAAGGAAAACTGCTAAGGGAATTGCTTAAGCAAAGGCACGTTCAGGAAATCGCCGGCATGGACGTCTCCCACCGCAGCCTTGAAATTGCCAGCGAGCGGATGCATTTCGACACCATGCCGCCGAAGCAAAAGGAACGGATCCGCCTGTTTCAGGGCTCCCTCATGTATAAGGATGGGCGCATCGCCGGGTTTGAAGCGGCGACAGCCATCGAAGTCGTCGAGCACCTCGACCCGCCGAGGCTGGCCGCGTTCGAGCGTGTGGTATTCGAGCACGCGAAGCCGAACACCGTCATCATCACTACGCCCAATTCGGAATACAACGTCCGTTTTGAGACGTTGCCCGTGGGTCAGTTCCGGCACAAAGATCACCGCTTCGAATGGACCCGGCAGCAGTTTCAGTCGTGGGCGGGAGAAGTTGCACAACGTTTCGGGTACGCTGTGACGTTCCGGCCGGTAGGCAACGTTGATGCAGAAGTCGGGTCGCCGACACAGATGGGAGTGTTCGCACGGTGAAGATCACAATTCCTGAGCTCTCCCTCGTTCTGCTCATCGGCCCCTCCGGTTCCGGCAAGTCAACTTTCGCGCGCACGCATTTCAAGCCGACCGAGGTTCTGTCGTCTGACTTCTGCCGTGGTCTGGTTGCAGACGACGAGAACGCCCAAACAGCGACCAATGACGCATTTGAGATTCTGCATTTCATCGCGCGGAAGCGCCTTGCCCTGGGCCGATTGACGGTGATCGATGCTACGAACGTGCAGCCTGAGTCGCGCAAGTCGCTGGTCGAGCTTGCGCGCGAGTTCCATGTCCTGCCCGTGGCATTGGTTTTCAATTTCTCCGAGAAGCTATGCCAGGAGCGGAATAGCAACCGCCCAGACCGGAACTTCGGCCCTCACGTGATCAGAAATCAGTCGCAGCAGTTGAGGCGTTCACTGCGGGGATTGGAACGCGAAGGGTTTCGTCATGTCCACGTGTTCGGCGATCCTGCCGATTTGGAGGGGCTTGAAATCGAGCGCCAACCTCTGTGGAACAACATGCGCCACGAGCATGGACCGTTCGACATCATAGGCGACGTGCATGGTTGTTTTGATGAGATGAACAGCCTGCTCCAGCAGTTGGGATATGCAATCGAGCCAGAGGGAGCCGAGTTTCGGGTGGTTCCACCCGATGGTCGCAGGGCAGTTTTCATCGGAGATCTTGTGGATCGTGGACCCAAAATCCCAGACGTTTTGCGCCTGGTGATGGGCATGGTCAAGGCCGGAACTGCGTTCTGTGTGCCTGGGAATCACGACGTAAAACTGATGCGAAAACTGCGCGGGAAGGACGTGAAAATCACCCACGGACTGGCCGATTCGCTCGCACAACTGGAGCCTGAACCACCCGAATTCAAGCGCCAGGTTGGCGATTTTATCGACGATCTGGTGAGCCATTATGTGTTCGACGATGGACGTCTCGTGGTGGCCCACGCAGGCATGAAAGAAGAGATGCAGGGGCGCGGTTCAGGGGCCGTCCGCTCGTTTGCGCTGTTCGGTGAGACGACCGGCGAGACCGACGACTACGGCTTGCCGGTGCGATACAACTGGGCAGCCGAGTACCGAGGAAAGGCGATGGTGGTCTATGGTCACACGCCGGTTCGTGAACCGGAATGGTTGAACCGGACCATCGATATTGATACAGGCTGTGTCTTTGGCGGCAAGCTCACGGCGCTTCGCTACCCCGAAAAGGAGCTGGTCTCGGTCCCGGCGGTGCGAGAGTATTACGCTCCTGCGAAGCCGTTTTTGGAGGAAGTCACTGCGGGATTGTCCGCAATTCCGCTGAGTCAGCAACAAGAGCTAGACGATTTGCTCGACATCAGCGACGTGATCGGCAAGAGAATTGTCGAAACTCGCCTGCACGGGAACGTGACCGTGCGTGAGGAAAATGCCATCGCCGCTCTCGAAGTGATGAGCCGTTTCGCGGTCAATCCGAAGTGGCTGATCTACCTTCCGCCGACTATGTCGCCTTGTGAAACCAGTGCCGAGCTGGGCCTCCTTGAATATCCTGCTGAGGCTTTTGACTACTACCGGAAGGCCGGGGTGGAGCAGGTCATTTGCGAACAGAAGCACATGGGTTCCCGTGCAGTTGTGATCGTGTGCCGTGACCGGGATGCGGCCCGCAAGCGTTTCGGCGTGGCCGAGGAAGAAACGGGAATGTGCTACACCCGAACGGGCCGCCGCTTCTTCACCGATCCAAATCTGGAGCGGGAATTCCTCGAACGCGTCCGTGCGGCGGTCGAACGAGCCGGCCTTTGGGATGAATTGAGCACCGACTGGCTGTGCCTGGATTGCGAGTTGATGCCATGGTCGGCGAAGGCACAGGACCTTCTGCGGCAACAATACGCGCCTGCCGGAGCAGCCGCAAAGGCGGGATTGTCGCAGGCGGTTGCTGCGTTGAAGCTGACGGTTGACCGTTTGCCGGAAGCAGGTCCGTTACTGAATTGGTATGAGCAGCGGGAGGTGATGGCGGGTGCATACGTCGAAGCCTACCGCCGGTACTGTTGGACGGTTCGTTCACTGCTCGATCTCAAGCTCGCGCCGTTCCATTTGCTCGCCAGCGAAGGTGCCGTTCACACGGACAAAAACCACGAGTGGCACATGACGATTTTGGGCAGACTCGCTGAAGCGGACCGTGAAATTCTGCTCGCTACGCCGCGCAAAATCGTCAGTCTCCAGGTGCCCGACGAGGTGTCCGCTGCGTTCAAATGGTGGGAGGATCTGACTGGTTCCGGCGGCGAAGGAATGGTCGTCAAGCCGCTGCAATTTGTCGCCAAGAACAAGCGCGGACTGATCCAGCCCGCCGTCAAATGCCGTGGCAAAGAGTACCTGCGGATCATCTATGGACCGGAGTACACCGCACCGGAGAACCTGGAACGATTGCGGTCGCGCGGCCTGAGCGCCAAGCGTTCGTTAGCTCTCCGCGAGTTTGCGCTCGGCATCGAATCTTTGCAGCGGTTCGTCGAACGCGAGCCTCTGCGCCGCGTCCATGAATGCTCGTTTGCTGTTCTGGCACTGGAAAGCGAGCCTGTAGACCCAAGGCTGTAGCTGATAATGCCGCCGCCCGCACGCTGCTTACGCAGCGGATGAACGTTGTCGCGGTAGGGATACGGATCACTCCGTACCCCCCGCACAGATCCGGACGAGCGGATTTCCCGCATCCGGCTCTTGCCTCAGGTGGTGACGCGCAAACGGCGCGAGGGATAAGGATGGCAGATATGGGCCGGAGGAAGCCAGCGACGGATGAGCCGTTGCATACGCTCCCACTGCACGCGCCCATTCTGACTCCGCCGTTCGAGAGCACGGTGCCAGAAGTGACTGACCGTGAAGCGGAAGTGGGACAGAGCATACCGGTTGCCCGGTACTCCGAAGTATCGGAAATGCCCGCCCACAACGGACTTCAACCACTTGCCGACTAGAACGAAGCCGCTGGCGCGGCGGACACTGCCTTGGCGTGCAGCGATGAGCAGCCGTGGCTGCGATAGGTTGGTTCACAAGGAAGGAGATCCTTGTGACCAACTTACGCAAGCGGATGC
>Ga0335074_10001796_pt1 | contig 29039 bp, 22 predicted proteins | sample Lox_Sample_23_FD_206715 | JGI IMG/M metagenome (GOLD analysis project Ga0335074, IMG submission 206715) | Soil microbial communities from Loxahatchee National Wildlife Refuge, Florida, United States - Lox_Sample_2.3 | ecosystem: Environmental > Terrestrial > Soil > Wetlands | place: USA... | reverse complement strand
TCCATCACCCGGCGCCCGTCCGCCCGCTGCCCCACCACTCAGCGCCCAAGCCGCCCAAGCACCACTTGCCGCCTCACACGCCGCCGTGCTGCAAGGCTCCCTCCGGTCACACGCGGTCGGTCAGCGCTCATACGCGGTCAGCACACTCGTCCGTGGGAGTCGCAGGTTCCGACGCAGCCGATCCCACTCCGGAAACGACCGCGTCATCGACGTCGTTGGCCTATACGGGCTCCGGCAAGAACGTGCTGGGACTGGTCGTGATCGGCATGGGCCTCCTATTGTTCGGGCAGACTTGCCGTTCCCTATTGCGCCGCGGCCTTCGCCCGGCCGTCGAAAACCGGCGTGGCGTCTGAGCACCCTACGCGCCCGGGGAACGGCACAAGCCGGTCCGCGCATGGTTGAGGGGAGCGTGCAATGACAGCAACCGCCATGAGCCCGAAGGTGCGCCTCGGGGCGGCGGACGAGTTGCCGCGCACGCTAAGCAGGCAACGTTCGCGCCCTGACACGGCTTTCCGGCTACTGCTTGTTTGCTGTGCCTCGGTGGTGGTGCTGTTGATATTCGCCATTATCGTCTTCCTTGCCAACAAGGGATGGCCAGTCCTGCGTACCAGCGGGCTCAATTTCTTCTCGAGCTCGGTATGGCAGCCTGCCACGGGAAGGTTTGGGGTACTCGGTGACCTGCTTGGGAGCGTGACAGTCGCTCTTATCGCACTTTTAGTTGCGTTCCCGGTCTCTTTAGCTACCGCGCTGGCTATCAACGAGTACGTACCCGGTCCCGCTCGACGAGTCCTGATAACTCTTGTCGACCTCTTGGCTGCGGTCCCGAGCTTGGTTTTCGGGCTCTGGGGGGTGATTGTCTTCGACAGTTGGCTCATCGGGCCGTCCGCCTGGTTGAGCAAGCACGCGGCTTTCTTCCCGCTGTTCCAACCAGGTCAGGGTGAGCTCGGCCGCTCGCTGTTCGTTTGCGGTCTTGTGGTCGGGGTCATGGTCACGCCGATCATCACGTCCGTCAGCCGGGAAGTGATGTCCCAGACGCCCCGCGACCTTTGCGAGGGAGCGCTTGCCCTCGGCGGCACCAAATGGGGTATGGTCACCGATGTCATCCTGCCGTTCGCGCGCAATGGCATCATCGGGGCGGCACTTTTGGGCCTGGGTCGCGCTTTGGGCGAGACCATGGCCGTCACTCTCATCCTTTCCATTACAAACGTGCCGATGAGCCACATCCTTTACGCGGGGGGTGGCACGATCCCGGCGTTGATCGTCGATTGGTACGACCAAGTTGGCCCGGGCCGCGGCCTCGACGCTCTAACCCTCGCCGGCCTGTCCCTGTTCGTCGTCACTCTCGCCGTGAACGTTGTCGCTCGCATAATAACCTCCCGCAGCGCCAGGCCGGCTTGAGCATTGTGACCTCACCGGCTCCGAGCGAGCAGCCGCACGACGTCCCCCGACGGCTGTCGGGCCTGAGCGCCACCGATATCGCCGAGGTGCTCCTGCCAGCCGTCGCGGCTGCTTGCCTGGTGGGCGTGGTGTTCGTGCTCGCTGGGTTCGGCCCCGGTGCCTGGCTTGGTTTCGTTATTTGCTGGCTCGGTGTTTTCGTCCTCAACTACGGGGTCATGACCGCCAGGCGCCACGGGCCACTAGTGGCAAAAGACCGCTTGGCCCGAGTATGGGTCATTACCGGCAGTGCCGTTGCCGTTGGCGCGTTAGCCTGGATACTGATCTATGTCCTGGTAAACGGTTGGTTCGCCGCCTTCGGCCACAACTTCCCAAGCTTTTGGGCCCATGACTTCAGCAAGGGGGGCGTACTCGACGTGAAAGCCCGCGTGGGCGCTCTTCACGCCATCGTGGGCACTCTAGAGCAGGTTGGCTTGGCGACATTTGCTACAACGCCGCTTGCGATTTTGGCAGCTGTCTACTTGAACGAAATGCCGGGCCGCTTGGCCGTCCCGCTCAGGATAGTTGTCGATGCAATGAGCGGGATGCCCTCGGTCATCGCTGGCCTGTTCATCTTCATAATCTGGGTGATGCCGAGGAAGCTGAACGGTTTCTCTGGACTGGCCGCGGCCATGGCTATCGCGATCATCATGATGCCCACTGTGATCCGCACTTCCGAAGAAGTGCTCCGCCTTGTCCCGGGCACGCTCAGGGAGGCGGCGTTGGCGCTGGGTTCCCCGGAGCGGCGGATGGTAATCCGGGTCGTCCTGCCGACAGCGAGGTCGGGCTTGGTGACGGCTGTGATCCTGGGAGTGGCGCGTGCGACCGGGGAAACAGCGCCGGTGCTGCTCACCGCGGGCGGCAACCCGCGGCTCAACTTGTCACCGTTCCGGGGCCCGCAAGCCGACTTGCCTCTCCAGGTTTACAGTTGGTTCGGCACCGCGGGGCCGACCAGCCTGCACGAGACTTGGGGCGGTGCGTTGGTGCTGATCCTCGTCGTGCTGACCCTTTTTGTCCTGGCACGCTTGCTCGGGACGGGGAGAGCAGCCGGGGCTCTGACACGTTGACCGCCCAAACCCGAAAGGGGCTCAATGTTTAAGGACAAACTGAACCGCCGAGTTTTGAGCGTCGTGACTGTTATCCTCTGCGGCGTAACGGCCGTTGTGCCCAGCGCGGCGGTGGCTGTGCCGGCGCCGGGCTCGACCGGCTTCCTACCCGCCCCCAACCCCGTGGCGAGCGGCGACGCCAACCTCGTGCCGGACGCGTCGAGCGCGGTGGCTGGGGGCGGTTCCTCATTCGCCGGCATCGAGATGGACCAGTGGACGGACAACGTTTCCAGCCTGAGCCCCCCCATAGAGATCAGTTATACGCCTTCGAGCTCGGGGACGGGGCGAGAGTACTTCCGCTCAGGCAATTACCCCTACGCTGTCTCGGATATCGCCTACCAAGGTGCCTCAGCCGGTGGCGACGTGCCTCCGAGCTGGCCGTTTGATTACATCCCGATAACCGCAGGTGGGCTCGGGTTCATGTACAACCTCCCGGGGAAGCCGGCTCTCAAGTTTAACGCGGCCGTTGCGTGCGGGATCTTTACGGCGGAGATCACTAACTGGGACGACCCTCAAATCGCCGCCCTCAACCCGGGGGTGACTCTACCCAATATGGGCATAGTCCCGGTGCTGCGAGGTGATCTGGCAGGGACGAGCTGGGTGCTGTCCGATTGGTGCATAACCGAGGCGCCCACCGTATGGGACAGCTTTGTGTCGTACCTGAACTCGCACGATGAGAACAACGGCACGCCCGAAGTGGGCGATACTTCAGCGAGCTCGGACTTCCCGGCGATCGGCGGAGACGAAACGGCGCAAGGCGACTCTGGGACCGCGGCCGTCGTCTCAACCACGTCCGGCTCGATTACCTACGTAGAGCCTGAGTACGCCGTCGAGTACGGCAACATGCCCGTGGCATCTGTACAAAACGCTTCGGGTGACTACGTCCAGCCCACGCCTGAAAACGTTGCCGGGGCGCTGGCCTATGCCACTGGTGAGGCAAATGGCATCCAGCAGCTCAACTTCGGCGGTACCGGGTGCAACGTTTACAATCCTTCGACCTATTCGTACATAATGGTCCGGACAGACGGTAATTATGGCCAGTCCTACGGCCAAACTATGGGCGGGTTCCTCAACTATGTGCTGACGGTAGGGGAAAAAGACGCTCCCCAGATCAACTATGCCGATATCGGGCTCTCCCTAGAGCAGGACGGCATATCCAAAGCCGAACAAATCCCTGGTTACCCGGCGCTCACGACTAGTGAGGAGGATAACTTCGCCCAGGGTGACGTGACTCCGTCCATTGCCCAACAAACGCCGTGCGGGCAAGCCTTCCAGCTGGCTCCCGTCAGCACGACGGCGCCCCCGACGACAACAACGACGACCACTACTACGACAACAACGACCACGACAACAACGACCACCACGACGACAGTGCCGACCACGACGAGCAGTACCGCCACGACCGCGAGCAGTACCACTTCGACCGTGACCACAGCCAAGGCCACCACGACGACGCGAGCAACAACCGCGACGACGATCGCTGCCTCGAAGTCACCTTCAACGACGGTCACTACGGCGCCGCCGACGGGCCGGACGTCGGCGACATCGCCTCCTACCTCCGCCACGAGCACGGGGACAAGTGGTGTCGTGACGACTCAGCCGACGGGGCACGGTGCGACCTCGCCTCGCGTCACTGCGTCTGTTACTACAGGGCGCCTCGGCGCCGGGACCACTTTGCCCAGTGCGACAACGGCGCTGACAACGGTGCACGGGGGCACGGTACCCGTGACGACCGTTGCCGGGAGGACAACGCAGATTACTGGCATCGGAGGCGTTGTCACCGCGGCTGGCGGCCCGGCGGCGCCGACATCGTCAGGCGTGACTGCCACCAGTGCAGGTTTGGTAAGCGCACCCACTACCGCTACCCCGTCCGGTAGCGGCACACAAACGGCAGCAGGGACGGCAACTACCACTGCACCATCAGGTCAGGGGGGTACTTCAACCACCGTATCGGCGACCGTCCAGCTGTCCGGCAACAACCCGGGCGACGCATCGACCGGGGGGCGGCAAGTCTTCCTAGTCGCTGGGGGACTTGGCGTTGCGGGCCTTTCCGAACTGACAAGGCGCAGGTTGCGCAAAGCCAAGGTGCGATGAAGCGTCGGCACGGTCCGTGGGTGCTGGCCGCGTTGGCCGTCGTCACCCTTTTGGTCCTGATGTGCAATGGTCCAGTGAGCTCTCGGGTCGAGGCTCAGCCGACCACTTCCGCGTTCTTCAGCACTGACCAGGGACTTTTGGAAGGCGAGGGAGGGGAGTACGACCAACCGTGGTGGGATGCGATAATTGCGTCGTCGCCGCCGTCTTTTGGGCCGGACCAAGCGCAATTCGACGTCGGGCTTAACATGGACCAGGCTCGTCAAGACCTGGTCACGGGAGAGGCTGATTTCGCCGTAGCGGAAGGCCCGTTGACCGGCCAGGCTGCGTCGAGCGCCCCTGACACGATCGGTGCAGACGGGACCTACCAAAACGAAGCCGAGACCGCTAGTGTCGCAGGTCTCAACGTGGCGTACGTACCGATCGCAACCGAAGCGGTTGCCATTCCTTTTGTCATGATCCCGCCGGGGGGGTGCGTTGGCGACGAGGGCGAGATCGAAGACCCCTTCGGGTGCACTTTGCAGGCAACCATCAATATGTCACCGACTACCCTCCAGACGGTCTTCGAAGGGGGCACGACGAGTTGGAGCACTCCAGCCATCGAGGCCGACAACAACGGCCAAGGTTTCGACTCGATCCTGTCTTCTGTGACCGAAGGTGGCCCCTACCCGGCGACAATGGCACAAGTGGACCCGTCGAACGCGGCGCTGATCAATTATTTCCTCTCGACAGATGCTCTTTCGGACTGGAACAGCTGGGTCCAATTGTGGGGCGCCCCGCAGAACACAGTCTTGTACCAGTGGCCGAGGCACGCTGCGACGACGGGCTCTCTCCAGAACGTCGAATCGGACATGATCGCCGACCTCGTGGGTCACAACCTCGCCGTGGGCGACGAAGCAAATGTGATGGCGCAGTGGGCAGGCGCGTACAACCTAAGCGTGATGCCCTGGTCGTGGACCTTCGCATCGCGTACTGGCACATGCCCTGGCGGTGCGACTACTTCGACCTCGCCCACGACATCCAGCACGAGTACGACAACGACATTGACTTCGACCGCCTCGACCACGACAACGACCCAAGCCGGGGCTTGCTACCCCTACCCCCTCCCCGACATCTCGGTCCAAGACAGCGCCGGAGGGTGGGTCATGCCGTCGTTCTCCTCCATGATGGCGGCTTTCGCGCACGCCAGCATGGCCTCGACCAACCTTGTGACGTTTAATACGAGCGGCACGGACCAAGCTGCCTACCCAGCCCAATTGATGACCACAGACTACGTCATCGTGCCGCTCAACGGGCTCCCGCCAGACAAAGCCGCTACCCTTATCGGGTTCTTGCAGTATGCACTTAGCTCGGCCGGGCAAAGCGCGATTTGTTCGGCGGGCTACCTGCCTGTCCTCCAGAGCGGGCTCAACCCAAGCGAGTGCCCGATCCCCAGCCCGTCGTCTGCTGCAGCGAGCCTCTCGGGGCAGATCGTTGCCGCGGACAACAGCGTTGTGAGCGAGCTCGAAGCGGAAGAAATGGCGGATACGACGACGACTTCTTCCTCGACGACTTCTTCCTCGACGACGACCTCCACGTCCACCACGACCTCTACTTCCACCACGACCTCTACTTCCACCACGACTTCCACGTCCACGACTTCCACGACGAGCACCACCTTGCCGGCGCCGACCAGCGCCCCGGCGACAACAGGGATTTCTCCAGCAGCTACGACGACCACCTCGGTGCCCTTCGTGTCGACGACGGCTCCGCCAATCCCCAGCACGACGACGACAACCTCGGGCCCCGGTTCGCCGGTCGGCGCGGTAGGCACGACCGGTAGCGGCGACGGCAAAACAACGCAGCGCGCCAAGACCTCTCCCGTAGTGACGACGTCGTCGAGCGTTAGCACACCAGGGCCCCGGCCCGGGGGCTCGACTACGGTGCCAACGGTGCCAACAACTCGTCCGGGGGCGCCTGTGCCAACTGGGACCACTGTCCCGACGGTCCGGACGTCTCCTCCGACGACCGCACCGAGTTCCAGCCAGTCCGGCAGTTTGGCCTTCACTGGGCTGGCGCCAGAATGGGTGGCTGGCCCAGGGCTCGTGCTCGTTACCGCTGGGGAGACGACGAGGCGAGTGCTCCGTCGCAAGCGCAGGTTCTCAAGGTTGCCCCTGCGATGACCGCGATGCGGCAAGGGGACCTACCAGTGGTCAAGGCTCAGATCGCTACGGCTCCTGCGAACACGCCTGCCACCGCGAGCTCTTGGAACGATGGGGACGGGACAATCCGTGACCTGCTCCGGGAGCTTTCGGTGCTGGGCCGCAGAGGGGGGGTGGACAGACCAGTCGACCATTTGGTCGACTGGCAAGCAGTGTGGGCCTCGGCGAACGAGGCGCCATCGGACGAGCTCGCTCTTGGCTTTGCTGCCATCGCCGTCGAAAAGGCTCTCGCCCTCCCCCGCCCGCCCGCTCCGTCGACCTTGTTGGCCGACCGGATCAGCAAACCGCAAAGAGGGAGTTCGCACGATCGGGCAGCACCTGCTGTAGAGCTGCGGGAAGAGGCGCCTGGCATAACCCGTCCACTGATGCGAGGGAGCGACGTCATCGTCGAGCGGGCCCGGGAAGTCCAACCCGGGAGGGCCCGAGTCGAGCCTCATCTCAGCGCCCGGGCGCGTTACGCGCTGGCGTGTGCGACCTGGGCGCGCAATGTCGGTTTGATCATCGTCCTTTTTGCTATTTGGCAGCTGTGGGGCACCGGGCTAACGGAATCGCAGGCACAAAGGCATTTGGGCGCAGAATACGCGTCCTTGGTCCGCAAGGTTGACAGTGCCCTGACCGACAATGCCCGCAGCCCCGCAGCACTCACAGTCGCTCCCGTTGGAGTACCCAAAAAGGCAGCAGTAGCCAAGACGAGGACGCCCGGAGCCTCCCACAAGGGACAGCGCGGCGCCGCCCGCGCCGTGAGCAAGGGGTCGGGCACTTTGAGTGGAGCGGGCTCCGGGCACGTCGCCGCTGGCGACTCTCCTGTCGTCCAATCAGCTGGCGTTGGTACGACAAGTAGGCAGGACGTTTCCCTGGTCGAGCCAACTATGCCAGGCGGGGTGGTCGGCCGGGTGCGAATACCCGCAATAGGAGTGGATGACTATTTCGTGGAGGGGGTCGGGGAAGAGCAGCTGCAAGAAGGTCCCGGGCTCTACCCAGGCTCGGGCTTGCCAGGCCAGGTCGGCAACTTGGCGATAGCAGGTCACCGGACCACTTACGGGGCTCCCTTTTTCCGCCTCGACGAAGTAAAGGTCGGTGACCGCGTGGTCATCGACGTCCCAGAAGGCAGGGCTGTCTACAAGGTGTCGCAACCTCCTTTTGCGGTCTCCCCTTACGACACATCGGTCCTCGCCGACTTCGGCGACGCCCGCCTGACGCTCACCACGTGCAACCCGCCTTTTTTCGCCACCACGCGCTTGATAGTGGTCGCAAAACTCGCCCAATGGCTCCCAGTGGGCGCTCGCGTGACTGCCCCTGTCGCGCGCCACGCAGCCGCTAAAAGTGGCAAGCGTCTCGCTGCGTTACGGGAAAAGGTGCGGCCGCCGTCGGTCAAGGCCACCAGCCGGCATTTAGCAGCCAAGGGTCGGGGTCCCGCGCCCATTGCCAGGCCAACAGCTGCCGGTTCAACTCAAGCGCAAAGCCCCCGTCTCCCCGAAGCCGAAGAAGGTCCGGCTGGCGCAGCCACCCACGGCGCGCCGGTACTCACGAGCGCCTCGATGGGTGAGGCAAACGGGTGGCACTTGTCAGATCTGCCAATAGTTGCCAGCGTAGCCTTGGCACTGTGCGCTTTCGGCGCACTGTATGACCGGCTCGCGTCGCTATGCTTCGGTTTATCCAGGTGGCTGGTTATGGTACCGATCTGGGGTGCGGGCCTGCTCGCCCTGTTCAAGGTGCTCGGCCTGCTGCTGCCGGCAGACCTGTGAGCCCAGGGTCTCGAGCAATTAAGGTAGGTGTCGCATGCGAGCGTTCGGCAAGGACGGAAAGCCAGCAGGAATACCGCCAGCTGGGGTACGGTCGGCGGGCAGGCTTGATGCGATCGCCAGATTTACCGAGCCTGGCCGAGCAGCGTTTGAACTGTCCCTTGCCGGGTGCGCTCTCTCACTCGCCTTTCCTTGGCTCGTCGTGGGCTCTCTGGGCGCCGCACTACGAGCTGCCCGGCGTGGGTCGCGCCGGGCATGGGTCTTATTGCCATGTTGCCTCTGGTGCTGTTTGCTCGGCCTCGGCGTGAGACAGTACCTAGGTATGGGGCTTTTCCCGTGAGCATCCCCATCAGCGAAATGGGTAATGCACCCCGCGCAACTGAAGCTGAGGCCCTCTCACCCAGGGCGGCTCTGCCTTGGGCGCCGTCCCCGGGTGAAATCACTCAACCGCTCCCATTAGAACACGAGCCCGTACCGAACGCCAACGGCATTACCACGGAGGGCACTGACGAGCAGGCAGGGCTGCGAGAAGAAGCCGCCTTGCGGTACGACCCAGAGACCAGCTTTGAAACAGGAGTGATCGAGGCTCGGGACGTCTCGTGCTGGTTCGGGAGCAACAAGGTACTCGAGAGGATTTCGCTCGTAATGCGCCCGCGCAAGGTCACAGCGCTCATCGGACCTTCAGGCTGCGGCAAGTCGACATTCCTGCGAGCCCTCAACCGGATGCACGAGCTCGTCCCGAGCGCGCGCCTATCTGGCCAAGTCCTATTGGACGGGAAAGACATCTACGGGCCGGGCGTGCGGGTTACCGACACGAGGCTCCGGATCGGCATGGTCTTCCAGAAGCCCAACCCCTTTCCTTCAATGACAATTGCGCAGAATGTCCTGTCCGGTCTGCGGCTTGCTGGCCTAAAGGCCGAGAACAAAGACGCGCTCGTCCAGGAGTGCCTGGCCAAAGCAGGCCTCTGGAACGAGGCGCGGTTCCGGCTCAATCACTCCGGTGCCGCGCTCTCGGGCGGTCAGCAGCAGCGACTTTGCATCGCACGCGCCTTGGCTGTGCGGCCCGAGGTGTTGTTGATGGATGAGCCGTGCTCGGCGCTCGACCCGATATCAACTGGGGTTATCGAGCAGACCATCGCAGAGCTCAGCAAGGAGATAACGATCGTCATTGTGACCCACAACATGCAGCAGGCCCAACGGGTGTCCGACCAGTGTGCCCTCTTTCTCGTGGATGGCGAGGGAATGCCCGGGCACATTGTCGAACAAGGCCCAACCGGGCAGGTTTTCGGCGCACCGACCGACCAGCGTACGGCGGACTATGTCGGGGGCCGTTTCGGGTGAGGAAATTTGGCAGGATCTGGGCAGTCGTTCAGGTCAACAGGACCAAGCGTTCGACTAGGTTGCCTTCGACGCGATAGCACAAGGTGGTCTCTTCGATCACACCGCCCGCATAGGTTGTTAGTTGGTGGTCTATCACCCACTGCCCTGCGGTCGACCGCCCGAGCACCGTAACCTGGAGGTCGGGATAGCGCTCGAAGACCTGTGCGATACGGCCAGCAACGGCGTCGGCTCCTTCGACGAGGATCCTGCCAGTAGCATCCGATAGGACCACTGCGGCGGAGAGGCAACTGACGAGTCGGCCCAGGTCACCCACGTTGTAGGCCGCCAAGTAACGTTCCACGACTTCGACCTGGGCAATTTTTTCGCGTCCCGCTCGTTGGCCAGTTCGCGGCGCGACAGGGGCTGCGGGCGGCTTCGGCAGCGTTGGCCTAGGTGCTACCGCGGAATGTGCCTCGGCCGCGACCGGCTTTGGCGCGAGGGGCGCGGCGGCTGTCACGGATGGTGTCGGTATAATTGCACTTGGTGGCGCAACGGAGGGGATCGCACCCGCTTTGCGGAGGGCGTCGACCACCTTCTCCGCTTCGAAGGCGCTGACACCGACGACGACGTCCGGTACGCCGCCTTTTATGGCCGCACCGACGTAGTCGGCTGCAAGTTGAGGTGGGCAACCGAGCTCGGCCAGCGCGCTCACGACGTCAAGAGGGCGCGGTCCAGCTTCGACGAGGCGCACGGTCCGAACGTCGGGCGCCTGGCGTGGGGCGAGAGGTTCTTGCGAGGCTTGATAGCCAGGCTCCGGCCTCAATTGCTCCTCGTCTTCAAGCTCGTGAGGGCGCCCGTCGGAGGCCGTAGTGACGTTGCCTTCCAAAGGGGCGGTAGATGTCTCGAGGTCTTTCGGTGTGCCCATTTGAGGTGTCGCCGGTGGCCCCGCAGCGAGGAGAGGGGCGAACGAACTGCGCGGGGTACTGCCTCCGTTGGTGGCCGGAGGCGTGTGAGCCCACCCGTATGGCTTTGTGCCGTCCACTTGTACTAGGTGCAAATCGAAAAGCTCCTTCAGCGCCGTCGTACCTTCGTGTTCGTTGGGGCTCCCACCTTCCAGGACATCCGACACCCGGCAACCGTCGCCGATCGTCACTACGAGATCCCATTGTTCGGGGGTGAGGACGACCGTTTTGTTCACGCACGGCTCCAGTTTGACCACGCTGGGCACCGATTGCCCGGTGGCTGGAGGTGGTATGCCCATCTTTCAGGTCGGTCCCTCTTCTTTGTCCATGGGATCGTGGTCGCATATGGAGCCGTCCTCCATATCGGCTCGCGCCGCTCGGAGCTCGACTCTCATAGCGCGTACGTGTGTAAGGAACCAATTGGCAGCTCTGCTGTGGCTGGCGTCCCTAACAGTAAAGCCACAAACGCGGCATCGTGCCATCCAGACGCCTCGTTCGAGGGTGTACAGTGCTCGGTGCGGTGGGGACTGCACAGCCTGTGCGGGCATAGTTTCCTCCAGTTTCTTCTGAGCGAGCTGAGCAGACAATTGCGCAAGCCTCTGAAGCCGGAGTGGCGGGTGGGTAAAGGGCAAATGAACGTTGGGTGGCGCCGTCGTGAATTTCTTATCCACAGGTTCCATGGGTGATAACACAGTAGTGATGGTGGTTTTCTAGGCGCTGCGGCTAAGGTCTTCGTGAGTCGGGTGAGTGGGGCATGGCAAGTACGCAACTGACATTGGGCCCACCACGAGCCCGGACGCGGCGCTCGCGGGCATGGTGGGACGGGCTCGACCCGACGACCAGGACGGTTGTCCAACTTTGCCTCGTGCTTGGGGCCACGGTTGTCGCCTACCATTACTCGCTCCTTACGCTTCTGCAAGAGCTGGATGTCCAGTCCCCTCTCGCATATGTGGGGTTGGTCCCACTCTTTGCGCTGGCCCTGGGGGCAGCCTACATGCGGCCTCGCCGAGCCGAACCCGATATCCACGACCGCCAGCTCGACTACATAGTCGGCATCCCTCTCCTTTTGGTCGCCGCCGCAGTCACGATGTTGTTGCCGCGGCACATGTCGGCGAGCTTTTGGCAGTGGCGAGTGGACCTGCTCGCGGTGCCACTCTTTGTGGCCGGCCTGATTGCCATCGTTTTCGGGGTCCGTGTGCTCTGGCGCCAGCGCCTTTCAGTGCTCTACCTCCTGCTCGCCGTCCCCGCGGTGTACACGGTGGTCCTCAACTCGGTGCTCAGCGACTACACAAACGTCACTGTGAGCGCGCTGCGTGGCCTCGTCCGTTTGACTGGCCTGGCGGCGTCCCAACCCGGTGCGGGCGATGCCATTTTCAACGTCACTCACAACGGCACAGCCTTCCCGCTCGCGGTTGTCACGGCCTGCTCCGGTGTCGATGGGTTAGTTGGGTTCCTACTCACTGGGTTGGTGTTCGCGGCCATGGTGCGAGGTCCCTTGATCAACAAATCCCTCTGGTTGCTTGCGGGGTTGCCGCTGCTCTGGGTGGTCAACCTCGGCAGGATCTTGTTCATTTTCTGGGTCGGCAAGGAGTGGGGAGAGGACATAGCGCTCGATGTTTTCCACCCGTTCATCGGTTTGGTCACATTCAGCACAGGGGTCGCGGTCTGGGCGGCCTGTCACCGTATGGCAGGGCTCCGCATGATGACGTACGCTCCCCACCAGGGCAAAGCCGCCAACCCGGCGGCGCAGCCCTCCAGCAGCTCTTTGCGTGGTGGCCAAAGGTCCTTGGCGGTCCCAGCGATAGGCGCCGCCGCCGTCGTGACGATCGTCGCGGCGTTAGTGATCGGGGCCGGTGACACCGCATTACGTTCTTACAACCTGATCGAGGACGCGGTAGGCGAGCCGAGGCTCGCTTCGTTCCTTGTAACCCCCGCCTCGGTGCCGGGGTGGACCACCCATTACGTCGAGCAGTTCCAAAACGGCAAGCCCGAGTTCGGCCCGAGCTCGCTTTGGTACCGCTACGTTTACTTGCCGGGAGGGGCGTCCGGCTCGTTGAAAAGCGACGTGCCTGTCACGGCCGACGTGATTAACGCTCCAGGGCTTTCAGGTTTTGACGCCTTCACCATCCAGGACTGTTACAGCTTCCACGGTTGGACAGAAAGGGCGACGGTCGACGAGGACCTAGGAGGAGGCATAACCGGTCAAGCTTTGTCCTACGATTCGAGCGAGTATGGGGACTGGTCTGTGCTGTACTGGGTTTGGCCTGTCAAAGGCACGATCGGTAACACGAGTGAGACGCGTTATGAGCGCGTGGTATTGTACGTGCAAGATGGAGCCGGGGCGGTGCTAACGGATCCGCTGACCGGCCAAGTAACTTCGTCAGCCATGTCCCTGGACCAGCGCCTGGTCGTAAACCGCGATTTCCTGACGGCCTTTGCCCGGAAAATCGTAAAGGCGCAAAGGGCAGCTACAACGAGCTCGAGTACCGAGGCACTCGGTTGAGCAGCGTCAACAGGCAATACCCACCAGAGAGGCCCTCGGGGCGTACGCAGGAGGACCTTGCGCGCGAACTCGAGTCGTTGGCCCAGCGGCTGGCGTCGAGCCGGGAGGCGATCGTCCAGCTCCTGGCCGAAAATGGCGGTACCGCGGCGCTCAAGCGGTCTGATGTAATGGCGCTGCCTGCTGCCCCAAAACCGGCCAGCACTTCCGATGTGCCGGCACTGGGACCGGTGCCGGTCGTGCGTTCGTTGAGCTGGTTGGACGATAACCGCAGGAGGATGGCCGCCATAATCTTGCTGGCCGTCGGAGCCGTTGCCTTGCTCACGGCGCTTGTCAATATATGGTGACCGAAAGTTCACTGACCGTTTAGCGAATTTCCACCCTGACGCAAAATTTCTGTACGATACTTGCGGCGTGCCCACCAACACGAAGATAGGTGTAAGCCACCGGGCCGGGCGGCCGAGCACGCTCCGGGCCCTTAAAGATCTTCCCCACACCGACCATCCTTCCCGCGCCGATTTCGTTGGCAAAGACGGCATCGATATTTCGGTGGTTATGCCCTGCCTCAACGAGGTGGGGAGCGTTGGCACATGCGTGAGAAAGGCGCTCTTGGGGATCAAACGGGCGGGGTTGCGGGGCGAGGTCGTCGTGGTGGACAACGGTTCCAACGACGGGTCGGCCCTGGCCGCGGCGCGTGCGGGCGCCAGGGTCGTCGAACAACCCGTGCGCGGGTACGGGAGCGCTTACCGAAAAGGCTTTGCAGCCGCAAGAGGGGGCGTGATCGTCATGGGTGACGCCGACAACAGCTACGACTTCACCGAGATCGCGTCGCTGGTCGCGCCAATATGGGAGGGTGCGGACTATGTGCTCGGCTCCAGGTTCCGCGGCCAGATCGAGCCAGGGGCCATGAGCTGGACCCACCGTTACATAGGCAACCCAGTGCTGACGGGAGTGCTCAATGCGCTCTTCAAGCTGGAGTCCAGTGATGCCCATAGTGGGCTCCGCGCTTTCAAGCGGGAGGCCTTGGAGAGGCTCAACCTCCGCTGCGATGGGATGGAGCTCGCTTCGGAGATCGTCGTAAAGGCTGCTAGGTCGGGCCTCAAGGTGGCAGAGGTGCCTATCGTCTACCACCCCCGGACCGGGCATTCCAAGCTGAATGCGCTTCGCGACGGATGGAGGCACTTGCGGTTCCTGCTCTTGCTGTCGCCACTGCATGTTTTCGTGTGGCCGGGCCTGCTGCTGCTCGCTGGTGGGGCGGCCGGTGAAGGAGCCGTTGTCGGCGTAGTGCGGTCATCCCTCGGGCTGCGCCTCAGCACTTTGGCCCTCGGGGCCATGCTCCTCGGGTTACAACTCCTCGTGCTTGGCTTCTTTGCCAAGACGCAGGCTTACCGGTCAGGCTTCGAACCCGAGTCAGCCGTGAGCCGCTTCGTTGAAGACGACTTCACGCTCGAGCGCGGGCTGCTGGCCAGCATGCTTGTCGGCCTGCTGGGAGCTCTGTTGGTCGTAGCCGGCGTTTTGGGGGCGGCGGGCGCGCAGGCCTTGAGGGAAGAACTCGAAGCGACTGGCGTCGGGGGTATGCTGATAGGGGCGCAGCTGGCGTTCTGCTCGTTCTTCCTGGCCTTTACCAACGTCCCGTCGCAACCGGTCGCCCCGGCAATCGTATTGCCGTAAGCGTGATGAGTGGTTACGACTGGGCTGGAGGCATATGAGATCGGTCATTCTCTTGGTGGCCGGCGCGATTTGCGTCGCCGTCGGGCTCGTCCTTCGGCGAACCGGCCGTGCGGCCCCAGCCGAGGAAGCCATGCCGGCGATGTCTCGGACATGGGAGAGCGAACCCGAGCGAATTGCATTCAGTTCCGAAAGTCTTTCGGTGTCGCGACCAGGCCTTTCGGCCCGCACGACTCTCACCGTTGGGCAGCGGGACGGCTTGCTCGCGGGGCTGGTGGTACTGGTCTTGGGCCTCGTCGCCGAACCTCACTGGACTGGCCTCGTGCTGATCGGCTCCTGCACCGTAGGGTACGCAAGTTCGATGGCCGTCAGGTTGTGGTTATACCGCTCGTCGCTCAAGGGGACTGAGCTGGTCCAGTTTTCCGATGCCGAACTGGGAGCCGCTCCTGATGAAGTCTTCAAGCCCTATACGGTATTGGTGCCCGTCTTCCGGGAACCAGAGGTGATGGACGAGCTGGTGCGCCACCTTCGTCTTCTCGATTACCCCGCCGACCGTCTCCAGATCCTCCTTCTGGTTGAAAGCGACGACCTTGCCACCCTCAGCGCCGGCCGTTCGGCGATCGGTCCCGTCAACGACATCGACCTGGTGTTGGTACCACCAAGGGGGCCACGCACCAAGCCGAAAGCGCTCAATTATGGCCTTACTCAAGCTACGGGTGCTTACGTGACGATTTTTGATGCCGAGGACCGCCCCGACCCGTTGCAGTTGCGCAAAGCCGCCCTCGCGTTTGCGATACGGCCCCCGTCGGTCGCCTGCCTACAAGCCCAGCTCGCCTTTTTCAACAGCCGCCAAAACCTGGTCACAAGGTGGTTCGAGGTCGAGTACAGCATATGGTTCCGCCAGATGCTGCCGGGCTTGTCTAAGTTCGGTGCACCGGTGCCCCTTGGCGGTACGTCCAACCACTTTCGCAGGGAGATCCTCCTCGAGCTTGGGGCGTGGGACCCTTACAACGTGACCGAGGACGCGGACCTTGGCGCCCGGCTCAGCCGTGCCGGTTTCAGGAGCGAGATCCTGGGTTCGGTGACGCTGGAAGAAGCGAACAGCGACATGGTCAACTGGGCCAAGCAAAGGTCGCGCTGGTACAAGGGATACCTCCAGACATTCCTGGTGCACATGAGGGACCTCAGGGCGGCACGCAAGGCCTTTGGGACACGCCAGATCCTTTTGTTCGCGTTTCTTGTTGGCGGCACGCCCTTCATGGCCGTGGTCAACCCGGTCTTCTGGATGCTCACGTTCCTTTGGTTCGTGGTCAAACCACCATGGCTGATGGCCCTCTACCCCGCTCCGCTCTACTTCCTGGGGCTGTTGACTTGGCTCGGGGGCAATTTCCTCTTTACCTTCATGAACACGCTTGAAGCGATCGAGGTCGACGACTCTCTGTTCCTCCCTGCGCTGCTCACCCCGGTGTACTGGGTGATGATGTCAGTCTCGGCTTACAAGGCTCTGCTACAGGTGTTCCTCGCCCCGAACTATTGGGAAAAAACCCGGCACGGGCTGACCAGACCGACCCTCGTCAGTCACGCCCCCGCGCGGCCCTCCTCTTGACCGCAGTGCTCGCGCCACCGAGGCCAGCCCGCCTAGAGCCGGCTTCGGCGCTTATCTCGCAGGCACCTGTCACCGTCTTGCCCGCAAAAACGGCCAGTCCCTTACTGCGGCGGTACTGGCCGCTGGCGCTTGCGACCGTGTCGCTCGGCGTATATATCGCGGCGGGTGTTTTCATGTTTTACTCCGTCCACTACGCCATTGGGGACGCGCTGGCGCGCGCCGAGGACGCGAGAGCAGTCCTTTTCAGTCGAGATCCCCATCTTGCGGCCTGGGGTTTTTTCTGGCCCCCCGGTCCGGTGCTGCTCGAGCTGCCCTTCATATTGTTTACAAGCCCCCTCAACCAAGCTTTCCTCGGCGCCATCTTGAGCACGGCCACCTGCGGAGCTGCCACCGTGCTCGTCCTTGTCAAGTTGTTGCGCCGGCTGGGACTGAGCGAGGTGCTCGTAGCAGCACTTACGGTGACTTACTGCCTCAACCCGATCGTCATCTTCTACGCCGGCAACGGCATGAGCGAGGGGTCCTTCTACTTGGCAGCGTCGGTTTTCTTGCTCGGGATCGTGGAGTGGTACCAAGAGGGGGGCCCACGCCCCCTGATCCTGATATCCATGGGCCTCGCGGCCACGCTGGCGATCCGCTACGAAGGCTTTACACTGATACCGGTTGTCGCCACCCTCGTCTCGTTCCGGGAGCCAGGCTGGAAGCGGCGGGTGCGGGTGGCGTCGGTCGTCGCTCTCCCAGGCATCTTTGTCTTCTTCCTGTGGACCCTGGCCAACTGGTTGATCATGGGCAACCCTTTCTATTGGGAGCTTGGCTACAGCCAAAACGCCAAGTCGCCCTCGGGCGCGACCTGGCTACCCGAACACCGCACCCTTATCACGGGGATCCTTTACGCCGCAAAGTACACATGGGCATTTGTCCCTGCCCTGCTTGTCGTTGCACCGCTGCTGGCGATCGTGGTGTGGTCGCGACGCTCGCGATTTTGGGAGCTCGCAACGATCGTCGGTGGTGCCGCTGTGTTCCCCGGCGAGATAGCACTCCTAATACCGCTCGGGCGCACGTGGGGAGACCCTCGCTATTTCGTTGCCGACACGATCTTCTCCACAGTCGTACTCGGGTTGGCGGCCCGCGAGGTGGCTTCGTGGCGCAACATCGGCCGGGTGGCACGAACTTCGTTAGCAGTCGTACTTGTAAGCCTCGGGGCGTACAACGCCCTCAATGGGACATTCAACGACATTACGCCGGCGAGGGCTCCGGTGGAGGGCGAGCCGATTGCGTTCCGGGCGGCCTTCGGGCTCTCGCATCCTTTTAGCAACGCCACCTGGACGTCGTTTGCCCCACCGATCGTGACATGGGAGCGTTTCGACAACTACATGGCTCCCTACTTGGCCAAAGGGCAGTCGATCATGGTTGATACGGCCCAAACTTCCGAGGGCCCGCTCCTTACCCACTACCCCAAGCAATGGATCATCCCGAGCGACCGCGACTTCCAAAAGTTAGCGGAAAACTTTTCCGGCCAATTCCAGTGGCTCCTGCTCGAAAACGCAACAGGGATAGATTCGTCGAACGCGGACCTCCAGCTTGCGCTCAGTTCGACTGACGGTGGGCATTGGCGCAAGGTAAGGATCTTTACCTTCGGAGGTACTATCGGCGATTTATACCATTGGGCCGCTGACCCGCAGGCCTGAGTGCGTGCGCTGATAGTTGGCTCTGGGGCGGCGGCGGCCGGGGCAGCGTTGGCGCTCACGTCACGGCCCGATGTTGACGTTACAGTCGTCGACATCGGCGCCGAGCTCGAGGCCGCCAACAGGGCTTCGGCGGCCAGGCTAAGCCGGCTGCCTGCGCCGGAACTTGCTTCAGCCGGCACAGCGGACCTTGGCTTCCTCGCACCGAGCCCTGCTCGAGGCGAGCTACCTGAGAAACGTCTTTTCGGCTCGAGTTTCCCGTTCGCCGACCACGGCCAGCTGACGGGGGTGGAAGCCCTGGGCAGGGCCAACCCGAAAGCCGTTTCCGGAGCGTACGGTGGGTTCAGCAACGTCTGGGGTGCTCAAATGATGCCCTTCAGTTCTTCGTCGTTTCGGGATTGGCCAGTTCGCGCATCGGAGATGGCCCCCCATTACAGGGCGATTTGCGACCATGTCCCCGTCGCAGGTGAGCACGATGACCTAGCGGAGATCTTCCCATACGCGGCGGCCCCGCAGCCCTTACCGCTCCTGGCGCCTCGGACCGTCATGGTGATGGGCAACTATTCCCGCCACAGGGCTTCGCTCCGCCGCCGTGGGGTGATAGCCGGGCATTCCAGGCTGGCGATGAGACCTGGGGCTTGCGTGCGCTGCGGGTTGTGCATGACCGGTTGCCCGCACTCGCTCATATACTCCGCCTCGCAGACATTCGACGAACTGCGCCGACGCGGCAGGGTCCACTATCGGAGCGGCTTGCTTGCCTACCGCGTGCGCGAAACCGGCGGGGTCCCTTACGTGCTGGCACTCGAGGCAGATAGCGGACGGAGCGTGGAGCTTTCGGCCGACCGCATCTACCTCGCCTGCGGAGCATTGGGTACGACGAGACTTGTGCTCGGCTCCCTTGGTGCCGTGGGGCACGAGGTGCCGTTGGTCGAATCTGCTCAGTTTATTTTCCCCGCCCTGTCGAAGCGGCCGGCGCCGGACCCGACCAAGCTGCATGGCTTCACTCTCGGGCAGTTCAACGTTGTCGTGGGGTACGGTCCCGATGGCGCCTTCGATAGCTCCCAGGTTGCCCAGGTGCAGTTTTACCCCTACAACACCGCGGTGGCAGCAGCCTTGCCGGGGTTGCTGCAACTCAAGTCGTTTTGCTCGCTAAGGACAGCGTTACTTTCGCGTCTCACGATCGGGCTGGGCTATCTTCCCTCTTCAGCGTCACGCAAACTGGCGGTCAAGGTGCCCTCGCCGCCAGCGGGCCGGTTGGCACCTCTTCAATTCTACGAGAGCGGCCCTGCCGACGAAAGCGGAGCGCTCGGGCCCGTCCTGCGGAAGCTCTTGAGCGCTGCCCACATGCTGGACCTATGGCCGGTGCTCCCCCAAGTGAGGATGGCCCGGCCCGGCATGGGTTACCACTTCGGCGGCAGCTTCCCGCACCGACCGGGCAACGCCCGGGTATCGCGTTTTACGACGGACCGGACCGGACGGCTGCCCGAGTGGCGGCGTGTCCACCTGGTGGACGGCGCAGTCTTCCCCACCGTCCCGGCGACGACGTTTGTCATGACTCTGATGGCGAACGCGCACCGGATCGCCGGCGAGTCGCTTGACCTGAGCGAGGATTAGACGGTGGGAGCGGTCCGCCGTGCCGGCGTCACGGGCGCTAACGGCTACGTCGGTTCGGTGTTGGCGCGTTCTTTGTCCGTCGCAGGCTGGCAAGTCGTGAAGCTGGTGCGCCTTCCTGCTGCACCCCGAGATGGGCGCTCAGCCGGCCCCGACGAGCAACGTCACTATGACCTGCGGGAGGAGCCTTCCGCGCACCTGCTCGAGGGGCTGGACGCCGTCGTACTGTGCGCTTGGGACATGTCGCTCACGCGGCGCGAAGATGTCTGGAACGTCAATGTCGAGGGGACAAACGCCTTGGCGGAGCTGGCTGGGGGAGCAGGAGTGCGGACGGTGTTGGTCTCGTCGATGTCCGCCTACGAGGGCACCCGCCAGCATTACGGAATCGCGAAGCTGGCCTGCGAGCGAGTCGTACTGTCCAAAGGCGGAGCCGTCGTGCGACCGGGGCTCGTGTACGGTCCCGGTGCCGGCGGGATGGTGGGCCGGCTGAAGCGGCTGGCCCGGCTGCCAGTGGTCCCGCTCGTGGGCGCAAGTTCGAAGCTTTTTACGGTGCACGAAGACGACCTGGGCGATGGGCTTGTGGCGGTGTTGAGTGCTACTGGCGCCCCGCGCGGGCCGCTTGGGCTTGCCCACGACCGAGCCGTCACGCTGGAAAACGTCGTCCTCGCTTGCCTGGCAGGTACCGCGCGGCCGCCGTGGGTGATAAGGCTTCCGTGGCGTTTGGGGTACGTTGCGCTGAAGTCCGGAGAGGCGCTGGGCTTGCCTCTGCCGTTCAGATCCGATTCGATCTTGAGTTTCGTCGACCTTCCGCCGTCCCCGCCGAACCAAGGTTTCCTGGCTTCATGTGGCGTCAAGGTGCGGCCGTTTGCGGGAACGATCAGCTAGGTGCCTGCCGGGCGGGACGGGTCACGGTCCTTCTCCCAGGACCATTTGAGTGATCAATTCAACGAGCTGCTCATGCAGTCCGAAGTGCTCAACGAGCTGTTGACAAAGGGCAGGGACCGTTGGGCCGTGCACGCCCGCGGCGCGCAGTTCTTGGGTACGCCGCTCGCCGTCGCTCACGATCCGCAATGCCTCCTCCTGGGCCCGCCTCAAAAATTCGCGCAGGAAGAGGGTTTCGGAGGACCCCGGTCCTCGAGAGCGGTCCTGCGCCAACTTGATCAGCCTGCCAAGCCTAGCCTGCGCTTCGATCGCATCGTTTTCGAGCTGCTCGGCGCGACGGTGCAGCTCAAGCGTTTTTGCCTGCAAGGTCTTTGGCAACTCGCGGGTTGCAAGAGGCACGCTCCGTGCCAGTAGCACGCCGCCGGGTGTGCTCGGCGTCACCAGTTCCGGTGTCGTGGCCGCGAGCAGGATCGCCCATACGGGCGGTTGAGGCGAAGGGCTGGGAGGCAGCCTCGGGGGAGGCGGCGGAGCCGGTGGGGCGAGCATGATGGCGGCAGTCATGCACCCGCTCCCGCGCCGTCGCTGCTCCCGGTGCCGTCGCCCTGTCTTAACGCAAAAGCTCTCCTGCGGGCCCGTCGCTGTAGACGTCCGGCCGCAATATCAACCGGAACCGCAACCCGTTCGTCGTCCATCGCCCTCAGAGCCTGTGCGCCCAGCGTGATGAGCTGGTCCTCCGTTTGGGCGAGTTGGCTCATTTGGCCTCGAATCGTAGATACCGCCGTGTCGCTGAGCTCTCCCTGTAGCAATCCGTTTTGCTGAGCGCCTGCGGCACTAAGGAGGGCAGCGGCCTGTAGTTCGGCGGCCAATATCACCTCAGTCGCTACTCGCATAACTGCGGCTCGAGCGGGCGAAGGCTCTGCTGGGATGTCCCTGGGTACGTCGGGCCCCTCCAGCACGGCGAGCAAGCGAGCTTCGAGTTCCTCGGCCAGTTGCAGCTTCTCGCGTGCTTGCTGCACCCGCTGCTCGGCAGCAAGGAGGCTGAGCCGCAATGCACCGACGGATGCCGGCGACGGCAGGTGGCCTGATTGGTCCACCGCTGACACGATACTCGACCCGTATCGGGCCGGACAAGCCTGCCATGATGGCTCGAGGGGGAAGCGCCAGTTCCGTTCGGGAAGTATTCCCTTCTCGTTCACTCGCGCGTCCACGTACACGCTTCCGGACCGGTTTCGGAGAGGCGATAATGCGATATGTCCTTCGGTACGGTTCGTAGAGCCTCAGTGGCGGCGGCGGTGGTACTACTGGCCAACATGGTTTGGGCCTTGCCTTCAGCGCAAGCTGCCTTCCCAACCTACAGCGGCGACATCGCCTTTTATTCAGCCACTACCGGAGGCATTGAGCAAGTAAACCCTGAGGCGTCCAACCCATCGAGCACGATTACGCAGCTCACGAACCAGTTTGGCGACGTAGAGCCCTTCTACAGCCCCGACGGCTCGACTGTCTATTTTTCCAGCAGCCGCTGCAACAATGCTTCGGGCAATTTCAGCATCTACTCTGTGCCGCAGTCGTCGAGCTCACCGGTGACTGAGCTGTCCGAGTCAAGTTGCCAGGGTACCGACAACGACTACGCCCCTAGCGACGGGCCGTCGCCCGACGGCAACGTCGTCATCTTCAACCGCGACAACGACTCGATCGACACCCTTTGGGCACCTACCGGATCTAGCTCTGTATGTGCGCTCAATGCCGCCTCTGACCCGCTGTATGGCGGGTACGCCCTTGCTTCTGGGGCCGGGAGCGATGGGTTTGTGAACCGTACCGTGTTCGACCCGGCCAACCCGAGCAACCTCGTGTACGTCGACTCTCAGGACCATTTGATCCTGGTGAGCGGGATCACCTTCCCGTCGGGGACCAACCCCTGCGGTGAAACGGCGCTCACCTACACGGACCTTTCTGCTGCCGCTTTCAACGGGACCAATTACGGCAGCTCGAGCGGCGAGGATTTCAACCCTGACTGGAGCTCGAACGGCAACTACATAGTGTTCAACTCGGACCGGTCGTACAGCAGTAGCACTGGGCCGACTACGGGGCCGCAAACCCTGTTCATCATGGACCTCAACTGGGACGCCGGGACCCCCGTTCCGACAGCCGCGCCGATCTGGAACAACATGGCCATGCCGACTGGGACCACGAACACCACGCAACCCGTGTTTTCGCCCGATACCACGGCAATAGCTTTCGTCTACCCGAAGTCAGGCACGCAAGTAGAGACTGAGGCAGTCAGTTACGACTCGTCGACAGGGACCTGGGACACCTTCCCCAGTTCAACCGTGCTGACTCAGACGTCGCCTGGTTCAGGCGGTGTATACAGCGAGCCTGACTGGCAACCGCTCTCGAGCAACACTGCCTTGCCGGAGTCGAAGTACCCGGTGGCCCTCGCAGGTGGGGCACTATTAGTGCTGGGCCTATGGTTTGGCTCGCGTCACCTGCCCCGACGGCCTAGACGACAGAAGGGGCCGGTGGCTCCGCTGTTTGGTGGCTGATAGACCGGTGCGGTAGTGACAACTCGAAATTGTTCCAAAAGAGCCGACACGAGGGTTGTGCGCACTGGCCCGAAGCGCAAAGGTGCGAGGGCGACCCTTTGCCATCTCACTCTCCTGAGAAGGTTAGCGGTCGCATCCATCGCAACAACTGTGCCCTTGCTTGTGCTTTCGGTAGTCATCCCACTTCGCGACAACGCCGCAGGAGCAACAACGATGCCTGAAACGACGATGACGGCAACCGCCGCCGGTTCGGTCATTGGTTACAACACAAAAACTAACTGTCTTATCCCGGGGTATTCCGACTACTCCTTTATGCCTTCGTTGACCGCGGCGGAGCAAGCGACTGGCGTCACCTTCAATTGCCTTGGCACCTTCATTGACGACACCACGACATGGGCAGAGTGGACGAGCCCGTGGATCGACGACCCCAACATGGGCTGGACGGCTTGGATGGCCTCCGATCCCACGAGCCGCACACTCGTCATTGCTACCGACTTGGTCCCCAACGACGTCAGCGATCCGGATGGCTCCCCCGACCCGGCCGCCTGGGAACCCCAGTGCGCCGCCGGCGAGTTCAACTCGTACGCTACCCAGCTCGCCGAGGCGCTCGTGTCCGCCGGGTTCGGGAAAGCCGTAATCCGGCTCGGCCAGGAGATGAACGGCAGTTGGGAGCCCGACTACGCGGGGACGACGCCGGCGGAGCAACAACAATGGGCGGCATGCTTCGCGCAGGAAGTGACGGCCATGAGGGCTGTGTACGGTGCCGGCTTCCAGTTCGACTGGGACGTCAACGCCTGCGTGGACGACGACGACCTCTCGGACCTCTGGCCCGGCGACCAGTACGTGGACATCGTCGGCGTGGATGCCTACGACGCCTTCTGTGACGGCATGCAGCCGACGCCATCTGGCGCCTCGTTCAGAGATCTGCTGACTGAACCCGATGGCCTCCTGCCTGTAACGCTCTTTGCCCGGTCGCACGGTAAGCCCATGAGCCTCCCCGAGTGGGGGTGCACGGCATCCTCCGCAGGCGGATTGGGTGATGACGGCTTTTACGTCGACGGTATAGGCGAATGGGTACGAGGTATCGATTTTGCTTTTCAGGAGTATTTCGACACCGATGATGACAGCATTTTGCCCTTGAGCAACGCCGCGCCGAACACCTTGGCCGCATACGTCCAAGCATTTGGATGAGCGACCGCCGCCGTCGTTAGCACGAAGTCTCCGCCAGTGCAGCCAGTGTTACCTCGCAGTTTTGGCCTCATGTCGCCGGTGACGCTTGCGCAACCCAAAACCAAAGACGAGGACGACGAACGCGCCGCCGGCTAGCGCCGCCGGGAAGGGTGACTCCGGCAGCTCTGCCGGGCCCGGAACTGCCGCCGGCACGGCAGCGTTGTTAGTTGTGGTCGAGCTTGCAACAGTTGTTGGCGGGACGGCAACCAGGGTGCCAGGAGCTGGCGCAGCCAAAGGTACCGGCGCCCCCGAACCGGGGTCCACCGCTTCGAGCTGGTCCCACGGGAGGTCGGCTACGACCTCGTACTCCTGTTGCCCATCCCAACTGGCTGTGATGGGATCGCTGCCCGAATTACCTTGGGCCGCCCAATCCGCGCGGTCCTCCCCCTCGAGCATTACCGCGCCGCCTTGATCAGTGACGACAAAGCCGTACTTCTGTCCCGCGACGCAGACCATGTGTTCAAAGGGAGTTGCGGCGTAATCCGGGCAATCGACTGAGGACGAAAAACGGAACCACTGGCCTTCAGGCGGCTGGCCCGGCTCAGAACCACAGTCGGTGCGGTCGGACGGGTAGGTGGAGCCATTGCAACTGGGGAGGATGATGGCGATTGCATGGTCGATCGAGCCCGATTGGATATCCTGCTCGGTGATAGCCGTGGCGAGGTAACTGATCCCGGTCGCAGAAAGCCCGTACGGCGCTGGGAAAATACCGTCGAACGTGCTCAGGGTGGCCTTGCCGCCCCAGCAGGCCTGGTAACCGCTCGAGGTCTCGGTGAACTGCCAAAACTCCCAGACCGCATTGAGGCTCGGGCTGTAGATCACCATCGGGCTGTCACTGGAGTCTTCGATGACGACATTGGACGGTACTGGGACCTGAGATCCCGTGCCCGACAGGAAATCGTGGCAGTTTTGCGCTACCGAGATTGACGACATAGGCGTCCCGGCGGGCGCTTCAAAGATCGGTTGACCAGTGTTGACGCCAACCGAGCCGTAATCGTCCTCGTAGTCGGCGACGAGGTCGCTCACAAATTGAGCCGAGCTCGGGTCTACGTCCCAATCTTGGACGTCCTGGGTAAAAACGCTGTCGGGCAGGTAAGAGGCGGGCGTCGTACCGAAAGGTGCGGGAGCTGCGCCATTGATCACGGGCCCTGCGGTCGTACTGGTCGTGGCGGGCGCGGCCGTGGTAGTGGTAGTGGTCGTCGCTGCGGTGGCAGTCGTCGTCGATCCTGGGGTCGTTGTGGGCGGGACGGACGTGGTAGTCCCTGCGGGTGCCGACCCATACTGCCAGCACCCGTAATTGATCGGCCCGGTCAGGTCCACGCCGGCTTGAACTGAAGCCATCGGGAACGCGAGCGCCTCGGGGCAAAGGGCCGACTCAGGGAAGCTTTGGTACTCGACGTTGAGGATGGGCTTGCCGGCAGTGACGAAGGGCTCGAGCGATGAGCATTCCGAATATTGCCAACACTGCTCGTTGATCGCCCCGTCCACGTAGGGCTCCATGTCCGAGACGAAGCTGTCGCCGTTGATGCCGTTCTTGAGGAAAATGGCCAAGCCGTCGGAGTGGGCAATAGAGGCAAGCTCTTCGAGGTAAGTCTCGTCTTGAGCCATCGTCAAACTGAACCCGCCGAGCGGGTCGTTGGAGTAGGCGTCGTCGTTGTCAGGCTCGATCGCGTCGAAGCCTTCCTCCTTGCAAAGGGCCAAGCGGTTGGTCATTATCTGTTGGATGGTCTCGTATGGCGATGGGACGGGCGTTGACCAGTCCGTAACGTTTATCCACTGCTCGTCGGGCCACCCCTGCTCGGGACTGCCAAGCTCGGAGGGGTCGAACTCGCTGAAGTCGGAGCGGTAGTTTTCGGCTCCGCCGACGTCGACGTAGCAGATGGCATGGCCGCCCATGGCATGGATGGCCGCGGTCGAGGACTCGATGGAGGCATCAGCCATCGGCACTCCCGTCGAGGTGAGCCCATCTTCGTCACCTAAGTCGGCGTCAACCGCTTGCACATCCGTTGGCGTGCCGTCCACCACCGGTGGGATCGTCAGCGGGAAACTCTCGCCTATTACGTAAGCCCACGATTGAAGAGGGCCGGGCTGCCACCATGAAGGTGATGGTGTCGCATTTGTCGTAGTTGTCGGATCCGCGTTGGCCGCCAAAGGGACGAGGCCGCTCAGTGAACACGCCGTTGCAACAGCAACGGCTACTTTGGCAATGAGACAGTGGTGTGTTTTGTCCATCCATGGCCTCCCGTCTCGGCCCGGTACACCTGATCCGGTCGTTCAGTCACTCAGCTTTCCGCAGGATCAATCTTCGTTTTCGCTTCACTCCCAGGGCTTGTGTACTACAAGCCGGTGCATCAGGGACAGCGGTTTCGATGGGATATCGGACATTTGGCCGTGAATTCATTTTCGTGACGCATCCCGTTAATGGCTGCGCCCTTTATGCCGTGTGGCTTACCTTCGCGAAAAGGATGCCTCCGGTTGGTTTCTCCGGCCGAACAATTGTGAATTGGCACGATCTAGGTCATTGCTCCGTGACCACTGCTCGAGGAAGGAGCGTCACGAACCTTCCGGCCTTAACGATGAGTGAAGCGTGAGTGAAGTTCAGGCTTCAAGGGGGCGGAGCCCATGAGTTGGAGCAGGCGGCTAGTTTTCCTCCGCGACGGCGGTGGTGCGCCGGACGACGAAGTACTTGGCCTGGGGATGGTGGCAGATGATCGCTGCGGTCGTCTGTTCGGGGTGGAACTGCCAGGACGTCTCTTCGCTGCAGGTGACACCTATCCGCTCCGCCCCGACGAGCCACGCGCAGCGCGCATTGTCCTCGAGGTCGGGGCAGGCCGGGTACCCCCACGAATAGCGACCGCCCCGGTACTGCTGGCGGAAAAGCCCGGTGAGCGTTGGGCCGTCCTCGGCGGCGAACCCCCACTCCTCGCGTATTCGGCGGTGCCAGTACTCGGCAAGCGCTTCGGTCATCTCGACCGATAGCCCGTGGAGGTGGAGGTACTCGTTGTAACGGTCGGCCCGGAACAATTCCGCCGCCCGCTCCGAAGCGGCCGAGCCCATCGTCACGAGGTGAAAGGCGGCAAAGTCGGCCTCACCTGAGGAAGCCGGGCGGAAGAAGTCGGCGATGCAGAGCCAGGGTTCGCCCGGTTGGCGGGGGAAGGTGAAGCGCGTGAGCTCCTCTCGCCGGGAATTATCCGCCCAAATGACGAGGTCGTTGCCCTCTGAATTGGCGGGGAAATAGCCGTAAGCGACGGCCGGGCGGAGCACGTCGGCCTCGCGCGCAGCGGCGAGCTGCTCTCTCAGGACCGAGCGGACGCGGGTCTTGAACTGAGCGTCGTCCTCGCCGGGCAGCGGCCGGTACCCCCATTGGTTGCGGAAAAGGGACGTCTCATTGAGGTAGGCCGCGATGTCGTCGAGGGGCACGCCGCGCTCGGTTCGCATCCCGAGGAAAGGTGGCTCGAAGAGCGGGTTGTCCAGCATCACCGAGGGCGCCCGCTCAGGTTGCCCGGCGGTCGCGTCCTGGTCGCGGGCGGCTGGGCGGCGCGCAGGCACGCCTTGCCTGCCGCCGAGCACGCGACCAAAATCGGGGTCTTCCTCCCCACTTTTTCGCAGCTCCATCAAGCGGTCCAAGGTGCGGAGGCCCTCGAAGGCGTCCTTGCCATAAAAAAGGCGGCCTTTGTACTCGGAACGAAGGTCTCGCTCGACGTAGGTGCGCGTCAGTGCGGCGCCGCCGAGGATCACGGGGTAGCGGTCGAGGCCGCGGTCGTTCAGTTCGAGGAGGTTGTCACGCATTATGAGTGTGGACTTGACGAGGAGGCCGGACATACCGATCACGTCGGCGCCGACTTCCTCCGCCTTGGCGACCATGTCCGAGATGGGCACCTTCGTGCCGAGGTTGTGGACCTCGTAGCCGTTGTTGGTGAGGATGATGTCAACGAGGTTTTTGCCGATGTCGTGGACGTCGCCTCGCACCGTCGCAAGGACTACCTTGCCCTTGCCCCTTTCCCCAGACTTGGACATGTGAGGCTCGAGGTAGGAGACGGCGGATTTCATGACCTCGGCGGACTGGAGGACGAAAGGCAACTGCATCCGGCCCGAGCCGAAGAGCTCACCGACGGTCTTCATGCCCGTCATCAGCGGGCCGTTCACCACCTCGAGCGCCGCCGAACCGGCGGCCAGGATCTCCTCCAGTTCGGCCTCGAGGCCTTCACGGGCGCCATCGACGACGCGCTGTTCGAGGCGGCGCTCGACCGCCCAGTCGCTGCGGTCTTCGGTTGCCAAACCTTCCGCTGCAACACCTTCGAAGAGGCGGAGGAGCTCGACGAGAGGGTCGTAACCGCGGGCCTTGTCCCGCTTGTCGTAAATGAGGTCGAGGCAGACCTGGACTATTTCGGGCGCCAAGCGGTCGAGCGGGAGGATCCGGGCCGAATTGACGATCGCAGCGTCGAGGCCCGCTTTTTGGCACTC
>Ga0335074_10001795_pt1 | contig 29044 bp, 29 predicted proteins | sample Lox_Sample_23_FD_206715 | JGI IMG/M metagenome (GOLD analysis project Ga0335074, IMG submission 206715) | Soil microbial communities from Loxahatchee National Wildlife Refuge, Florida, United States - Lox_Sample_2.3 | ecosystem: Environmental > Terrestrial > Soil > Wetlands | place: USA... | reverse complement strand
GCGCGACGAACACGATCTCGATGCAGGCCGGGGTCGCCGGCGTTGCGCGCGAGCGCGGGGCTGCGCTCGCCACGCGGATCTCGGCGCCATCGAGGGCGAACGCCTCGTTCAACAATCCGAACGCCGCATCGGCCCGCGAATCGCGCTCGCGCAACGCGCGGGAGCGCGACTCGGCATCTTCCGGGCCCTCGACGGACATCATCGCGGTCGCTCCACCGCTCAGCGCGCGCACCGTCACACCGGCGAGCGGCTGCGCCGCGGCCGAGAGGTCGCGCGCAAAGACACCGTCGACGTACACGTATCGGGAATAGCCGGGCAGGGCAGGCGGGAGCTCTCCCGGGCGCAGGCCGAGGCGCTCTGCGACGGGCGCGAACCGCGCGCGCTCGAGGGGCCGCAGATTCGCGTATCGCCAGTTCTCGTCGCGCGGGGTCGGCAGTCCGCTCGCGAGGAGCGCGGCGATGGCGCGCCGCCTGCGCGGGCGGGCCACGACGCCGCTCGGCAGGGATTCCTCCGCCGCCGCGTGCTCCTGCGCGATACGCTCGCAGAGGGGGCTGCTCATGGGCTCACGCCGCCTCGCCCAGCCAGTCGTAGCCGCGCCGCTCGAGCTCGAGCGCGAGCGAGCGATCGCCGCTCTTTGCGATCCTGCCGCGCACCAGCACGTGCACGCGATCGGGAACGACGTGATCGAGCAGGCGCTGATAGTGCGTGACGAGCACGAACGCCCGCTCGCGCGCGCGCATGCTGTTCACCCCGTCCGCGACGACCTTCAAGGCATCGATATCGAGGCCGGAATCGGTCTCGTCCAGAACCGCGAGGCGCGGCTCCAGCACGAGCATCTGCAGGATCTCGTTGCGCTTTTTCTCCCCGCCCGAGAAGCCCTCGTTGACGCCCCGCGAGAGAAAGCTGTCGTCCATCCGCATGACCTTCATCTTCTCGCGCACGAGCGCGAGGAACTCGAAGGCGTCCACCTCCGGGAGGTTGCGCACCTTGCGGACGGCATTGAGGGCAGCTTTGAGAAGATAGACGTTCTGCACTCCCGGAATCTCGACCGGGTACTGGAAGCCGAGGAACACGCCGAGGCGTGCGCGCTCCTCGGGTGCAAGCCCAAGGAGGTCGCGCCCGTCGTAGGTCACGGCCCCGCCGGTCACCTCGTAGCCGGGCCGCCCCGCAAGCGCATACGCAAGCGTGCTCTTGCCCGACCCATTCGGGCCCATGATGGCGTGCACTTCCCCCTGCGGGACCTCGAGCGTGACCCCCTTCAGGACCGGCGCTCCGGCGACGGAAACGTGCAGATCCTCGATCTTGAGCATCAGCCGACGGCTCCTTCGAGGCTCACGGCGAGCAGGTTCTGCGCCTCGACGGCGAACTCCATCGGCAGCTCCTTGAACACCGACTTGCAGAATCCGCTCACGATCATGTTCACCGCGTCTTCCTGGGAGATGCCGCGCTGCAGGCAGTAGAAGAGCTGCTCCTCGCTGATCTTGGAGGTGCTCGCCTCGTGCTCGACGGTCGCCGCGGGATTCTTCACCTCGACGTACGGAAAGGTGTGCGCGCCGCACTCGCCGCCCATGAGGAGTGAGTCGCACTGCGTGAAGTTGCGCGCGCCCTGCGCCGAGGGGAGGATCTTCACGAGACCGCGGTAGGTGTTCTGGCCGTGGCCCGCGGAGATGCCCTTCGAGATGATCGTGCTGTGCGTGTCGCGGCCGATGTGGATCATCTTCGTGCCGGTATCGGCCTGCTGGTAGTTGTTGACGGTCGCAACGGAGTAGAACTCGCCGCTCGAGCCCTCGCCGCGCAGCACGCAGCTCGGGTACTTCCAGGTGATCGCGGATCCGGTCTCGACCTGCGTCCAGGAGATGTGGGACCGCCGCCCGCGGCACTCGCCGCGCTTGGTCACGAAGTTGTAGATGCCGCCGGTCCCCTGCGCATCACCGGGATACCAGTTCTGGACGGTCGAGTATTTGATGTACGCATCGTCGAGCGCGACGAGCTCGACCACGGCCGCGTGCAGCTGGTTGTCATCTCTCTGAGGTGCAGAGCAACCTTCGAGATAGCTCACGTACGCGCCGTCGTCGGCGATGATCAGCGTGCGCTCGAACTGCCCCGTCTTCTTCTCGTTGATGCGAAAGTAGGTCGAGAGCTCCATCGGGCAGCGCACGCCCTGCGGCACATAGACGAACGAGCCGTCGGTGAACACGGCCGAATTGAGCGCTGCGAAGAAATTGTCGGTCGGCGGCACGACCGAGCCGAGGTATCGCTCGATGAGCTCGGGGTACCTCTGCACGGCCTCTGAGAAGGAGCAGAAAAGAACTCCTGCCTGGGCCAACCGCTCCTTGAAGGTCGTCGCGACGGAGACGCTGTCGAACACGGCATCGACGGCAACTCCTGCGAGCCGCGCGCGCTCGTGAAGCGGCACGCCGAGCTTCTCGTAGGTCGCGAGCAGCTTCGGGTCCACCTCATCGAGGCTCTTCGGTCCGTCCGTGTTGAGCTTCGGGGCGGAGTAGTACGAGATCGCCTGGTAATCGATCGGTGTGTAGCGCACGTGGGACCAGTGCGGCTCGCGCATCGAGAGCCAGTGCGAGAGCGCCTTCAGCCGCCATTCGGTGAGAAAGCGGGGCTCGTTCTTCTTGCGCGAGATCAGGCGTACCGTGTCCGCGTCGAGGCCCGGCGGCACGGTGTCCGACTCGATCTCGGTCACGAAGCCGTGCTTGTACTGGCGCGCGACCAGCTCCTCGAGCTTCGGGGCGGTCTCGCTCATGATTTCGTCCTCATCATCACCTCTCGTGCCGCGAGCTTGATGTCCTGCTCCATGGCCGGCAGATGCGACTGCATCGATTCGATGCCGGCGAGCTGGGCGAGCGTGACCTCATAGAGCGAGCGGCGGATCGCCCAGTTGAGGCGCTGCCAGGCATGACTCACCCGGCACGTTTCCTCGATGACGCACTGCCCGCGCCCGGCGGAACAGTCCGTGAGGGCAAGCGGCCCCTCGAGCGCATCGAGGATGGCCGCCGCGCTGATCTCGCTCGCCGGCCGGGCGAGTTGGTAGCCGCCGTGCAATCCGCGGGTCGAGCTCACGAGCCCGGCCCGGTGCAGCTGCTTCAGGAGCTTGCTCACCGTTGGAGCTGCGATCTTCGTCCGCTCGGCGAGCACGGTAGCCGTCTGCACCCGCGCCGGCTCGCCGGCGAGGGTTGCGAGGATCACCATCGCGTAGTCGCTCAACTTGCTGATGCGCAGCATTCGGGGTCCACCACTTGGAGGTCCAGCCGTAGGGCCCTCCGCGAAACCAGGACTATTTTAGTACTGATTATGTTCGCCGCCAACCGGGGCAGGTCGGGAGGGCGGTCCCGGCACCCAGTTTGCTATTCTTCGCGCCCGTCCCGGCGAGGGGCCGCCGGTCGGCCTGAGGCCACCCGAACACCCGGAGGATCGACGATGAACCGCAGCGAGCTCGAGCGCGTCGCACGCGCGATGGTGACGAAAGGGAAGGGCATTCTGGCCGCGGACGAGAGCTCCGGCACCATCAAGCGGCGCTTCGATACCATCAAGCTCGAGTCCACGGAGGAGCACCGCCGCGCATACCGGGAGATGCTGTTCACGGCACCCGGGGCAGCGGAGTTCCTGAGCGGCGTGATTTTCTTCGACGAGACCTTACGCCAGAAGACACGCGACGGTGTGCCGTTCCCGGACTACCTGCGCGACCATGGCGTCATGCCGGGGATCAAGGTGGATCTCGGCGCGAAGCCCCTCGCTCAGTTCCCGGGAGAGACGATCACCGAGGGGCTCGATGGGCTGCGCGAGCGGCTCGCCGACTACCGCAAGCTCGGAGCCCGCTTTGCCAAGTGGCGCGCCGTGATCGATATCGCCGAGGGAATTCCCAGCCCCTTCGCGGTGCAGGCGAACGCCCACGCGCTCGCGCGCTATGCGGCGCTCTGCCAGGAGCAGGACATCGTCCCGATCGTCGAGCCCGAGGTGCTCATGGACGGTGCGCATTCGATCGAGCGGTGCGAGGAGGTCACGGATCGGGTCCTGACAGAGGTGTTCCACCAGCTCTTCGAGCACCGCATCTACCTCGAGGGCATGGTGCTCAAACCCAACATGGTGATCTCGGGCAAGAAGGCCCAGAAGCGCGCCTCTCCCGAGGAGGTGGCGCAGGCGACCGTCCGTTGCCTCAAGCGCCACGTGCCCTCGGCGGTGCCGGGCATTGCCTTCCTCTCGGGCGGGCAATCCCCCGAGGAGGCGAGCTTGCACCTCTCGCTCATGAATCAGATGAGCGGCTTGCCCTGGAACCTGACCTTCAGCTACGGCCGGGCGCTGCAGGACACGGCCCTCAAGGGCTGGGGAGGCGCCTCGACCGGGGTCGCTGCCGGCCAGAAGGAGCTTGCCAAGCGCGCGAAGCTCAACGGCCTTGCGACCCTCGGGCGCTACCAGGCCGCGCTCGAGAGTCAGGCCGCGTAAGACGTGAAGCTCGCCGTACCGCCCCGTACCGGCATCCGTGCCAACCGCTGAGCAGCAACCGCCCGCGCAATCCGCCGCGGGCGACGTCGTGGTCGAGGTGCGCGACGTTCGCTATTCGATCGGGGGGCGCGAGGTCTTCACCGATCTCAATCTGACCGTACGCCGTGGGCGCATCACGGCTGTCATGGGTCCGAGCGGCACGGGCAAGACGACCCTGTTGCGTCTCATCACGGCGGGTGCCTATGCGGACAGCGGTCGCGTCACCGTGTGGGGGCGGGATGTCTCGGGCCTCGGGTCGCGCGAGGTCTACGCCATGCGCCGGCGCATGGGCATGCTGTTCCAGAATGGCGCGCTGCTCACCGACCTCGACGTGTTCGAGAACGTCGCCTTTCCGCTGCGCGAGCACACCAACCTCACGGAGCCCCTGCTGCGCGACATCGTGCTCACGAAGCTGCAGGCGGTGGGGCTGAGGGGCGCCGCGCACCTCATGCCCGCGGAGCTCTCCGGCGGCATGGCGCGGCGCGTGGCGCTTGCGCGGGCGATCGTGATGGACCCCGAGCTCTTGATCTACGACGAGCCGTTCGTCGGTCTCGATCCGATCGGGCTCGGGGTGATCCTCAGGCTCATTCAGAAGATGAACGAGGCGCTCGGGCTGACGAGCATCGTCGTGTCACATGATGTGCACGAGCTCGAGCAGATCGCCGCTGACAGCTATCTCATCTCGGAGGGCAAGGTGGTCGCGGCCGGCACACCCGCCGAGCTCGGCGCGAGCCAGTCACCGATCGTGCGGCAGTTCCTGAGCGGCGGCCCCGATGGGCCGGTACCTTTCCATTATCCCGCGCCCGACTACGTGACGCAGCTTCTCGATGGAGAGCGCCGGTGAGCGAGGGCGCGCCCCCTGGGTATATCGGGAGCGGCCTCAGGCGGATCGGCGCGACCGCTCTTTTCGCCTTCAAGGTTCTGGCGGCCTGCGGGCCGGCGCTCTCGCGGCCGGGCCTCATCGTGCAGCAGATCCACAACGCGGGTGGCCGCTCGCTCATCATCATCATGCTCTCCGGCATGTCGACCGGCGCCGTGCTCGGCTTGCAGGGCTACACCCTGCTCGAGCGCTTCGGATCCGCCTCCGCCCTCGGGGTTGCGGCCGCGCTCAGCTTGATCCGCGAGCTCGGGCCCGTGCTCACCGCGCTGTTGTTCGCGGGCCGCGCCGGCACCGCGCTCACCTCCGAGATCGGGCTCATGAGAGCGACCGACCAGCTCACCGCGATGGAGATGATGGCGGTCGATCCGCTGCGCTATGTTGCGGCGCCGAGATTTCTCGGCGGTTTCATCTCGGTGCCTCTGCTCGCCGCGGTCTTCAATATCGCGGGTCTGTACGGCGCACAGCTCATCGGCGTGCAGATGCTGGGGGTGGACGCCGGCACGTTCTGGTCCCAGACGCAGGGCTCGGTGGGCTGGCAGGACGTGAAGCAGGGCATCGTCAAGAGTCTGGTGTTCGGCTTCGTGGTGAGCCTGATCGCGGTGTACGAGGGCTATCATACGGATGCCACCGCCGAGGGCGTGGGACTTGCTACCACGCGCACGGTGGTCGCCTCCTCGATCCTCACGCTGGTGCTCGATTACATGATGACCGCGGCCTTTCTGTAGGGGTGGGACCGAAGATGCGCGCCAATCGAACACTCGAGATCGGAACCGGACTGTTCGTGCTGCTCGGCTTTGCCGCCCTCATCTTCCTCACCACTCAGCTACCCTCGAGCGGGCTCAAGCTGAGCGGCACCAAGGCGGGCTACCGTGTGTCGGCGGAGTTCGACAACGTCGGGGAGCTGCGGAGCGGTGCGCCGGTGACGATGTCCGGCGTGCGTATCGGGGAGGTCGAGAAGATCGGCATCGACCCACAGGACTACCGGGCGCGCGTGACGATGCGCATCGACCCCGCGTACAACATGATTCCCGACGACAGCGACGCGAGCATCGACACCGAGGGACTGCTCGGCGGGCAATACATCGCGATCGGGCCGGGCGGCTCGGAGATGTATCTGCAGAACGGGAGCACCATTCAATTCACGCAGTCCGCCATCGTGCTCGAGAATCTCGTGAACAAGCTCTTCGCGAATTTTGCGAGCAAGGGAAGCGAATCGAGCTCCGCATCCTCGAGCGGCAACGCGGGCGGGAGCGCAAATGAAAATGGCGGCACGGGTGGGGCCAACTCCGGCGGCGGGAGGGCCGCCGGCACCGCACACGCACACAACGCGGGCAAGGCAAAGCATCCCCCCCAGGGCCAGTAAGGAGTTTCGCAGATGAATTCATCGAACGCATGGGTGTGCGGCATCGGATTGTTCGCCTGCGCACTGCTCGGTGCCGTGCCCTCACGGGCGGACGCGCCGGCGGCAAGCGCTCAGGACCCCTCGCAGGTCGTCAAGAGCGTCGCTCAATCGTTCCTCAAGGACCTCGACGCGCATCGCGCGGAGTATTCGAAGAATCCGAGTCTTCTGCGGCAGGCCGTCGACCGCGATGTAGTGCCGTACTTCGACGTGCAGTACGCCGCACGGCTGGTGCTCGGACGGTTCGCGCGCACGGCCACCCCGCAGCAGCTGCAGGAGTTCATCAAGGCGTTCGAGAACTCGATGTTCGCGAACTACGGTAACGCGCTCCTCGGTTTCCAGTCGAACCGCCTGCAGGTGCTGCCGACCCGCGGTACTCCCAACCCGAAGGGCACGCTCGTGCGCACCGTCATCCGGCGCGACGACGGCTCGACGGTGAGCGTCAACTTCCAGCTCCATGAGACCCCGGAGGGCTGGAAGGCGTGGGACGTGATCGTCGAGGGCATCAGCTATGTGAAGAGCTTCCGCGACGACTTTGGCGCGCAGATCGAGCAGCAGGGCCTCGACGCCGTGATCCAGCGCCTGCAGCGGGGCGAGAAGCCCGCGAATCTCCCGAACACCGGCGCCAAGGCATCCTGATGGCAGCCGCGGCAGCGGACCGCGCCGCGGAGCGCTCGGGAGTTGCGGTGAGCGAGTCCGCACCGAACCGCTACGAGGTGCGCGGCGCACTCACCTTCGGCACCGCGCGCCGGGCGCTCGATGCGGGGCGCAAGGCCTTCGCCGCGGCGAGCGGCCCGATCGAGGTGGACCTCGGGCGCGTCGCCAGCTCCGACAGCGCGGGGCTTGCGGTGCTCATCGAGTGGCTCGCCTGGGCGAGGCGCGGCGGGCGGCAGATTCGCTTCTCGCACGTGCCGGAGGCCCTGTGCGCGATTGCGCGCATCTGCGAGCTCGAGGAGCTGCTGCGCGCGCCGTAGCCGGCGCAGGGCGCAGCCTCACTTCGGGGGCGGCGAGCTCGAAGGCCCCGAGTCCTCGAGGGACTTCTCGAGCTCCTCCTCCTGCTGCTCTTGCGACTTCGCGGAATTGCCGTGAATTGCGAACTCGCGCTGCTGCAGGTAGGCATTGCGCGCGAACGCATACTCATCGAACGGGTGTTGCGACTCGAGCAGATTGTACGCGGGGATGAGGCTGTACACGTCGAGGTCGAGCACGTTGACCGCGTAAACGCCGAGATAGATCCAGATGTCACTGATGTAGTTCTGCGGCTCCATGTACCCGTCGGGCACCTTGCCCGCCGTATCGCGCACATCGGAGGGGCCGAGGAACGGCAGCACGAGGTACGGGCCGGGGCCCGCGCCCCACGTACCGAGCGTTTGGCCGAAGTCGTTGCTGCTCCTTGCAAGCCCGACGCGCGCGGCCGGGTCGAGGAGGCCGCCGATCCCGACGGTCGAGTTCATGACGAATCGCCCGACGTCGCCGAACCCCGCCCTGAACTTGCCCTGCAGAAAATCGTTCACGAAGACGACCGGATAGTCGGCATTGGTGAAGAGGTTGTGGATGCCGGTGCGCATGACGTGCGGCACCACGCGGATGTAGGTATGCCCCACGGGGAGTGCGACCTTGCGCGCGAACCCCATGTCGAACCCCCAGATCGCGCGGTTCATGCGCTCCCAGGGGTCGCGGGGATCTTTCTGCTTGACCGGCGCCGAGGCGCACCCCGCGAGGGCGATCGAGGCAAGCACGAGGACGAGAGCGCCAGGGCGCGCGAGAGGCTTGGTCATCAGCGCGGTGGCAGGAAGGGACTCGCGAGGCGCGAGGCTTCGCTCGATGAGCCGTCCTCGAGCTGCTGGTCGCTCGGCAGCCGCCCGTGGTTCTCCCGGCGCTCCTCGGCGAGGAAGTCGCGCACCTCGCCAAGGCGTGCCCGGAACCGCTCGCGCTGCACGTTCGTCAGGTTCGGCACGCGCAGCGCGAGCTCGAACTGCTGCGAGGCGAGCAGGAGATTGCCGTACGAGATGTAGTACTCGCCCATGTAGTCGTAGGCATCGCCGAGATCGCCTGCAGCGCTCGCCGCGCGGGCGATGAGCTGGATCTGCTGCGGGGTAGGCTCCGTGATGTTGAACAGGTCATCGAGCAGCGCGTGTGCCTGCTTCGGCTGCCCGACTTTGATCAGCGCCTCGGCGTAGCGCACGGTGAGCGGAACGTTGCGGGGGAAGAGCGCCTCCGCATCGGCGAAGGTCTTGAGCCCGCCCTGCACATCTCTGGCCGCAACCTGCGCCTGGCCGAGCGCCGAGCGCAGCAGGATCACGCTCTGATTGGCTGCGACGAGCGGCTTGAGGATCGTGACCGCCTCCGCGGGGCGGCGCAGCTGCATGAGCGCGATGGCCTCTCCGTACTGATCGGCGAGGCTCGGCGTGCTCTCCATCTGCAGCTGCTTGTGGTAGTAGCCGAGGATGTCGTAGTCCTCGCTCGCGGTGAGCACACGCAACCGTTCCTTGACGAGCCCGTAGTTCACCGAGTCCTTGAGGTTCTTCGGTCGCTCGAGGTGTGCGGCCCGCGCCCGCGCATCGGCGATACGGTCGGGCGTGACGGGGTGGTCCACCAGGAACTTCGGATAGAGGCTCTCCTCGTAGCCGTAGCGCTGCTCGAAGGTCTCGAAGAAATCCGGCATGCCCTCCGGATCGAACCCCGCCGCGGAGAGGTACTGCATGCCGATGCGGTCGGCCTCGTTCTCCTGGCTGCGCGTGTAGTTGATCTGCGACTGAATCATCATGCCCTGAGCCGCCGCAATGCCCCCCTCGACGGCCGGAGCTCCGCCGCCGAGCGCTCCGACGACGATCGCCGCGAGCATCGCGGCCGCGGCGGTGAGCGTCTGGCGGGTGGAAGCCTGCAGGCTGCGGGAGAAGTGGTGCTGCGTCTCGTGCGCGGTCTCGTGCGCGAGCACCCCGGCGAGCTCCGATTCATCGTCCGTCGCGAGCATCGTGCCATAGTTGCAGATGATCACGTCTCCCGGGATGGCCTCGGCGTTGATGTCGGCTTCGTCGTAGAAGTAATAGTGAAAGTGCGCAGCGCCTTCGGTGGACTGCGCCGCGAGGCGGGTCCCGAGGGACTGGATGTACTCGCTCGACTCCGGGTCCTCGATGATGACGCCCTGTCCGCGCAACTCGCGCAGCGCCATCATGCCGATCGCGTACTCATCGTCCTTGGTGACGATGTCTCCGCCCGGACGGCCGATCTCCGGCACATCGGCCTCCGACTGCGCAATCGCGAGGGTCGAGGCGACGGTGAAGGCGGCCACGCCCGCGAAGACGACCAGCTTCTGCCGCAAGTTGTGAACGAAAGAGCGCATGCCGATGCCCTGTATGGTGGCCGATCGTCCGAGGCTTCGACAGTACCTGCCGGAGCGAGTTTCGGCGCGGACCAGCTCGAGTCCTAGGGTCCGATGACCGATTGTTACAGAGTGTCCGAGGCGTAATCCGCGAGCCGGGAGCGCTCGCCTCTGAGGAGGGTAACATGCCCGGAGTGTGACCACCCCCGGAAGCGGTTGACCGCATATGTAATGCCCGAGGTCGTCTCGCTCAAGTAAGGGGTGTCGATCTGGGCGACGTTCCCCAGGCACGCGAGCTTGGTGCCCGGTCCCGCCCGGGTGACGAGCGCCTTCATCTGCTTGGGCGTGAGGTTCTGGGCCTCATCGAGAATGATGTAGCGATTGAGAAAGGTCCGCCCGCGCATGAAGTTGAGGGAGCGGATCTTGATGCGGCTGCGCAGCAGATCATTCGTCGCCGCGCGGCCCCAGGTGCCGCCTTCCTCGCTCTGGGTCAGCACCTCGAGGTTGTCCATGAGGGCCCCCATCCAGGGCTCCATCTTCTCCTCCTCGGTGCCCGGCAGAAAGCCGATGTCCTCCCCGAGCGGGATCGTCACGCGGGTCATGATGATCTCGACGAAGCGCTTGGAATCGAGGGTCTGTGCAAGACCGGCGGCGAGGGCGAGCAACGTCTTGCCCGTGCCGGCCGGGCCGAGAACGGTGACGAAGTCGATATCCGGGTCGAGCAGCAGATTGAGCGCGAAGTTCTGCTCGCGATTGCGCGCCGTGATGCCCCAGACGCTGTGGCGCTCGTTGCGGTAGTCGCGCGTGAGCTCGATGATCGCCGTGTCGCCCGCGACGCGCCGCACGATGCCTTCCATGCCGCGCTCGCCTTCCTCGTAGATCCCTTGGTTCGCCTGCCACTCGCGCACGAGCGGACCCTGCAGCTCATAGAACGTACGGTCCGCTTCCTTCCAGGAGCGCACGTCGCGGCTGTGTTGCTCCCAGAAGTCCGCAGGCAGCGCGGTCATTCCCGAGTAAAGGACATCGCTGTCCTCGAGCGTCTTGTCGCTGTAGTAGTCCTCGGCATGCACGCCGAGGACCGAGGCCTTGATGCGCAGGTTGATGTCCTTCGAGACGAGCGTCACCCGCGCATTCGGGTTCTGCCTCTGCAGCGCGAGTGTCTGCGCGAGGATCGCATTGTCGGCGCTCTGGCCGGGAAGGCTCTCGGGAAGCGCCGTACTCAGCTGCCGCGTTTGGAAGAACAACCTGCCGCTCGAGGGCTTCTTCCCGTGGTTGCCCGAATAGGTTCCCGGCAGGAGCAGGCCCCCGTCGATCTGCTCCTTGCTCGCTCCGCGCATCATGTCATCGAGGAACCGGCTCACCTGACGCACGTTGCGCGAGGCCTCCGAGAGACCCTTCTTGTGCGCATCGAGCTCCTCGAGCACGATCATCGGCAGGTAGATGTCGTGCTCCTCGAAGCGGAAGATCGCCGCGGGGTCGTGCATCAGGACGTTCGTGTCGAGCACGAACAGGCGCGGCAGACTCTCCGCCCGGGCATCCGGCTCGCCTTCCCCGCAGGCGGTGACCTGCGCCTCGCCCCAGGTCGCGCCCGGAGCGGGTCCGCTTTCAGAGAGACTTCGCCGCTTCAAGCACTTCCTCCGCGTGTCCCTGCACCTTCACTTTGCGCCATTCCCGCCGCAGAACTCCTGCGCCATCGATGAGAAACGTGCTGCGCTCGATCCCAAGGTACTTCCTGCCGTACAGACTCTTTTCCCTGATCACATCGAAGAGCCGGCAGACCTTCTCGTCCTCGTCCGCGAGCAGCTCGAAGGGCAAGCGCTCCTTCTCCCGGAACTTGCGATGGGAGGCGAGACTGTCGCGCGAGATGCCGACGACCGCGACCCCCGCTCTGCGAAAGGCGCTGTGCAGATCGCGGAAGCCCTGACTCTCGAGCGTGCACCCGGAGGTCATGTCCTTGGGATAGAAATAGACGACGAGCTTGCTGCCTTGGGCGTCGCCGAGCTTCCAGCTCTCCCCGCTCGTTGCGGGCAACGCAAACTGCGGGACGGGTTTTCCGAGCGTCACCTTGCCCATGCGCGCCTCAGGCCTTCACAGGCTCGAGGATCGCATCGAGATTGAGCGAGTCACAGAACTCCATGAACTCCTCGCGCAGATGCGCGATGTGGATGCGGCTCGGGACGTTGACGATCATCTGCACGGAGAACATCGGCGCCCCCGTGTGAGCCGCCGGATAGCTGCGCGTCGAGGCCTCGGCGATATCGATCCCGCGGCTCGCGAAGAACCCGGAGAGCCCGGAGACGATGCCCGTCTGGTCGAGGCAGACCACGTCGATCGAGTACGGCAGCATATCCGTGCGCGCCGTCCGCGGCTCCGTGCGCCTGAGGTGAATGCTCAGGCTGTTGGTGTCCGCCAGGCGCTTGAGCTCCGTCTCGAGCTTGGCGAGCGCGTGCCAGTTGCCCGACACCAGAAGCAGCATGGCGAACTCCGAGCCGAGGCTCGCCATGCGACTCTCGCTGATGTTCCCGCCGCACTCGGTGATGACCCGCGTCAGCTCATGGACCATGCCGGTGCGGTCGCTGCCAATCGCCGAAACAGCGAGGTGTTGCTTCATCTTGCCGGTCGTTCTCTCTGCTCGCGCCGAGTTTACCGGGAGGAGGAGGGACTTGCGAGAACGCGGGCTCGCGGCGCACGAGCCGCGCGGAGCGCCTCGAGGCACCCTCGGAAGCCGAGCTTGCAACCCCCGAGCACTGGCCCGTACCATCGCCCGCTTTAGTTGGCTCGCACCGTCAACACATGTTCTCCGGCAGCCTGGTCGCACTCGTGACGCCCATGCGCGCAGATGGCGCGCTCGATTTTGAGGCTTGGTCGCGGCTCATCGACTGGCATCTCGCGAACGGCACCGCGGGCATCGTCGTGGGCGGCACGACCGGGGAGTCGGCGACGCTCGGCGAAACGGAGCTGCGCGAGCTCGCGTCCCGCGCCTGCGCGCAGGTCGCACGCCGCATCAGCGTCATCGCGGGGGCGGGCACCAGCTCCACGGCCGCCACGGCCGAGCGCGTCCACCGGCTCTCCGAGCTGCCGCTCGATGCCATCCTCGTCGTGACACCCGCCTACAACCGCCCGACGCAGGAGGGCCTCTACCGTCATTATGCGGCCGCCGCGGAGGCGACGCGCGTTCCGCTCATCCCGTATAACGTTCCCGCCCGCACCGCAGTCGATCTGCTGCCCGAGACCGTCGCGCGTCTTGCGCAACTCAGCCCCATTGTCGCGGTCAAAGAGGCCGTCGCTCGCATCGAGCGGATTCGGGAGCTGAGGGAGCGATGCCGGGAGGGGTTCGCGATTCTGAGCGGCGACGACGCTACCGCGAGGGAGGCCGTGCTCGCCGGCGCCTCGGGGGTGATATCCGTCACTGCCAATGTCGCTCCGCGTGCCATGGCGGATCTCATGGCGAGCGCGGCGCGCGGCGAGCGCGAGCGTGCGGCGCAGCTCGATACACCGCTCAACGCCTTGCACCAGGCTCTGTTTCTCGAGACGAGTCCCATCCCCGTCAAGTGGGCGCTCGCGCGCATGGGTCTCATCGAGCGCGGCATCCGCCTGCCGCTCACCGAGCTGTCCGAGCGCCATCACGCGGCGCTCACCTCGGCGCTGCGCGAGGCGGGTGCGCTTGGCGCATGAAATTCCTTCCCCAAAGACCCAGCAGACGGATCGCATGAAGCACCCTCACGCCCCGATGACGACACCGATGACACGAATCCTCGCCTGCGCGCTCGCGGGCGCTGCCGTGCTGAGCGCCCTTGCGGGCTGCCACAGCGGCGCGATGCGACGAATCATGCAAGGGAAAGCCTGCAACAAGCCGCAGATGTACTCCACGGCGCAGAGTGTCCCGCCGCTCAAGGCACCGGCGGGCATCGATCCCCCGGACACCCACTCGGCGCTGCACATTCCGCCGCTCGATGAGCCGGCGCCGCCACCGCGCAAGCTGACGGACCCCTGCCTCGATACGCCGCCGCTTTTCGCAGCTCCCAGACCGTCAACGAAGGGTGTGCCCTCCATCTCCTGAGTCCGACGGCCGCGACACATCGGGTATCATGCTGGCAGACGGTGCAGGGGGCGGAGCTTTCGGCGGCCGCTTCTGTAATTTACTCTAGGATGGGTCTGTAAGCCATTGATTGGAGAGGTGGCCGAGCGGTCGAAGGCGCTGGACTGGAATTCCAGTAACATCTTCACGGGTGTTCGTGGGTTCGAATCCCACCCTCTCCGACGTCCCGGGAACGACTCGGTGCAGCGACGCTCGGACTTTCATTCCGCCCGGATGCCCCAAACGACTTTGTCCATGGTGGTCCGCATCGGCTACTCCGCGACGACCAGTCGTGAACCCCGTCAGGCCCGGAAGGGAGCAGCGGCAGCGGCGATGTCGGGTGCCGGAGCACGGCTGGTGCGGATCGCCTCCAGTTCCCCGAGAGTCCTCGCATGAGCTACGTTGCGCTCGCACGCAAATGGCGCCCAAAGCGCTTCGCCGAGATGGTCGGGCAGGAGCACGTGCGGCAGGCGCTCGTCAACGCGCTCGCGAGCGATCGCGTGCACCATGCCTTCCTGTTCACCGGGACGCGCGGGGTCGGCAAGACGACCGTCGCTCGAGTCCTCGCGAAATGCCTCAACTGCGAGCGGGGCGTGAGCGCCGAGCCCTGCGGGGAGTGCTCGAGCTGCCGCGAGATCGATGAGGGGCGCTTCGTCGATCTGATCGAGGTGGACGCCGCATCCCGCACCAAGGTGGACGACACGCGCGAGCTGCTCGATAACGTTCAGTACGCTCCCACGCGCGGGCGCTACAAGGTCTACCTCATCGATGAGGTGCACATGCTCTCGGCGAGCTCGTTCAACGCGTTGCTCAAGACGCTCGAGGAGCCCCCGCCGCACGTCAAGTTCCTGCTCGCGACCACCGATCCGCAGAAGCTGCCGGCGACGGTGCTGTCGCGATGCTTACAGTTCAATCTCAAGCGTCTGCCCGTCGCGCTCATCGCCGATCGGATGCACGCCATCCTCGAGGCCGAGGGCATCCCCTTCGAGTCGGGCGCGGTGCGACTCATCGCCCAGGCCGCCGACGGCAGCATGCGCGATGCACTCTCGCTCCTCGATCAACTGATCGCGTTCGGCGCGGGCAAGGTCGATGAGTCGGCGGCGCGCGCGATGCTCGGAACGGTTGGACGCGACCACGTCGTCGCGCTTGCCGAGCAGCTCGCGACGGCCGATGCCGGCGCGCTGCTGCGCCACGTTCGCGACCTCGATCAATGGGCGCCCGACCATGCGCAGCTGCTCGATGAGCTCGCCGGTCTGCTCACGCGCGTCGCCCTCAAACAGGCCGTTCCGGATCTGCCCGAGGACGAGCTTTATCCGCCCGAGGTGGTGCAGCGCCTGGCGCGCACGCTCGCGCCCGAGGACGTGCAGCTCTACTATCAGGTCGCGATCCTCGGACGGCGCGACTTGCCGCTCGCCCCGGACCCCCGCACAGGCTTCGAGATGACCCTGCTCAGAATGGTCGCCTTTCGCCCGCCGACGGCGAGCGATGTGGCGCCAGGTTCGCCCCCGGCTCGCCCGTCCCGCAGGGGCATGACCGAGGGGGCCGTTCCCCGGTCGGCCTCGAGCGCGGCGGATCGCCCGGCCCCGCTACCCACTCAAGCTCAGCAGCCGGCATCCCGCGGGGACGCCGCGGGCTCATCGGGTGCCGAGGCGTGGGGCGCGATCCTCGCCCAGCTCGACCTTCAGGGCGCGGCGCGCCAGCTCGCTAGCCATTGCGCTCTCCTCGGACGGGAGGGCTCGGTGGTGCGTCTTGCGCTCGATCCGCGGGCGGAAACGGTTCGGACGCGGGCTCAGGAGGAGAAGCTCGCCCAGGCGCTCTCGCGCTTCTATGGCGAGCCCGTGCGGATCGAGCTCGTGAGCGAGGAGCCGCACGACACACCGGCTCGGGCGCAGGAGCGCACCTCGCTCGCCCGGGTTGAGGCGGCCCGGCAGACTCTCGAGGAGGATGCGACGGTTCGCGCGCTCAAGGAGCGCTTCGGTGCGACGGTTCAACCGGAGAGTGTCCGGCCGGCCAAGTAATTGCCCTCTGTCTTTTGGAGTCCTTATGCCCGGTAACTTCAACAACCTGATGAAACAGGCGCAGGCGGTCCAAGCGAGCATGCAGAAGGCGCAGGCCGAGCTCGCAACGATCGAGGTGGTCGGCGAATCCGGTGGCGGCATGGTGAAGGTGACCGTCAACGGAAAGCACGAGGCGAAGCGGGTGCAGATCGAGCCCGCCGTTCTTTCCGGGGAAGATCGCGAGATGCTCGAGGATCTGCTCGCCGCGGCCTTCAACGATGCCGTCCACAAGGTGGAGCTCAAGATGCAGGAAAAGATGGCGAGCCTGATGGCGGGCGTGCAGCTGCCCCCGGGCGTCAAGCTGCCGTTCTGAGGGGTGGATGCAGTTCTCTCCCAGCCTCTCCCGGCTCATCGAGGCCCTGCGCGAGCTCCCCGGTGTCGGGCCGAAGACCGCACAGCGCATGGCGTTCCATCTCCTGCAGGAGGGCCGCCCGGGAGCGCAGTCCCTCGCTGCCGCGCTCGGCGCCGCGCTCGGGGCCGTGCGACGCTGCCAGCGCTGTCGGATGCTCACCGAGGATGAGCTGTGCTCGATCTGCGCCTCGCCGCAGCGCGATCCGACCCTGCTCTGTGCGGTCGAGTCTCCGGCGGATGTGGTTGCGGTCGAGCAGTCGGGCAGCTTCCGCGGGCGCTACTTCGTGCTCATGGGACATCTCTCGCCGCTCGACGGCATCGGCCCCGAGCAGCTCGGCGCTCGCGAGCTCGAGGCGCTGCTCGTCGATGGTGAGGTGAAGGAGCTCATCCTCGCGACCAATCCGACCGTGGAGGGGGAGGCGACGGCGCACTTCCTGAGCGAGCTCGCACTGCGCCGCGGCGTGCGCGCGAGCCGCATCGCCCATGGCGTGCCGGTGGGCGGGGAGCTCGAGTATGCCGATGGGGGCACGCTCGCACATGCCTTCGCGGGGCGTCAGGTGCTCTAGGCCGCCCTCGGGGGCAAGCTGCCTTCGGGACCCCTCCGGGCCGCCTTGCCTTGCGCGCACGCCCGTGCGCCCGGCCGCTCTAGTAAGATGCGCTTCAGCATGCCGAGCGCAGACCTTCTGGTGTGGATCGATCTCGAGATGACCGGGCTGCAGCCGGCGAGCGATCACATCATCGAGATCGCGACCATCGTCACCGACAAGGACCTCGTCGTGATCGCCGAGGGACCGGTGATGGCGATTCATCAGCCCGACGAGGTGCTCGCGCGCATGGACGAATGGAACCGCCAGCACCACGGCAACTCCGGACTCACCGAGCGCGTGCGTGCGAGCCCGTTCTCGGCGCCCGATGCCGAGCGGCGTACGCTTGCCTTTCTCGCCGCGCTCGTCGCGCCGCGCACCTCACCGATGTGCGGCAATAGCGTGTGTCAGGACCGGCGCTTCCTCGCCCGCGAGATGCCGCAGCTCGAGCATTTCTTCCATTACCGCAATCTCGATGTGAGCACCCTCAAGGAGCTCGCGTACCGCTGGGCACCGCCGGTCGCGGAGAGCTTCACGAAAGAGAGTGCGCACCTCGCCCTTGCGGATATCCGCGAATCGATCCGGGAGCTGCGCCACTACCGTGCTCATTTCCTGCACCCGGCGTACAGCGGCGCAAAGTGACGCGCGAGGGTGCGCGACCCCTCGCGAGCCCCTCGGGTGAGCGACTGCCCGCAGCCCCGCTAGGGCTTCTCGCCCGCCAGGAACAGCCAGGTGGCAACCACGGTATCGGGGTTGAGCGAGATGCTCTCGATGCCCTGCTCGACGAGCCAGCGTGCGAAGTCGGGGTGGTCCGAGGGACCCTGGCCGCAGATGCCGATGTACTTCCCGCGCCGCAGACACGCCGCGATCGCCATCTTCAGTAGCGCCTTCACCGCCTCATCGCGCTCGTCGAAGAGCTTCGCGATGATGGCCGAATCACGATCGAGACCGAGCGTGAGCTGGGTGAGGTCGTTCGAGCCGATCGACAGCCCGTCGAAGTACTCGAGGTACTGCTCCGCGAGCAGGGCGTTCGTCGGCAGCTCGCACATCATGATCCACTTCAGGCCGTTCGCGCCGCGCGCGAGCCCGTTTTGCTCGAGGAGCGCCGCGACCTGCCGCGCCTCCTCGACGGAGCGCACGAAAGGCACCATGAGCTCGACGTTCCGCAAGCCGATGTCGTTGCGCACGCGCTTGAGCGCGCGGCATTCGAGCTCGAAGCAGGGGCGGAAGGCAGGGTCGAGATAGCGCGAGGCACCGCGAAATCCGAGCATGGGATTCTCTTCCACCGGCTCGTAGGCGCGCCCGCCAAGCAGGTTGGCATACTCGTTCGATTTGAAGTCCGAGAGGCGCACGATCACGGGCTGCGGGGCGAAGGCGGCAGCGATCTGGGCAATGCCCTCGGCGAGTTTCTCGACGTAGAACGTCACGGGATCGGCATACCCCGCGATCTGCGCGCTCACCCGCTCCTTGAGCGCCGGCTCGAGACGCTCGAACTCGAGCACTGCACGGGGGTGCACGCCGATCATCCGGTTCACGATGAACTCGAGCCGCGCAAGCCCGACGCCACGGTTCGGGATGGCTGCGAAGTTGAACGCCCGGTCGGGGTTTGCGACGTTCATCATGATCTTCACGGGGATCTCGGGCATCCGATCGAGCTCGATGCGGCGCTGCTCGAACTCGAGCCGGCCGGCGTACACGTGGCCGGTGTCGCCCTCCGCGCAGGACACGGTCACCGGCTCCCCGTCCGGGATGCGCGCGGTGGCATCGCCGCAGCCGACGACCGCCGGAATGCCGAGCTCGCGCGCGATGATCGCGGCGTGACAGGTGCGCCCGCCGCGATTGGTGACGATCGCTGCAGCGCGCTTCATGACCGGCTCCCAGTCCGGATCGGTCATGTCCGCGACGAGCACGTCGCCCGCCCGCACGCGGGTCATCTCCGCGAGATGCCGGACGATGCGTGCGGGGCCTGCGCCGATGCGTTGCCCGATGCTGCGCCCGCTCGTGAGCACCTGCGAGCGCTCGCCCTTGAGCGAGAACCGCTCGAGCGTGCGTCCGGCGCGGCTCTGAACCGTCTCCGGGCGCGCCTGCAGGATGAAGATCTCCCCGCTCGCCCCGTCCTTGCCCCACTCGATATCCATCGGGCGCGCGTAGTGATCCTCGATGATGAGCGCCTGGTGTCCGAGGGCCTCGAGCTCCGCATCGGTGAGCGAGAAGCAACGCCGCTCCTCGGGGCTCACGTTGACCGTGCGCACGCGCTCCCGCGAGCCTTCCTCGGCGTACACCATCTTGAGCGCCTTGGCGCCGAGATTCTTGCGCAGCACCGCGCGCCGGCCGGCGCGCAGCGCGCGCTTCCAGAGGTAGAACTCATCGGGATTCACGGCCCCTTGCACGACCGTCTCGCCGAGGCCATAGGAGGCCGTGATGAGCACCACGTCGCGAAAGCCGGAATCCGTGTCGAGCGTGAACATCACCCCGCTCGCGCCGAGGTCGCTGCGCACCATGCGCTGCACGCCGGCCGAAAGCGCGACCGCGCCATGCCCGAAGCCCTGATGGGCGCGATACGCGATGGCGCGGTCGTTGAAGAGCGAGGCGAACACCTCGTGCATCGCCGCGAGGAGGCCGCTCGCCCCGCGCACGTTGAGGAAGGTCTCCTGCTGCCCGGCGAACGAGGCCTCGGGCAGATCCTCCGCCGTCGCCGAGGAGCGCACGGCCACCGCGAGATCGCGCCCGCCGTCCATGCGCCGGTACGCCTCGAGCACCTCGCTCTGCAGCTGCGGCGGAAACGGCGTTGCGAGTACCGAGGAGCGGATCTCGGCACCGATCGCGGCGAGCCTCTCGACGTCATCGACATCGAGGCTCGCGAGCGCGGCGAGAACGCGCTCCTCGAGCCCCCCCTGGCGCAGGAACTCGCGGAAGGCCTCCGCGGTAGTCGCAAAGCCGTCCGGCACCCGGATGCCGAGCCCCGAGAGCTCGCCGATCATCTCACCGAGCGAGGCGTTCTTGCCTCCGACCCGCTCGATGTCGCTCGCGCGCAGCTGCTCGAGCGGAACGACCCGCGCGCTCATGCGAGCCCCGCGTTGCGCGGAGGTTGCGGCGCGCAGCGAGCGGTGAAAAACTGGTGTCGAGACCTGTGGCCCATGAGAAACCGACGCACTGTTTTCTTCGTCTCCGATCAGACCGGAGTCACTGCGGAAACGATGGGCCACAGCCTGCTGACCCAGTTCGAGGGGCTCGAGTTTCGCCCGGTGACTCTGCCATTCGTATCGAGCGTTGACAAGGCGCTCGAGGCCGTCCGCAAGATTGATGCCGCCGCGGCCGAGGAGCAGTTTCGCCCGATCATCTTCAGTACGCTCGTGCAGGATGAGCTGCGCGACATCGTGATGCGCAGCAACGGGCTGTTCCTGGATTTCTTCGCGGCCTTCGTGGGACCGCTTGAGCGGGAGCTGCACACGCGCTCGACGCATCAAGCGGGCCGCGCGCACGGGATGGCGGATCACGCAGCATACACCATCCGTATCGATGCAACCAATTACTCGCTCGCGCACGACGATGGAGCAGGAGCGGACTACGCGCCCGCGGATGTCGTGCTGATCGGCGTATCGCGCTCGGGCAAGACGCCGACGTGTCTTTACATGGCGCTGCAATACGGCGTCTTCGCCGCGAACTATCCGCTCACCGACGAGGATCTCGAGAGCGGTGAGCTCCCGGCGCGTCTTGCACCGAGCCGCCACAAGCTTTATGGACTCACCATCCGGCCCGAGCGATTGCGTCAGATCCGCAACGAGCGCAGGCCCGAGAGCCGCTACGCCTCGGCGCAGCAAGTGCAGTACGAGCTGCGCGCGGCGGAGGCGCTGTTCCAGCGCTATGCGATTCCGTACATCGACACTACCGAGTGCTCGATCGAGGAGATCGCAAGCCGCATCATCAACAACAGCGGCATCGAGCGGCGTTTGCGTCCGTGAGCACGCGCGCCGCGTCTCGCGAAAAAAGCGCACTGCAGCTCGTCCGCAGGCACGGAAATTGACGCGGCGAACGGCTTGCGCCCGCCGCGACGTGCGATATAGTCGGGGCGATGTTCAATGATGCTCTGACGACCGTTTCCTGGCGAGCGCGCCCGCGCAGCTTCGTCGCATTGATGAGCCTCTACGAAAGCAACTACATTCGCTTCGGTTGGCTCGCGGGGGATGTCACCGCGCTCGATGGGAGCTACCGCTCGGTCATGCCGGGAGACTGTGACCTTCTTCTCACTGTGGTCGGACGTTCCCCGTACACGACCACCCTCAATTTGACCTATCTGCTCCCCGAGGCCGCAAGGGCACGTCCCTATCCGGACATGGGCGTGCGGCTGTACCACGACGCGCGTCTCGCCGAGGCACAGGAGTGGCCCGCGAGCCAGCCGCACGCGAGCGCGAGGAGCCTGCGCGGCAGAATGGAGCGTGAACTGGGTCAGCGCTGGGCGCGCAACGTGATGCTAAACAAGTGGCTCGAATATTGCGTGGAGCGGGGACATCGCTTCCCGCCGGCTGCGAGAATCATCTGACGGTGTGCGCTCGCGTGGTCGGCAGGGGAGCCGGCCACCATGAAATCACTGTCGATGCTGACCACCCTCGTGCGAGATCGCATGCGCCCACCGGCCGTGTCCGCGGACGACGAGCGCGTGCTGCTCCTGTTCAAAAACCGGGCCGAGCTCAAGAAGGCCTATGGCGAGCTGCAGGAAGAGGTCTATCGGCTGAAGGACCGCATCAAGCAGCAGGAGGGCGCGACGGCCCGCGTGCAGGAGATGCTCGGGTCGCTCGAGGGGCGGCTCGGTCTCATCGAGACCGCCTATCCCGCGCTCGTGTTCTATCAGCTGCGCGCGTTGTGGCAGTCGGGGCGCGTGATCCTCGAGCAGTTCGTCGCCGAGCTCGCCAATCAGCAGGAGGACCGCGAGCGGCGCGCGTTCCTCGCCGAATGCAACCGCCGGCAGTTCGCCCGGCGGCAGACGATCGAGGGCCGCCTGCGCGCGGCCGAAACAGAGCATGCCGAGGCGCACGCGCAGGTCGCGCGCCTTACCGAGGCACGCGCCAAGCTCACGCGCTTCTGGCAGTACTTCAAGCGGCGCGACTGCGATAAGCGGCTGCACGCCGCGCAAGGGGCGGCGGCCGCCGCGGAGATGAGCCTCATGGAGGCGCGCACCGCCGCCGAGCAGCTGACCGAGGAGCCGGCGCCGCAGTTTCCAGGCCTGTCGGTCGAGGCGCGGCGCGCGATCAATCTCGCCGCGATTGCTTACGCGGAGGTGCTCTGTCTGCGCCTCATCGAGACACCGCTCGTGGCGCTCGCGAAGGAGGCGAGCTCGCGGCGCGAGGTGGCCGATGACTACGGCGGGCGCGCGGAATGCGAAGCCCTCATCGCCGCGATCGGGACTGCTCGCGCGGTGCTTGCGGGCAAGGCGAACGTCGCGCAGGACGTGAAGAATCGCTCGGAGCGGCTGAAGGCGCTCGCGCGCTATCGCAACACGGCGGAGACGACGCCGCTCCCCGAATCGATCGCATTCGGCGAGGGAGACGTGCTTGCCGACCAGCCGCTCGGTGGCGCCTCCGCGGCCCGCATGCCGAACGTGCTCGCCGAGGACACCTGGGACCTGTTCAGAGTCCTGATACGCTAGCGATCAGTGGGCGGGCACGGCGTGCGGCACCGCATCGTCACGGCGTACGGTCTGGCCGGCGGGCAGCGGGGGACGCACCCCCATCACCATGTCGCCGACGACCTGCGTCGCCTGTGCGAGGATGATCTGCGAGGCTTCCGCCGGATCGATCTCGTCCACCGACTTGATCGCGGGAAGGCCCTTCGCCGCGCGCCGCACATTCTCGCGCGCGAGCCGGTCACGATCCTCGCGGGTCCGCTCGGCTTCGCGCTGCTTGAGGTTGAGCGAGAGGCTCTTCTCGCCGTGCATGTCTTCGCTTGCCGCGACTTCCTCGACGAGCCAGCGGTAGTCCGGATCGTGCTGCGCGCGCGCGTCCTCGGCGAGCGCGAGAGCAGGCACGGCGGCCCCCGGCCCGGCGACCGGCCGCCACGACGTGAAGGCGACGGGGGCGATGCGGTCCCACGGTAGAGCGGCCTCGAGCGAGCTCTCCCCGACATCGTCCATGTCGATCGGAGAGGGCAGCGGCACGTCGGGCTCGACACCGAGCCGCTGGGTGCTCTCGCCCGTCACACGATAGAACTTGCCGATCGTCACGGTGAGCTGGCCGTTGACCGGGCGCTGCGACCAGCGATCGAGCGGCACCAGGTTCTGCACCGTGCCCTTGCCAAAGGTGCGCTGCCCGACGATGACACCGCGATGGTAGTCCTGGATGGCCGCTGCGAAGATCTCGGAGGCCGAGGCGCTGTAGCGATCGACGAGCACTGCGAGCGGCCCGGTGTAGGCAACGCCCTTGTCCGGATCGTCGAGCACCTCCAGGCGCCCCGTCGTGTCCTTGAGTTGCACCACGGGACCTCTGTCGATGAACAGTCCCGTGAGCGCGGTCGCCTCCGGTAGATAGCCTCCGCCGTCCTCGCGCAGGTCGAGCACGAGTCCGTCGATGCCCTGGGTCTTCAACTGATCGATCAGGCGGTGCACATCGCGCGTGGTGCTGCGGTAGTTCTCATCGCCCGCGTTCTGCGCCTGCACGTCCTCGTAGAACGCCGGCACCGTGATCACGCCGATCTTGAGCGTGCGCCCGCCGCGGTTGATCGTGCGCACCTCGGAGTGCGCGGCCTGGTTGTCGAGCGAGACCTTGTTGCGCACGAACTCGAGGGTCTTCTCGGGAGATCCGGGGGCAACCCCTGCAGGAAGGACCTGCAGCTTCACGGTCGTGCCCGCCTTGCCCCGGATGAGCTGCACCACATCATCGAGTCGCCAGCCGATCACGTCCGTGAGCGCTCCGTCCTTGCCCTGCGCAACGCCGGTGATCCGGTCGTTGGCCTTCAGGGTGCCGGCGACGGCCGCCGGGCCGCCCTCGATCACGTTCATCACCGTCACATAGTCGTCGATGAGCTCGAGGGAGGCGCCGATCCCCTCGTAGTTGAGGCTCATCTGGATGCGGTACTCCTCCGAGTCGCGCGGCGAGAAGTAGCTCGAGTGCGGGTCGAAGCTGCGCGCGTAGGCGTTCATCAAGCCCTCGAAGACGTCCTCCGAGCTGATCTGATCGATGCGCTTGAGCACGTGCTCGTAGCGCTTGCGCAGCACGTCGGTCGCGTCTTTCCAGGACTTTCCGGTCAGCATCAACGAGAGCTCATCGTTCTTGACGCGCTTGCGCCAGAGCTCGTTCATCTGTGCCTCGCCCGCCGGCCAGGCGGCGTGCTGGCGGTCGAAATCGAAGGACTCCTTGACGTCCCAGTTCGGCTCGGTGTCGAGGAGCGCGAGCGCATAGCGCATGCGCTCGCGATTGCGCTGCTCGAAGCGCGCGAAGATGGCGAACGCCGGGTCGATATCGCCCGTGTGGATCATGTCGTCGAAGCTGTAGCGCCACTGCTCGAACTGAGCGATGTCGCTCGCGAGGAAATAGCTGTGCTGACTGTCGAGGAACTCGAGATAGCGGTCGTAGACCTCGGAGGACATCTTGCGGTCGATGGTCGCGCGGCTGTAGTGCGTTTCCTCGAGGATCGAGCCGACGCGGCGCGCGATCATCCGCTGCCGCTCGCTCGGCGCGAGCGCTCCGGGAGGAATGACCGAGGTGCTCGCCGGCGCAGGGGTGGCGCCCGCTATGGCGAGCACCATCAAGAAGGCGAGGCAGGAGGCAATCCAGCCGCTCGAGCGGCGCATCGTGCGAAACGTCATCGTGGGGCTCGCGGGTTCAGGCGGTTTGTGTTGACAAGGCTAGAGGGCTCCGAGCGCCGCATCAAGGGTGCTTGCACGGGTGCGAGCGATTTGTTCGCGTGCGCAGCGCGTCAAGCTCGAGTTTGCCGGCCAGGGCTTGCTGGGGAGGATCTTCATGAGAGGTGACTTAATGCGGCAAGTTCAATTCTCGAGAGAACGGCTCCGCAGCAACGCGACCAGGGCACGAAGGGCCGTCAGCACGAGGTAGGGCCCGAGCGCCACGAGCCAGAACGCGATCGACCCGCTCGCGAGGCCCCGGAAAAAGTTTGCAACGATGGCCGTCACTCCTCCGCCGGCGTAGGGACCGAGGGCGCGCGGGCCTGCGACCCACAGGAGCGGCGGGACGGCGAGCACGCCGCAGGCGAGCGCGGCGCCGAGGAGCAGCAGCTCGCGTCGCAGAGCGCCCGGGAGGCCCGCGGCATCGCGCGAAAGGGCAAGGAAGCTCATGTGCAGGGATAGGGCTCCAAGCGAGCATAATAGCGGCGGCCATGGAAAAAATCAGAGCGGCGGTGGTGGGGGTCGGGTATCTCGGCCGCTTCCATGCGCAAAAGTACGCCCGTATCGCGAGCTGCGAGCTCGTGGCGGTCGTCGATTCGAGCCCGCAGGTGCGGGAGCGCGTGGCGGCCGAGCTCGGCACGCGGGCCCTGGCGGACCCCGGCGCACTCATCGGTCAGGTCGAGGCCGTGAGCATCGCGACACCCACGGCGGCGCATTTCCCGATTGCCCGCGAGCTCCTGGCGGGCGGCGCCCACGTGCTCGTCGAGAAGCCGATCACCGAGACCCCCGCCGAAGCCCGCGAACTGATCCGACTCGCCGCCGAGCGGGGCCGTGTGCTGCAGGTCGGGCATCTCGAGCGATTCAACGCGGCGATTCTCGCGGCCGAGCCGTACTTGAGAGCGCCGCGGTTCATCGAGTGTCACCGGCTTGCTCCCTATCGGGAGCGCGGCACCGACGTGAATGTGGTGCTCGATCTGATGATTCACGACATCGACATCGTCCAAACGATCGTTGGCGCCGAGGTGACCTCGATCGACGCGATCGGCACGCCGGTCTTCTCCGAGGAGATCGATATCGCCAATGCACGGCTGCATTTCGCAAACGGGTGCGTCGCGAACGTGACGGCGAGCCGGGTGAGCCTGAAGACCGAGCGCAAGCTGCGCCTCTTCAGCCCCCACGACGAGGCGTACCTCTCGATCGACCTGCAGCAGAAGATCCTGACGCTCATCCGCAAGCGCCCCGGAGCCCCCTCCGGCGGGCAGCTGCCGGTGACGATCGAGGAGCAGAGCTTCGAGCAGGGGGATGCCCTTGCGGCGGAAATCGAATCCTTTCTCGACTGTATCCGCTCGGGACGGCGGCCCGTCGTGAGTGGCGAGGCAGGCCTGCGGGCCTTGGAGACGGCGATTCGAATCACGGAGCAAGTCCAGCACGCAGTCCGCTCAGGTCCCGGAACAAACCCGGCCGCGGCTTGATTCTTAGAGAAGAGCCCTCCAGATATGCAGGCATGGAAACGGAACTGCTGCGAGTCAGCCCCGGGATTGCGGCGCTGGAACTTGATTTGATCGGGGACCTCGCGTGTCCCTGGACCTTCCTCGGCAAGCGTAGCCTCGACAGGGCGCTCGGGAGCCTGTACGGCCGGCCCGTGCCGCTGCTGCGCTGGCACGGACTGCCTGTGCGGCCCACGGCGCGCGCCTCCTGGCGCGAGCACTTTGCCAGCCGCTTGCCGCAGGGGGGCGGCATCGAAAGCGCGCAGCGCGAGCTGTGCGAGGCAGGCGAGGCGCTCGGGGTCTCGTTCGCGTTCGAGCGGCTGAGCTCGGTGCCGGACACGCACGAGGCGCATCGCCTGGTGCGCCTCGCCGCCCGCAGCGGTCAGCAGGGCGAGCTCATCGATGCGCTCTTCAGCGCCTTCTTCGAGCACGGCCGGGACATCGGAGATCACGCCGTGCTCGGGGAGGTTGCCCGCGACTGCCGCCTCGAGCCGACCACCCATGCGGCCTTCGCCGATCCGGAGCAGGGCCGCGAGGATGTCGATGCGGAGGAGCGGCGGATGCGCTCCCTCGGCATCGCCGTGGTGCCGAATCTGCTCATCAACGGTCGCGTGCTGGTGCCAGGGCCGGCAGACGTTGCGACCTACGTGCAGGCGCTCGATCAGGCGCTGTTCCCCGAGCTGAAGGCTCCGAAAGACCGCCGCCGGTTGCACTGATAGCGCTCGCGGGTTTAGCCCCTGGGATGGCGCGCGGTGCCGTTCGAAACTAGCATGCGCCTGTCAGCTCGCTCGAGGCGCCGTGGGCGCTCCTGTGGAGGGGTCGATATGCTCGAAAGCAGCCTGCTCGCGGATCTGCGAGCCGCGGTCGGGGAGCACGCCGTTCTCACCGGGGAGCGCGTACGGGAGTGCGCCGTCGATGTGCAGGGGCATGTGCCGGGGGCGGCAGCGCTCGTGCGGCCGCGATCGACTGCTGAGGTCTCGGCCGTTCTGCGTCTCTGTCACGGCCGCGGGCAGCCCGTCGTTCCCCAGGGCGGGCGCACCAATCTCGTCGAAGGCACCGTCTCCTCGCCGCGCGAGCTCATCGTCTCCCTCGAGCGCATGAACCGCATCGAGCGGGTCGATGCGGCCGGCCGCACGATGCGGGTCGAGGCGGGGGTGATCCTGCAGCGCGCGCAGGAGGAGGCCGAGCGCCACGACCTCATGTTTCCGCTCGATCTCGGCGCGCGCGGCAGCTGCACGATCGGTGGCAACATCTCGACCAACGCAGGCGGCGTGCGGGTGTTGCGCTTCGGCATGATGCGCAGCCTCGTGCTCGGAATCGAAGCGGTGCTCGCCGACGGCACCGTGCTCGAGTCCCTCAACCGGATGCTGAAGAACAACGCAGGCTACGACCTCAAGCAGCTGTTCATCGGCAGCGAGGGCACGCTCGGCATCGTCACGCGGGCGGATCTGCGGCTCTTCCCGCGCCCGCGAAGCGTCGCGACCGCATTCGTCGCGTGCCGGGACTTCCCAGCGCTCGTGCGGCTGCTCGGACACCTCGATGCCCGCCTCGCGGGCCAGCTCGGGGCCTTCGAGGCGCTCTGGCCGGAGTACTACGCGATCACCACCTCGGCGCCCACGGGACATACGGCCGTGCTGCCCCGGGACCACGGCATGTACGGACTCATCGAGACCCTGGGCTCGGACCCCGACGCCGACTCCCTGCGTCTCGAGCAGGCCCTCGAGGCGGCGCTTTCGCAGGACCTCATCGTCGATGCGGTCGTTGCCAAGTCCGAAAGCGAGCGCCGCGCGATCTGGGAGCCGCGCGAGGACGTGTGGCAGGTGCAGGAGCAATACGGCAACACCTTCAATTTCGACGTGAGTCTTGCGATCGAGGACATGGCGCCGTACCTCGCGCGCGTGCGCGCCGATGTCGCCGAGCAGTTTCCCCGCGGGCGCACCTTCGCGTTCGGTCACATCGCCGACGGCAATCTGCACATCATCGTGACCCCCGGCGCCGCAGCCGCAGAGCTCGGCAGGGACGCGCAAGAGGTCCGCTCGGCCGTCGAGCGGATCGTCTACGAGCCGCTCCGCGCGATCGCAGGCTCCATCTCCGCCGAGCACGGCATCGGACTCGAGCGGCGGATGCACCTCGGGATCTCACGCACGCAGGCGGAGATCGCAACGATGCGCGCGCTCAAGGCCGCGCTCGATCCCAAGCACATTCTCAATCCCGGCAAAGTCCTCGAATGAGCCGCCCGGCACACTTCGCGCGGAGCCCACGGCCGCTCACGGTGGCCGCGTGCCAGTTCGCGTGCGACTGGAACACCGAGGGCAATCTGGAGCGCGCCGAACGCCACGTGCGCGAGGCGGCGGCGCGCGGTGCCCAGGTGATCCTGCTGCCTGAGCTCTTCGAGACGCCTTACTTCTGCATCGAGCAGGACTCGCGGCACCTCGCGCTCGCGCGGCCGGTCGAGGAGAGCCGCCCCGTGCAGCGCTTCCGGAACATCGCACGCGAGCTCGGCGTCGTGCTTCCCGTGAGCTTCTTCGAGCGCACGCCGGTTGCATTCTTCAACTCCG
>Ga0335074_10001792_pt1 | contig 29076 bp, 33 predicted proteins | sample Lox_Sample_23_FD_206715 | JGI IMG/M metagenome (GOLD analysis project Ga0335074, IMG submission 206715) | Soil microbial communities from Loxahatchee National Wildlife Refuge, Florida, United States - Lox_Sample_2.3 | ecosystem: Environmental > Terrestrial > Soil > Wetlands | place: USA... | reverse complement strand
CGCCCGGGTGGTCCAGTACGCGGCGTCCAGCATGTTTTCGACGCTAGCTCATTTGAGCGGGCCGGTCGCGCGACCGTTTCGGCCGGGCTTCGTCACCTCACTGCGTGGTTCGGTCATAATTGCCTGGACGCGGCTTTGGTGGGACCGGCGATGGTTCCCCAGGCCGCTGCGGTGTAGTTTCGCTGGCGAAGGCCAGCACCTTAGCGAGCGGCGGAGGTTCTATGAGCATCATGGGCACCCGGGTCATCCGGACCGAGGATCCGCGGCTGCTGACCGCGGGCGGCGTCTACGTGGACGACCTCAGGACGCCGGAGCTGAACGCCGCGGCGCGCGTGACCTTCGTGCGCAGCCCGCTGGCCCACGCGCGCATCACCGGCATCGACGCCACCGAGGCCCTCAGCGACCCCGGCGTGATCGCCGTGCTGACCGCCGCCGACATGGACGACCTGGCCCCGCCGCCGCCCAGCTCGGGCGAGTGGGACGGCAGCCCGACACCGCTCGGCGGCCCGTGGGGCGAGCCCCTGCTGGCCATCGACACCGTCCGGTTCGTCGGTGAGCCGGTTGCGATGGTGATCACCGACGGCCGCTACCAGGGCGAGGACGCAGCCGACCTGGTCGCGGTGGACTACGACCCGCTGCCGGTGGTGCTCGGGCCGGCGGCCGCCGTCGCCGACGAGATCCTGCTGTTTCCCGCCGCTGGCACCAACATCGCGATCGCGAACCCCGTGCCGACGGACGACGCCCCCTTCGACGCCTGCGACGTGGTCGTCGAACAGGACATCATCAACCAGCGGGTCGCCTGCCTCCCGATGGAGGGGCGGGCCACGGCGGCCAGTTTCGAGAACGGCAAGCTGACCGTCTGGGCCAGCTCGCAGAACGCGCAGGTGAGCCGGTTCATCCTGGCCGGCGCCCTGGGCATGGCGCCGGACCAGATCCGCGTGGTGGTGCCCGACGTGGGCGGCGGGTTCGGCGCCAAGATCGGCATCGACCGGGACACGATCACCATCGCCTGGGCGGCCAGGAAACTCGGCCGCGCGCTGCGCTGGGCCGAGACCCGCAGCGAGAACCTGGTCGCCATGTCGCAGGGCCGCAGTCAGCTGCAGCGCATCAAGATCGGCGGCAGCCGGGACGGCCGCATCCTGGCCTACCGCCTCGACGTCATCCAGGACGCCGGCGCCTACCAGCGCATCGGCGGGCTCCTGCCCTTCCTGACCTGCCTGATGGCACCCGGCGTGTACGACATCCCGGACGTGCAGGCCGGGTTCCGGCAGGCTGTCACCAACGCGACGCCGATCGCCGCGTACCGCGGCGCCGGGCGGCCCGAAGCCACTGCGGCCATCGAGCGCGCGGTCGACCTGTTCGCCGCCGAGATCGGCATGGACCCGGCGGAGGTCAGGCGGCGCAACTTCGTCGCCCCGGACCAGTTCCCCTTCCAGACCAAGACCGGCGCCATGTACGACACCGGCCGCTACGCCGACGCGCTGGACCAGGCTCTGGCGGTGGCCGGCTATGACGGGCTTCGCCTGGAGCAGCAGCGCAGGCGCGAGAGCGGCGAACCCAGGCAGCTCGGCATCGGCGTGTCCTCTTACGTCGAGATCACCGCGCCGGACCCGGACGCCGGCGAGACGGCCAAGATCGAGGTGACGGACGACGGCTCGGCCACCGTCTATACCGGCAGCTCGGCGCACGGCCAGGGGCACCACACCGCGTGGGCCATGCTCGTGCAGGACGAGCTCGGCATCCCGATGGACCGGATCACCGTCATCCACGGTGACACCGACCTGATCCCGGCCGGGGTCGGCACCTACGGCTCGCGGTCGCTGCAGCTCGGCGGCTCGGCCGTGCACAAGGCTGCGCTCGAGGTCAAGGACGAGGCGCGGCACCATGCCGCGGAGATGCTCGAGGCCGCCGAGGCCGACGTGGTGCTCGATACCAGCACCGGGCTGTGGCAGGTGCGCGGCGACCCCGACACGGCCCTGTCCTGGGCCCAGGTCGCCGGCCACTCCAGCGGCGGCAGCCTGATCGCCGACGTGAGCTTCGCCCAGGACCGGCCCACGTTCCCGTTCGGGACCCATGTGTCGGTGGTGGAAGTGGACACCGAGACCGGCCAGGTGAAAATGCTCAGGCACGTGACCGTGGACGACGCCGGGACGGTGCTGAACCCGGTGCTCACCGAGGGCCAGCGGCACGGCGGGATCGCCCAGGGCGCGGCCCAGGCCCTGCTCGAAGAGGTCCTCTACGACGCGGACGGCAACCCGCTGACCTCCACCCTCGCCGACTACTCGGCCGTCTCCGCGCCCGACCTGCCCAGCTTCGAGCTGGCCGACAGCCAGACGCCGACCGACCTGAACCCGCTGGGCGTGAAGGGCATCGGCGAGGCCGGGACGATCGGCTCGACCCCGGCGATCCAGAACGCGGTCATCGACGCGGTATCCCACCTCGGGGTCAGGCACATCGACATGCCGGCCACCCCGCAGCGAGTATGGACAGCGATCACCGAGGCGCAGAAAGCGAGCAACCAGTGAAGGTCGACCTGACGGTCAACGGCAAGGAGATCACCGCGGACGTCGAGGACCGCATGCTGCTCGTGCACTTCCTGCGCGACGTAGCCGACCTCACCGCGACGAACATCGGCTGCGACACCACCTCCTGCGGAGCATGTACCGTGCTGCTGGACGGCGAGTCGGTGAAATCCTGCACGGTGCTGGCCGCCCAGGCCAGCGGACGCGAGGTCACCACGGTGGAGGGCCTGGCCGGCGACGGGACGATGCACCCGGTGCAGCAGGCCTTCCACGAGCAGCACGGGCTGCAATGCGGCTTCTGCACCCCGGGCATGGTGATGGCCATCGTGTCGCTGCTCAAGGAGAATCCGCACCCCACCGAGGAGCAGGTGCGCACCGGCCTGGAGGGCAACCTGTGCCGCTGCACCGGTTACCACAACATCGTCAGGGCCGCGCTGGCCGCTTCGGAGGTGTCCTCGTGATCCCGTCCTCGTTCACCTACAAGCGGGCCAGCTCGGCCGAGGAGGCCTGCGACCTGGCCGCCGAGTACGGCGAGGACGCCAAGTACCTGGCCGGCGGCCACTCGCTGCTGCCGCTGATGAAGCTGCGGCTGGCCGCCCCCGAGGTGATCATCGACCTGGGCGGCCTGCGTGACCTGTCCTACGTCACCGACCAGGGCTCCCATATCGCGATCGGCGCGCTGACCAGGCACCACGACGTCGAGCACTCCGACCTGCTGGCCCGTGAGCTGCCGCTGCTGGCGCACGCGGCCGGCCAGGTCGGCGACCCGCAGATCCGGCATCGCGGCACGATCGGAGGCTCGGTCGCGCACGCCGACCCGGCCTCGGACCTGCCCGCCGTGCTGCTCGCGCTGGACGCCACGCTGGTGGCCCGGAGCGCCGGCGGTACCCGGGAGATCCCGATCGGGGAGTTCTTCCAGAGCCTGTTCGAGACCGTGCTCGAGCCCGGCGAACTGCTCACCGAGATCCGCGTGCCCAAGCCCGCCGCCGCGGGCTGGTCATTCCAGAAGTTCACCCAGCGCGCCATCGACTGGGCCATCGTGGGCGTGGCTGTCCAGGGCAACCAGGTCGCCCTGGTCAACATGGGCGGGACCCCGCTGCGGGCCGCCGCGGTCGAGGCTGCCCTGGCCGGCGGGGCCTCACCCGCCGACGCCGCCGCGCGCGCTGCCGAAGGCACCAGCGCCGCCTCCGACATCCGCGCCACCCGCGAGTACCGCGAGCACCTGGCCCGCGTCCTGGTCTCCCGCGCCCTAACCGAATCCGCCTCCCGCGCCTAGCGAACATCGTGGGCCGTTAACCGTGTCATAGCGCGGGCAACGGCCCACGACGATTGAGAACCCCATGATCGAGGCTGTCGTGTTCGACCTGGACGGGGTGCTGGTGGACTCCGAGCCGGTATGGGAGCAGGTCCGCCGGGGTCTGGTGGCCGAACGGGGCGGGCACTGGGCGCCGGACGCGCAGCGCCGGCTCATGGGCATGAGCACGCCCGAATGGGCCAGGTACCTGAGCGAGGACCTCGGCGTCGGCCTGACGCCGGACCAGGTCGCCACCGCGGTCATCGACCGGATGGCCGCCCGCTACCGGGAGCACGTGCCGCTCATGGACGGCGCCGTCGACGCGGTGCACCGGATGGCCGCCCGCTGGCCGCTGGCCGTGGCCAGTTCGGCGCCCGCCACGCTGATCGGGACCGTGCTGCAGTCGGCCGGGCTGCGCTCGTGCTTCACCGTGGTGAAGTCCACCGAGCAGGTCGCGCACGGCAAGCCGGCCCCGGACATCTACCTGGCCGTGACCGCCGAGCTGGGCTGCCCGCCGCCGGACTGCGCGGCGGTGGAGGACTCCTCCAACGGGCTGCGCTCAGCCGCCGCCGCGGGCCTGCGGGTCATCGCGGTACCGCAGCCCGAGTACCCGCCGGACGCCGACGCCCTGGCCCGGGCCAGCCTGGTGCTGCCCAGCCTGGCCGGGCTGACCGCCGGCGCCGTCGCGGCGCTGGCCACGAGCTAGCCGGGGCGGCCAGCCAGCCGCCGTCACTCCCGGACGACGAGGACCGTCTTACCTGGGGGCCGCGGGTGCCCGCCGCTCTCGAAGGCTTGCCGCCCCTCGGCCAGCGGGAACCTCTGGCCGACCAGCGGGCGCAGCCGGCCCGCGTCGGTCAGCCCGGCCAGGCTGGCCAGCCCGCCGGGATCCTGCGCCACGACGAAGAACATCGCGCGGATCTTGAGCTTCCCGGCCCGTTCCTGGTCAGGCGGCGCGCCGAGGGTGACCAGCCGGCCGCCCTCGCGCAGCAGGCCGTAGGAGCTCTCCAGCACCGCGCCGCCGACCGTGTCGATGACCACGTCGAGCCCGTCAGGGACCTGGCCGGCGTGGCCTGGGCCGACGCTGACGAAGCGTTCCGCGCCGAGGCTGCGCACCAAGTCCTCGTCCGGCGCGCGGCCGGTGGCGGTGACCCGGCCGCCCAGGATCGCCGCGAGCTGGACCGCGAACATACCCACGCCGCCCGCACCCCCCTGGATCAGCACCCGTTCACCGGGTTCCAGCGCCGCGTGGTCCACCAGCGCCTGCCACGCGGTCAGCGCGGCCAGCGACAGCGTCGCCGCCTCCTCGTGGGAGACCGACCGCGGCTTGGCGGCCAGGCCGGCGGCCGGGACGGCCACGTACTCGGCGGCCGCGCCGTCCCGGTCGAAGTCGATCAGGCCGATCACCTCGTCGCCCACCGCCAGGCCGGTCCCGCCGTCGCCCAGGCCGGTCACATCGTCGCCCAGGCCGGTCACGACGTCGCCCAGGCCGGCCACCGTGCCCGACATCTCGTGCGACGGTATGGTCGGCGTCCGGTCCGCGCCGTCCCGGGTGGTCCACGTCAGGTCCCAGGTCAGCTCGGCGAAGGTGATTGCCGCCGCATGCACGGCCACGAGCGCCTCGCCCGGCCCGGCGGAGGGGGCCGGGGCCTGCTCGTAGACCAGCTGCTCGGGACCGCCGCGGGCATGGGCCCGCAACGCCATCATCGTGCCCATCGCCGGCTCCTCTCGGACGCTACAGGTCGAGCTTATCCAGCCAGGCCAGGCAGGCGTCGGCCACGACGGCGCGCGGCGACAGGTACAGCCGCTCCCCGATCTCCTGGTTGGACGGGCCCTCGGCCGCGAGCCTGGCGATCTGCCGCTCCTGCGCGGACAGCAGGCCCGGGAGCAGCATAAAGCCCGGCCGCTGATACATGAGGCGGCCGCTGGGCCTAACCTTCAATCACGGCATCGGGGCACCACGTCCAGGAGAGCGGCATGAGTGATTCACTGACATATGGCTCCTACGGAGCCACCACCCAGGACCGTACGCGTACCCTGTTCGGGCAGACGATGGGGTACGTGGCCATCACGGCCGGCTTCTTCGCCCTCGGCGCCTACCTGGGACGGCACCTGTCCGAAGGCTGGGCCTTCGTCTGGTTCATCGTCGCCTTCGGCTGCCTGATCGCCATGAACTTCACGGCTCGCAAGGCCGGGTCCGCCGGGCTGTCCGCGGGGCTGCTCCTGGTGGTCGGGGCCGCGCTGGGGTTGGCCATGTCGCCCGTGCTGGTCTACTACGCCGACACCGACCCGCAGGCGCTGTGGCAGGCGGGCGGCGCCACCGCACTGTTCATCGCCGGCTTCGGCGCGGCCGGCTACGCGACCCGGCGGGACCTGTCCGCACTGGCCCGGGTGAGCTTCTTTGCCCTGATCGCCCTCATCCTGTTCGGCATCGTGCTGATCTTCGTTCACATCCCGCACGGCGACCTGATCTACTCGATCCTGGGGCTGGTCATCTTCGCCGGCCTGGTCATGTTCGACTTCCAGCGGCTGCGCCGCAACACCGACGTGGACTCCGCGCCGCTGCTGGCCGCCTCGATCTTCCTGGACGCGCTGAACGTCTTCCTGTTCTTCCTGCGCATCTTCGGCCGCGGCCAGAGCTGAGTGCCGGGCCGTTTGCCCCGGGGGAGCGGACGGCCGAGGATGGGTTCCGGATCAGTGACTCGCAACGACGGGAGAGTCCGGTGGCCGAGATGAAATATTCGAGGCAGGAAATCGTGGCGCTCATGCGGCGAACGGGCTACACCGAGCTGGCCGACCAGGCCGAGCGTGCCCTACCCGACCCGGTCGACGCCCAGCAGCTGGAGGCCTTCGCTCAATCGCACGGCGTGAACCGAGACGACATCATCAGCGAGATGGGCGGCAGCCCGTGAGCTAGGCCAGATCCTGAGCGAACCCGAAGCACCCTGATGTCGCACCAGGTGCCCAGGCCGGCCGACAATATGTAGGTGGGATTGCGCAGCGCGCTGGTGAAGCCGGTGAGGTGGATCTGGTCGGTCCGTGGCGTGATGCTGCTCTGCGGCGCCCTGCTGGTCCTCACCTTCCCCGACGTCAACTTCGAGTACCTGGCCTGGTTCGGGCTGGTCCCGGGGCTGGTGCTCATCGCGCGGTCGCCGACCGCGCGCGAGGGCGGGGTCCGCGCCTGGTGGCTGGGAGCCGGCTACCTGATCGCGGCCTTGTACTGGATGGCGCCGGAGATCGGCCCCGGCGTGCTGTTGGTCGCGGCGGTGTTCGGCGTGCTGTGGGTGCCGTTCGGGGTGGCCGTCCAGAAGCTGCTGCGGCCCCCGCTCAGCTGGCCGCGGGCGCTGGCCGCCCTGGTCGTGGTGCCGAGCTGCTGGCTGCTCACCGAGTGGCTGCGGTCCTGGCAGGGGTTCGGCGGCCCGTGGGCGGTGTTCGGCGTCAGCCAGTGGCAGCATCCCGCGATCCTCGCGCTGGCCTCGGTCGGCGGCGTCTGGCTGGTCAGCTTCGCGCTGGTGCTGACCAACGTGGCCATCGTCATCGCGCTCGAGTCGCTGCCGCGGGTCGGCGCGGCCGTCCTGCCCGGGGCCTCCGGGCGGTCGGGGCTGGCCGTCCTGGGCGTGGCCGCGGGGCTGGCCGGCGTCTTCGCCGGGCCGCTGGCCTTCGCGCTCACCCCGCCCAGTCCCGCCGTCCGCCAGGTGACGATCGCCATGGTGCAGCCGGGCCTGGTCAACAGCTCCGGGCTGCAATCCCACGCCTCGCAGACGCTGACCGCCGAGCTGAGCCGGGGCGGCATGCTGGACGGCGTTCGGCCGGACCTGATCGTCTGGGGCGAGAGCAGCATCGACGAGGACCTCACGCTGCCGAAGAATCACGTGCTGCTGAGCCAGATCGAGGCGCAGTCCGCCCAGGACGGCGCCGACATCCTGGTCAACCAGGACACCACCGTCCCCGGCAAGGGCCACGAGAAGTGGGGGGTCCTGGTCAGCCCGTCCGGGATCAAGGGCATCTACATCAAGACCCGGCTGGTGCCGTTCGGCGAGTACATACCGTTCCGGCAGCAGCTCGGCTGGCTCACCAAGATCAGCAAGGCGGCGTCCTCGAACATGGTCCCCGGCACCGGCGCGCACCTGCTATACGCCACGGACCGGCAAGGCCGCCCGCTGCCGATCGGCGTGCTGATCTGCTTCGAGTCCGCGTTCCCCGACATGGCCCGGGTCGACGCCGACCAGGGCGCGCAGCTGATCGTGTACCAGTCGGCCACTTCCACCTTCCAGGGCACCTGGGGGCCGGACCAGCACGCCTCGCTCGGCGCGGTGCGGGCGGCCGAGACCGGCCGGCCGGTCGTGCAGGCCGCGCTGACCGGTGACACGGTGGCCTACGACGCCCGGGGGCGGCTGCTGGCCTGGATGGGACAGAACGGCCACGGCGTGGTCATCGTCCGGCTGGGGCTGCCTGCGGCCTCGGCGCGTACCATCTACGACCGGTTCGGCGACTACGTCCCGTGGACCGCGGTGGGCATCGCCGTGCTCGCGGCGCTGGTCATGTTTGCGAATTCACATGGTCTTACTGGCCGGAGAACTGGTGCTGGCGGCGGGCATGAGGCAGAATACGTAGGGGAGTCCGTGCCCAACTGAGCGAGGCCGCTGGGGAAGGCGAACCTCGTCTTAGGAGGCACGGTGTCCGCGCAAGGTGTTCTGTACGTTCATTCCGCGCCCCCGGCGCTCTGCTCGCACATCGAGTGGGCGGTCGCGCGAATAGTGGGGGTGCCTGTCAGCATGCCCTGGGTCGGCCAGCCGGCTGCCCCGGGATCGCTGCGGGCCGAGCTCACCTGGCAGGCGCGGCCAGGCACGGCGGGAGCGATCGCGTCCGAGCTTGCCGGATGGAACCGGCTCAGGTTCGAGGTCACCGAGGACAGCTCGCCCGGCTGTGACGGCGTGCGGCACTGCTACACGCCTGACCTCGGCATCTTCACCGCCGTGACCGCGGCCAACGGCGACATCGTGGTGCCGGAGAACCGGCTTCGCGCCACGATGACGCTGGCCCTGCAGGCGGGCCTCGCGTCGCTGGAGGACGAGGTTGCCCGGCTGCTCGGCACGGCCTGGGACAACGAGCTCGAGCCGTTCCGCCGCGCCGCCGACGGCGCCCCCGTCCGCTGGCTCAACGCCACCGGGTGAGTCACCAGCTGGTCGGGACGGGCATGCCCTCGCTGTAGCCGGACGCGCTCTGCACGCCCACGACCGCGCGGTCGGCGAACTCGGCCAGGTCCCGCGCCCCCGCGTAGGTGCACGCCGAGCGGAGCCCGGCCACGATCATGTCGATCAGGTCCTCCACGCCGGGCCGTACCGGATCGAGGTACATGCGGGCCGAGGAGATGCCCTCCTCGAACAGTTCCTTGCGGGCCCGCTCGAACGGGGAGTCGGTGGCCGAGCGCAGCCGGACGGCCCGCGCCGAGGCCATCCCGAAACTCTCCTTGTACAGCCGCCCGTCGGGGGAGCGGAACGTGTCGCCGGGAGACTCGTAGGTGCCCGCGAACCAGGATCCGATCATGACGTTCGAGGCCCCCGCGGCCAGCGCCAGCGCCACGTCCCGCGGGTGCCGGACCCCGCCGTCGGCCCAGACGGACGCGCCGAGCCGCCGGGCCTGCTCGGTGCATTCCAGCACCGCGGAGAACTGCGGCCGGCCCACCCCGGTCATCATCCGGGTGGTGCACATCGCGCCCGGCCCCACGCCCACCTTGACGATGTCCGCGCCGGCCGCGACCAGGTCGGCGACCCCGGCCGCGGTGACCACGTTGCCCGCGACCACCGGCACCGAGGGTCCCAGGTCCCGCACCGCCCGCAGCGCGCAGATCATCTTCTCCTGGTGCCCGTGCGCGGTGTCCACCACCAGCACGTCGGCCCCGGCGTCCAGCAGCAGTTTGGCCTTGGCCGCCACGTTGCCGTTCACGCCGAGCGCGGCGCCGACCCGCAGCCGCCCCGAGGCGTCCACGGCCGGGGAGTACAGCGTGGCCCGCAGCGCCCCGGTCCGCGTCATGATGCCCAGGCAGCGGCCGGAGCCGTCCACCACCGGCGCCAGCCGGTGCCGTCCCTCGTGCAGGAGCGAGAACGCCTGCTCGGGCGGCGTGCCGGCGGGCAGCGTGAACGGGTCGGCCGACATCACGTGACTCAGCTGGGTGAACCGGTCCACGCCCAGGCAGTCGGCCTCGGTGGCCACGCCCACCGGCCGCCCGTCCTCGACCACCACCACCGCGTTGTGCGCCCGCTTGGGCAGCAGGCTCAGCGCGTCGCCCGCGGTATCGGTCGGAGCCAGGGTCAGCGCGGTCTCCACCACCAGATCCCGGGACTTCACCCAGGTGATCACGTCGGCCACCACGTCGGCGGGGATGTCCTGCGGCAGGACGGCCAGGCCGCCGCGCCGCGCGATGGTCTCCGCCATCCGCCGCCCGGAGACCGCGGTCATGTTGGCCGTCACCAGGGGGATGGTGGCGCCGCTGCCGTCCGCGGTGGCCAGGTCCACGTCGAGCCGCGAGCCGACGCCCGACCGGCTGGGCACCATGAAGACGTCGCTGTAGGTCAGGTCATGCTCGGGAGCCGTCCCGTTGAGAAATCGCACGTAGAGATTCTTCCCGAACCACGGGAGTGCTATAGCCTCCTGCCGGTGGGATACCCCCGACCCGCCGAACGCCCCCGGACTCTCCGGCTGGGCACCAGGGCGTGGCACCACGGATCGTTCGGAATCATGGCCGTGGTCAACCGCACGCCCGATTCGTTCTTCGACCGCGGGTCCACCGCCGCGTTCGGCGCCGCGCTGGATGCGGCCAGCCAGGCGGTGGCCGACGGGGCCGACATCGTCGACATCGGCGGGGTCAAGGCCGGACCGGGCGACGAGGTGAGCCCCGCCGCGGAGATCGACCGGGTGGCGGGCCTGGTCGCGGCGGTACGCGAGCGGCATCCGGACGTCGTGATCAGCGTCGACACCTGGCGCGGCGAGGTCGGCGAGGTGGTCGCCCAGGCGGGCGCGGACCTGCTCAACGACGCCTGGGGCGGCGTCGACCCCGAGTTGTCCGAGGTGGCGGCCCGGCACCGGATCGGGCTGGTCTGCTCGCACGCCGGCGGCCTGCCGCCCCGCACCCGCCCGCACCGGCCCGCGTACCGCGACGTCGTGCACGAACTGACCGCCTACGTCACGGATTATGCCGAACGGGCCGTGGTATCAGGGGTCGCCCCGTCCGCCATCCTCGTGGATCCCGCCCACGACTTCGGCAAGAACACCTGGCAATCACTGGAGATCACGCGGCGCCTGGGCGAACTGGCCGGCACGGGCTGGCCGGTCCTGGTCGCGGTCGCGGACAAGGACTTCATCGGCGAGGCGCTGGGCCATTCCGCCGCCGTGCCCGTCGACCAGCGCGCCGAGGGCACGGTCGCCACCCTGGCCATCTGCGCCTGGCTGGGCGCCCGCGTCTTCCGCGTCCACAATGTCCCCGCCGCCCGCGCCGCCCTCGCGGCGGTGGCGGAGCTCACACGCTGAGGCCGAACGCGGCGAACATGATGTCCGCGATCCGGTCGGCCATCTCCTCTTCTGGGAGCTGGACCTCGGCGCTGATCAGGTAGTTGACTCGTTCGAGCATCATCAGGCAGGCCACCGCCGTCAGTTCGGCGCGGTCCTGGCGCCGCCCGGCCGCCTGGGCGGCGGCGGTCATGCCGGTAGTCATCGACTCCGCGATGCTGAAGAACAGCTGCAGCCCGTCGCCGAACACTTCCTCCGGCACCAGGTCCGCCTGGCTGAGGATGCGGATCACGGTCGCGTGCGCCGCGTAGGCCCGGAAGAACTTCCGGACCCACTGGCGCAGCACGGACAGCCCGGTCTCGTCGCTGGTGACCACCGGGAAGTCGCCCGCGACGATCTCCATGTCGTGCAGCGCGTCCTTGAGCAGGGCCTTGAACAGGTCTTCCTTGTTGGAGAAGTACAGGTAGAACGTCCCGTGCGAGATGCCGGCCCGGCGCACCACGTCGTCGACGCGCACGCCGTGGAAGCCCCGGTTCTCGAACTCGATCATGCCCGCCTCGAGCAGCCGGCGGACGGTCTCGCGGCCCTGGGCTCGCAGCTCACGGTCCTGGGCCGGAGCTCCGCCGCCCAGCGAGGGTCTGGCGGGCTGTTTCTTCGGTGGCCGCCCGGTCCCGCGGGGCGCGGCGCTGGCGGGGCCGCGGCTTGCCTCCTGGTTCATAGCAAGAGCGTAGCCGTCCGCGTCGTGACTGCTGCACATTCGGTCAACGCGGTGGCATCCTCGCGGCTGCTGACCTCACCGCGGGGGCAGTCAGGAGGTGCCGAGCCAGCGGGCGCAGCCGGGCCCTGCTCAGCCGGCGACCGCTGCTGCATCGCCCTGACCTGCCCAATGACATCTCGGGCGATGCTGATGGCCTGGTTGGCAAAGCTGAAGATCTCTTTAAGAAGTCGTTCCGGGGTTTCTGTTGGCGCAGGGGGCCTTATATCGTCATATACATTGTGCTGTCGTTTCCCCTGCGTCGAGCTGCCCTGATGGCTATCGCCGCGGCCGCGGTGTCGTTGAGCGTAGCCGGATCCGCTGATGCGGCGGTAGTTTCCGCGGCTGGCGGGCCCCCGTCCTCGCACGTCTCGCTGGATCCCGGACCGGACCCCGCGACGGCCACCGGGTCTCCGGCATCCTCGGCTTCACCCGGGCCGAACGGGGCCGCTCCCCGGCCGCAGTTCGTGCCGGACCTGATCGCCGCGGTCCCGGGCGGGATCACGCCGGCCCAGCTGGCCAAGATCAAGAAGCTGAGCGGCGTGGTGGCGGTACTGCCCGTGGACGGCGGGAAGATCACGGTCAACGGGCACAGTGCCGATGTGCTCGGCGTCTCGCCGCAGGCGTTCCGGCCCTGGACCCCGCTGGCCACGTCGGCCTCGGCGAAGGTCTGGTCGGAGCTGAGCCAGGGCCGGCTCATCAGCACCACCGCCGCGGCCGGCAAGCTTCACCTGGTCACCGGTAAGTCGTACCCGGTCTCGGCCGCGGTCCACGAGCAGGTGCCGTTCGGCGGGCCCACCGCACTCAGCGTGCCCGGCGTGGACGCCATCGTGAACCTGACCCGGTCCGCGCAGCTCGGGCTGGCCAAGAACTTCGCCGTCCTGATCAACGCGCCGCAGGCCAACCTGAAGACGCTGACCACCCAGGTCCAGCTGGTCCTCGGCGAGCACGGCCAGGTGGTGAACCTGGTGGCCTACACCCTGGCCACGGCGAGCAACCTGCCGGTCGAGCCGAACGCCCCGGCGGGCGTGCCCGCCGACTGGATCGACCTGTTCAAGGCCTCGGCCGCGAAGTACTGCCCGGGCCTGTCCTGGACGGTGCTGGCCGCGATCGCCCAGATCGAGAGCGGTGACGGCGCCAACGAGGGCCCGTCCAGCGCGGGAGCGGAGGGACCCATGCAGTTCCTCCCCTCCACCTGGGCGATCTGGGGCACCGTCGGATTCGGCCAGACCGGCGCGCCGGACATCTGGAACGCCTTCGATGCTGTGCCCTCGGCCGCGCGCCTGCTGTGCGCCTCCGGCGGGGGGAGCAGCGCCACGCTGTCCGGGGCGATCTTCTCCTACAACCACGCGACCTGGTACGTCAACGAGGTGCTCGCCCTGGCCGGCGAGTACGCCCGTAACAACTCCTAACGGTGTCACGTCCGGCCGCGCTCCCTGGTCATAAGGGGGTGAACGGTACGGAAGGAGCCGGTCATGGAGATCTTGATCGTGGGTGGCGGTTACATCGGGATGTACACGGCGCGGCGGCTGGAGCGGCTGCTACGGCGGGGCGAGGCCACGGTGACCGTGGTCGACCCGCGCGGGTACATGACCTATCAGCCGTTCCTGGCCGAGGCAGCCGCGGGCTCGGTCGAGCCGCGGCACGTCATTGCGCCGCTGCCGCGGGTGCTGCGGCGCACCCGGGTGCTGACCGGGAAGATCGTCAGCATTGATCACGCCCGCCGTCAGGCGGTGTTCGCGCCCGCCCGGGGCCCGGACCGGGTGCTCCGCTACGACGTGCTGGTCGTGGCGGCCGGGTCGGTGTCGCGGGTGCCGCCGGTCGAAGGGCTGGCCGAGTGCGGCGCCGGGTTCAAGACCGTCGGTGAGGCGGTGCACCTGCGTAACCACGTGCTCGGCCAGCTGGCCGTGGCGGCGTCGGCCGACGATGCTGCCATCCGCGCGGCCGCGCTGACGTTCGTCGTGGTCGGCGGCGGGTTCGCCGGGGTCGAGGCGCTGGCCGAGCTGCAGGGGCTGGCCGACGAGGCGGTGCGGTTCCACCCGGCGCTGGAGCAGGCCGAGCTGCGCTGGGTGCTGGTCGAGGCCACCGGCCGGATCCTGCCCGAGCTGGATGAGCGCCTCGGCCAGTGGACGCTGGGCGCGCTGCGGCGGCGCGGCGTCGACGTGCGGTTGCACACCCGGCTCGCTTCGGCCGCGCACGGCACGGTCGTCTTCACCGACGGGACCGAGTTCCCGGCCGGAACCCTGGTCTGGGCGGCCGGCGTGCGGCCCAGCCCGCTGGGCGCGGCGGCCGGCCTGCCGGTCGACCAGGCTGGCCGGATCCGGGTCGGCGCGGACCTGACCGTCACCGGGATGCCGGGTGTGTTCGCCGCCGGGGACATCGCGGCGGTGCCGGACCTGAGCCGGCCCGGTGAGTTCTGCGCGCCGAACGCCCAGCACGCGGTCCGGCAGAGCAAGGTGCTGGCCCGTAACGTCGTCGCCTTGAAGCGGGGTGGCCAGCTCAAGCCGTACCGGCACGGCTACGTCGGATCGGTCGCCGGGCTGGGTCATCACCAGGGCGTGGCGCAGGTGTACCGGATCCGGCTCACCGGCTTGGCCGGCTGGCTGGCCCACCGCGTCTACCACCTGTTCTGGGTACCGACCCTCAGCCACAAGGCCCGGGTGCTGGCCGACTGGACGCTCGCCCTGTTCTTCCGCCGCGAGACCGGCCAGCTCACCTCGCTGGAGCACCCCGCCGATGACTTCCGCGACGCGCTGCGCGCCGCCTGAGCCACATCAATCACGATCCGCGGGCGCGTGCAGGCGACGCAGGCCGAGCAGGCAGGTCACCGCGCTCGCCACGCCGCAGACGGCGGCGAACGCGTACCCCGCCCGCGGGCCGTGCGCGTCGAGGATGAAACCGACCACGGACGAGCCCGCGGCCAGGCCGACGCCGATGCCGCTGCTGAGCCACGACATGGCCTCGGTGCGCCGCCCCGGCCTGGCCTGCTCCTCCAGCAGGCTGAACCCGGCGATCAGCGTCGGCGCGATGGTCAGCCCGCACAGGTAGATCCCGCAGGTCAGCGTGACCAGGTTCGGCTGGGCCCAGAACGTGGCCACGCCGAGCACGGTCACGGTGAGGGTCACCGCGAACCTGTTCTGCACCGGTGACCGCCACTGCCTGGATCCGTACCACAGCCCGCCGGTCGCGCTGCCGAGCGCGTACGTGCCCAGGATGAGCCCGGCCAGCGGCTTGTGCCCGAAATGCTGGGCGAACGAGACCGTGCTCAGGTCGACCGACACGAACATCGCACCCAGCAGGAAGTACACCGGGGCCAGGACGACCAGGCCGGGCGCGGGGGCGCCCCTGCCTCGCCCGGCCTGGCGGACAGGCCCGGTGGCTCGCGCCACCTTCGGTTCTGTGGCGCGTTCAGCCGCGAACCACAGGGTGCCTGCCAGGCACAACAGCGCCGCGACGCCGACGCCGGCCGCCGGGAAGACCTGGGTGGCCAGCAGCGTCACCGCGGCAGGCCCGATGACGAAGCACAACTCGTCGGCGACCGACTCGAAGGAGAATGCCGCGTGCAGCCGGGGCGAGCCCGCCAGCAGGGCGCTCCACCGGGCCCGGACCAGGGTGCCCAGCGACGGCATGGCGGCGCCCGCGATCGCGCCGGGCACGAAGAACGCCCACATGGGCAGGCGCAGGTCCACGGTCACGATCAGCGCCGCGGTCGCGATGGTGAACACCGCGAGCAGCGGCAGCAGGACGCGCCGCTGGCCGCGGGAGTCGACCAGCCGCGCGATCCGCGGCGCGGAGAACGCGTACCCGAGCGAGCCGGCCGCGGACACCGCGCCGGCCACGCCGTACTTCCCGGTGGCGGCCGAGATCAGCAGCACGGTGCCGAGGCCGAACATCGCCATCGGCATCCGCCCCATGACACCCGCGGCCGAGAAGCGCCAGGCCCCGGGAATCTGGAAGATGTCCGCGTAAGGCTGCAGCGGGCGGCGCAGCCTGCCTGCGGGGGAGCGGCGGATGGTTCTGCTGGTGTCGTCCACCCCCGTCATCGGCCGCTGTGCCCCATGATCATCACGATATCGGATCGTTTCAACCGGTTTCCCGGGCGCCGATCCCGCGCCCAGCCCCGGCGGGCAGAGCAATCCGGCGGCCCTGGTTGGATGAAGGCATGCCGTCCTACGACGCGTTCCTGCTTGTCTCGTTCGGCGGGCCGGAAGGCCCCGACGACGTGATGCCGTTCCTGGCCAACGTCACCCGTGGCCGGAACGTCCCGCCGGAACGGCTCGCCCGCGTGGCCGAGCACTATGACGCGTTCGGCGGGGTGAGCCCGATCAACCAGCAGTGCCGCGACCTGCTGGCCGCGGTGCGGTCCGACTTCGCGGCGAACGGCCTGACCCTGCCCCTGTACTGGGGGAACCGGAACTGGACGCCGTACCTGGCCGACACCGTGCAGGCCATGGCCGACGCCGGCGTCCGGCGCGCCGTCGCGTTCGTGACCTCGGCTTACAGCTCCTACTCCAGCTGCAGGCAATACCTGGATGACATCGAGCGGGCCCGGGCCGCCGTCGGCCCTGGCGCCCCGCGGATCGACAAGATCAGGCGGTTCTTCAACCATCCGGGCTTCATCGAGCCCTTCGCGGACAACACGCGCGCGGCGCTGGCCACGCTCCCCGCCGACGTGCGCGACGATGCCCACCTGGTATTCACCGCCCATAGCGTCCCGCTCACGATGGCCGAGGCCAGCGGGCCCGCCGGGGACCGGGGACGGTACGTGACCGAGCTGACCGAGGCCGCACGTCTTGTCACCGAACGGGCCGGGGTTCGTGCGCACCCATGGTCGCTGGCCTACCAGAGCCGGAGCGGCCCGCCGTCACAGCCCTGGCTGGAGCCTGACGTGCGCGACCATCTCGGCGAGCTGGCCAAGTCAGGGACCAGGGCCGTGGTCGTGGTCCCGGTCGGCTTCGTGTCCGACCACATGGAGGTCCGGCACGACCTGGACGTCGAGGCGGCCGAGACCGCCGATGCCCTCGGCCTGGCGTTCGCGCGGGCCGCCACGCCCGGCACCAGCCCGCGCTTCGCGTCGATGATCACCGAACTGGTCCAGGAACGCCTGGCCGGGCCGGACATGCCGAGCCAGAGGTGCCCGGCCGATTGCTGTGGCGGGACGCGGTGACCGAGCCCGAGGCACTGCTGCGGATCGCGCTGGACGCGGCGCGCGAGGCCGGGCGGCTGCTGGCCTCGTGGCGGGGCAGCGAACGCCCTGAGGTCATCGACACCAAGTCGAGCCCGACCGACGTGGTGACGGAGATGGACCGCCGGTCCGAGGCCCTGATCACCGAACGGATCCGTGCCATCCGCCCCGGCGACACCATCCTCGGCGAGGAGGGCGGTCAGACCCTCGGCGGCCGCGACGACTCGGACGGCGCGGGGGACCGGACCCGGGTGCGCTGGGTCGTGGACCCGCTCGACGGGACCGTCAACTACCTGTACGGACTGCCCGACTGGGCCGTCTCGATCGCCGCCGAGGTCGACGGCACGATCCTGGCCGGGGTGGTGGAGGTACCCCGGTTCGGTGAGACGTTCACCGCGGCGGCGGGCCAGGGAGCCTGGCTGCACCGGGACGGGAACCCCGGCGGTGCCATCGCCTTGCGCTGCAACTCCGGCGTCCCGCTCGGCCAGGCGCTGGTCGGGACCGGCTTCGGCTACGACGCCGGTCGCCGCCGGGTGCAAGGCGAGGTCGTGGCCGCCCTGCTGCCGCACGTACGGGATATCCGGCGCGGCGGATCGGCCGCCGTCGACCTGTGCTCGGTGGCCGCGGGCCGGATGGACGCGTTCTTCGAGCGCGGCCTGAACTACTGGGACTACGCGGCCGGCGGCCTGATCGCGCGTGAGGCCGGCGCGCTGGTCGGCGGGCTGTCCGGCCGGCCAGAGAGCACGGCCATGACCGTCGCGGCTGATCCCGGTTTGTTCCACTATCTGGGCGCCTTCCTGACCAGGCTGGATCCGGAACGCGACGCGCCACGTGGTGATGAGCCACCCTCCTGACCAGCGCGTACTAGGACGCGTCAGCAGTTTCGGCGTGGCGCGTGTGCGCTGGACGCGAACGTGTAAGAATTCCCCGCCGGAATCGGGCACAACTACGGCCTGGAAAGCGTTACAACCGCGCAGCGAATGCGCACTACGGATGAAGGGGGATGGAGTACTCAGATGGCTACCGACTACGACAGCCCGCGGAAGACGGACGACGACCTGACTGAGGACAGCCTTCAGGAGCTTCAGGCTCGCCGGATGGACAAGTCATCGAGCACGATCGATCTTGACCCCGACGATGTTGCCGAGTCTCTGGAGTTGCCGGGGGCAGACTTGTCGAACGAGGAACTCTCGTTCCGGGTCATACCGCGTCAGGCCGATGAGTTCACATGTTCGCGGTGCTTCTTGGTGCACCACCGGAGCCAGCTTGCCGAAGACCGCAATGGCCAGCTTGTCTGCCGGGAGTGCGCGGCCTAGCCGTCCGCGTTGGCGGGCTCGCGGTCCGCGCTGAGGGTCTTACGAGACACAGCTCGGACCGCGAGGATCCTCATAGCCGCCACGGTTACGCCGGTCAGCGCGGACCAGGTAAGCGCCTCGGTCAGGGCCACCCCCGGATCCTCCGGATTCGTGGGGGGCTCCTTGCCGGTGGCCTTGGTCCAGGCGAACGTGATGACCTTTCGTGCGACGAAGGAGGCCACCATCATCGTCACCGCGTTGAAGACCCTGGTGTTCAAGTCAACCTGTTTCTTATCTGCCATCGCACTGTTCCCTTCCGGCCCAGCCTCAGCCCCCGCGCTTACCCCCCGTTCGCGTCATCATGCCACTGGCTCGTGCCCGCCACGAATCCGGCACCGTTCGATGGCCGCGACCAGTTCCGCGGGGTGCCGCGTGCCGATCAGCCAGTAGGGGACCCGCTGGTGAGGCACACCGTCCCCCGTGGCCGTGTGCATCGCCGCCGGATCGACGGCCACGTACACCGATTCCTTGAGGTAGGGTCGCGAGTAAAAGCGCGCCGCCGGATCGGCCCGCGGGCCGCGCAGCCGCGCGGACTGCCTCTCGTCGAGGGCGACTACCTCGCTGACGGTCGCCAGGGGCAGCACGGCGCTCCCGGCCCGCAGCGCTCCGTCATCGACTTCGACCGTAGCCCGGCCGAGGGCGATCAGCAGCGCCGAGCAACCCGCGGCCAGGCCGACGAAGATGACGATCGGCCAGGGCCAGGGAAGGCCGGCGTACAGCGTGCCGCCGATGAGCAGGACGGTCGGGACGGCGAGCAGCCACCAGGCGAGCGGTACGTGCAGCCGTTCGCGGTAATCACGCATGCAGTCGAGGGTAGTTGGTCCGATGGAGTTGTGGCGGGGGGGAGTACGACGGGTCGGCCGGGAGGCCAGGGGATGGTTCACAGCGGCCTGGCGAACGGACCCGGTTCCGGATGACGCCGGAGTAATTCACGCTGAGCGCGGTAGTCGTTCAGTCATGAGTGACAACGGGGCAACGCAGGAGGAGCGGATCGCTCGCGGCACGGGCGTACGCGAGCAGATCGCCCGTGGCGCCGCTGCGCACGAGCTCAACCGCGCGAGCGAGCCCGGCCACGAGCGGGCCGACGCCCCGGATGGCCGGGTGACCGTACCCGAGCAGAGCCGGGTACCTAGCTGGCTGGCGACGGGGGCTGCCTGGTCCTGGCGGCTGCTGCTGCTGGCCATCGCCATCTACCTGATCGCGCGCGTGCTCGGCATCTTGTACATCGTGGTCGTGCCGTGCGTCGCGGCCCTGCTGCTCACCGCGCTGTTGCAGCCGCTAGCCTCTCGGCTGCGCCGAGCCGGGCTGCCCAACATGGCCGCGACCTGGGTCACCCTGCTCATCGCGGCCATCGTCCTGGGCGGGCTGGCCCTGCTAGTCGCCGACCGGGTCAGCGCCGACTATCCGACGCTGCTGGCCGAGGTCAAGCACACCACCGCGCAGGTTCAGTCGTGGCTGGCCGGGCCGCCCTTCCACGTCAAGAACACCAATGTGCAGAAGTTCTTGAACAACATTCCCAGTTATCTCAGCAAGCACAGGGCGCTGGTCGAGGGCACCGTGGTAACCGGAGGCAAGATCGCCTCCGAGTTCTTCGGCGGCCTCGTCCTCATGCTCTTCGTCATGTTCTTCCTGATCAAGGACGGGGAGCGGATCTGGAACTGGCTCCTGGGCGCCATGCGGACCGACACCGCGCGCCGGGTGGACCGAGCGGGGCACGCCTCCTGGCTGGTGCTGGTGTACTACATGCGAGGTACGGTCGCCGTGGCTGCCATCCATGCGCTCGTGGTCGGTGTCGCGCTGTGGGTCATGGGCGTCCCGCTGGCCGTGCCGCTGGCCGTCCTGGTCTTCTTGGCGGCCTTCGTCCCGCTGGTCGGACTGCTGGTCGCCGGCGCGATCGCCATCGTGGTAACCCTGGCCACCAAGGGCTGGGTCGACGCGGTGGTCCTGCTCGTGATCCTGATCATCGAGGACCAGCTGGAAGCGCACCTGCTCCAGCCTCAGGTCGTCGGCAAGATGATTCGGCTCCACCCGTTGGCGGTCATCCTGTCGCTCGCCGTCGGCGGCGTGCTGGCCGGCATCCCCGGGGCCGTGGTGGCCGTGCCCATCGTGGCGGTGATCACCCGCGCGCTGCCCGAGTTGCGGCGCAGCGAACCCGGAGATCTCGGTCCGGACGACCCATAGGATGGGCCCGATGTCGCGCTATCCTCGCCCCCAGCCCACCCCGGGAGTCCTCGTTGCCGCAGTCCGAACCCGACGTGCTGATCAAGCGGCTTGACCCCGGTGTCCCGCTGCCGTCGTATGCCCACCCCGGGGACGCGGGCGCGGACCTGACGGCGGCCGAGGACGTCGAGCTGGCCCCGGGTGAACGGGCCCTGGTGCGAACGGGACTGGCCATCGCGCTGCCCGACGGGTACGCGGCGTTCGTGCATCCCCGTTCGGGCCTGGCCGCGAAGTACGGGGTGACGCTGGTGAACGCGCCAGGGACGGTCGACGCGGGCTACCGGGGCGAGATCAAGGTGACGCTGCTCAACACGGACCGCGACCAGCCGGTCAGTTTCAAGCGGGGCGACCGGATCGCGCAGCTGGTCATCCAGCGGGTCGAGCGGGCCGCTTTCCACGAGGTAGAGGTGCTTCCGGGATCGGTCCGGGGCGACGGCGGCTTCGGCTCCACTGGTGGCCTGGACGCCGAGCGCACCGAACTGGTGTCCTGAGCAAGAAGGAGTATGCGCAGTGTTTCGTCGACGTCGTTCAGCTGACGTTGGCCAGGACTGGCCCAGCGAGCCCGAGGACGGCCAGCCACTGGCCGACGACGAGTTCGATGACGAGCCGGCCGAGCAGGAATGGCCTGCGGAGGCTCCGCGGGCCGAGGGCGGCCCGTGGGACGCCGGGGAACCCTTCCCGCCCAGGGACCGGGTTGACCTCGGCAGCCTGCAGGTGCCAGTGGGTCCGGAGCACGACATCCAGATTGTCATGGCCGACCAGCAGGGCGTGTGGGTGACGGTCCGGCACGGCCAGAGCGAGATGCAGATCCAGGCGTTCGCCGCGCCCCGCCGGGGCTCGCTGTGGGACGACCTCCGGGCCGACACCGCCCGGGAGGTGCACCAGGCGGGCGGGCAGACCCAGGAGCGGCCGGGACCGTTCGGTACCGAGCTCCTGGCTCAGGTATTCACCGAGCCCGGTCAGCCTGCCTCTGGGCAGCAGCTCGTCCGGTTCATCGGCGTCGACGGCCCGCGCTGGTTCCTGCGCGGCCTGTTCATCGGCCCGGCCGCGGCGGGCGGCGAGGCCGCGAGCCTGCTGGAGGAGGTGTTCAGGGACGTCGTGGTGGTGCGCGGCGAGCACCCGGTGCCGCCGCGGGACATCCTGGAGCTGCGGCTGCCGCCGGACGTGCAGAAGGCGTTCGAAGAGCAGCAGGCCGCCGCGGCCGAGGAGAACCGGTTCCGCCCCGACCTTAACCCCTTCGAGCGCGGGCCGGAGTTCACCGAGACTCGTTAGCGCTCAGCAAGCGCGCGAGCTCATCCTCGACATCCTCGCTGGTCACGAAGAACAGCTCGTCACCGGCCTGCAGCGGGTCATCGGAGTGCGGGACCAGGACCCGGCCCTCGCGCAGGATGGCGACGAGCGAGGTGTCCGCGGGCCAGTCGATGCTGCCGACCCGCTGCCCGACCAGCGGTGCCTCGGTCGGCATGGTCAGCTCCACCAGGCTGGCCTCGCTCTGCCCGAACGTCATCAGCCGCACCAGGTCGCCGACGCTGACCGCCTCCTCGACCAGGGCGGAGAGCAGCCGCGGGGTGGAGACCGCGACGTCGACGCCCCACGACTCGTTGTACAGCCACTCGTTGCCGGGATGGTTCACCCTCGCCACGACCCGGGGCACCCCGTATTCGGTCTTGGCCAGCAGCGCCAGGACCAGGTTCGCCTTGTCGTCGCCGGTGGCCGCGACCACCACGTTGCACCGGTACAGCTGCGCGTCGTCGAGGGAGCTGATCTCGCATGCGTCGGCGAGCAGCCATTCGGCGCGCGGCACGGCCTCGACCGCGATCGCCGTGGGGTCGTGGTCGATGAGCAGTACCTCGTGCCCGTTCTGCAGCAGTTCGGTGGCGATGGAGCGGCCGACCGCCCCGGCTCCGGCTATCGCGACCCGCATCAGTGTCCCCCTCCCCGGGTCGCGAAGGCCGCGGCGATCCGGTCCATGTCGTCTTCCTTGGCCACCACGTGGATCACGTCCCCTTCCTGCAGGACGGTCGTGCTGTCCGGCACGAATGCCTGGCCGAGCCGGTCGACGAACGCGATCCGGGTCAGCGTGTTGGCCTCGATCGACTTGACCTGCTCGCCGATCCAGCGCGGTGAGAAGGCCACCTCGGCCAGCACGATCTTCCCGGTGGGGTCCCGCCAGAGCGGTTCAGTGCCCTCCGGGAGCAGCTTGCGCAGCATCTGGTCGGCGGTCCAGCGCACGGTGGCCACCGTGGGGATGCCCAGGCGTTCGTAGACCTCGGCCCGCCGCGGGTCATAGATCCGGGCCGCGACCCGCTGGACGCCGAACACCTCGCGAGCCACCCGGGCCGAGAGGATGTTGGAGTTGTCGCCGCTGCTGACCGCGGCGAACGCGTCCGCGTTCTCGGTGCCCGCCTGGGTGAGGACGGCCCGGTCGAAGCCGATGCCGGTAATCTTGTCGCCCTTGAAGGATGACCGGAGCCTGCGGAACGCTTCCGGATCCCTGTCGATGACCGCGATGCTGTTGCCTCGATCCTCGAGGATGTGGGCCAGCGTCGACCCGACTCGTCCGCAGCCCATGATCACGATGTGCACGACCGTCCCTCCAGATGAGCAGGGTCCCCGATCCGGGGCGCCTCTCGCCAAAAGGTATGCCCTAACGTGCGAGAATACGACCCTTCGGCATCCGCCCCACCGACGGGGATTCCCCTGCCTGGACTGAGCTATGCGGTGGGTTCGACCTTGATCAGTTCGCCCGGCTTGAAGGTAGGATCGCCACGCCATGACCTCGATGAGTTACCTTCCCGGCCAAGTCGTGGAGCTGACGACCGTGGAAGTAGCGCACGGCGGCTGGTGCGTCGCCCGGCCGCCCGACGGCCCGGTGGTGTTCGTGCGCCACGCGCTGCCGGGGGAGCGGGTCCTGGCTCGCGTCACCGAGGTCACATCCCGCCTCGCGCGGGCCGATGCGGTGGAGATCCTGGCCGCGTCGCCCGACCGGGTCACGCCGCCCTGCCCGCACGCGCGCCCCGGTGGCTGCGGCGGCTGTGACTGGCAGCACGCCGCGTGGCCTGCCCAGCGCTCGCTCAAGGCGGCCGTGATCCGCCAGCAGCTCAGGCGGATGGCTGGCATCGACCGCGAGGTCACGGTGGAAGCCCTCCCGGGTGACCAGGACGGTCTGGGCTGGCGCACCCGGGTGCAGTTCGCCGTGCGGGAAGACGGGGTGGCCGGCCTGCGCGCGCACCGGTCGCACCGGGTCATCGACGTGGGCGAATGCCTGATCGCCCACCGGGCGATCACCGATCTGGCTGTCACCGGCCAGCGGTGGCCCGGGGAGACCTCGGTCGAGGCCCTGGTCGGGACCGGATCAGGTGAACGGGCCGTGATCGTCGCGCCGGGCCGGAGCGCGGGAGCGGCGGCCGGGCAGATCGCGGCGGACGCGGTGCTGCGCCGGCCCGGATCCCGAGACCACCGCCTGACCCCGGTGCGCGGCCGCGGCTACCTCAGCCAGCACGCGGGGGGCCGGGACTGGCGGGTCAGCGCGGGTGCGTTCTGGCAGGTGCATCCGGCCGCGGCGGACGCGCTGACTGATGCCGTCCTGACCAGCCTCGGGCCCCGGCCGGGTGACGTGGCGCTCGACCTGTACTGCGGCGCGGGCCTGTTCGCCGGGACGTTGGCCCCGGCGGTCGGCCCGGATGGGGCGGTCATCGGCGTGGAGGCGGATGACGCGGCGGTTCGCGACGCCCGGCACAACCTGCGGCAGTGGCCCTGGGTCAGGGTCCGCAAGGGCGACGTGGCGGCGGTGCTGGCCCGGGGCGGTCTGCCGCCCGCCCGGCTGGTGGTGGCCGATCCGCCCCGGTCCGGGCTGGCCCGCGAGGTCATCGACTACCTCGGCACGGCCGGGAACGGAGCCGGCCGCCTGGCCTACGTGTCCTGCGACCCGGCCACGCTGGCCCGCGACATCGGGCTGCTCGCCGGGCGGGGCTGGGCCCTTGACAGCCTCAGGGCCTTCGACGCGTTCCCCATGACCCACCACGTCGAGTGCGTCGCGACCCTGTCCGCGGCCGGTGTCACCGATCAGCCAGGTGAGCCAGGATCTCAGCGGTGATGGCTTCGGGAGGCTGGTCGCCGTCCACTTCCACCAGGATGCCTCGCTGCTGCCGGTAGTAGGCGATGAGCGGGCCCGTCGTCTCGGCGAACACCTCGAGCCGGTGCTTGATCACCTCGGCCGAGTCGTCGGGACGGGCCCGGGCCAGCAGTCGCTGCAGCAGGACCGCGTCCGGCACGTTCAGGTAGATGGCCGCGTCCAGGGTCAGATCGAGCCGCTGCGCCACGTCGGCTGCCTGCAGCGCCTGCGGCACCGTACGGGGGAATCCGTCCAGGATGTACCCGCCGCGGGCGGTGGCCGCCGCCACGGCCGGGATGATCAGGTCGAAGACGATCTGGTCCGGAACCAGGTCGCCTCGCCGCTGGAAGGCGGCGACCTCGCGGCCGAGGGGAGTGCCCGCCCGGACCTCGACCCGCAGCACCTCTCCAGAGGAGATGTGCTCGATGTCGTAGAGCGAGGCCAGTGCCTCGCCCTGCGTCCCCTTGCCGCTACCGGGCGCGCCGACCAGCAGTAGCCTCAACGTGCCTCCCGACGGGTGCAGCTAGGCGGGCGTCTCGGTGCCGGCCGTTCCCTTAACGTAGTAGCCGAGCCCGGGAATGCGCACCAGCAAGCCTTCGTCTTCCAGCACGCGCAGCGCCTTGGCGCACGTCTGCCGGGCGTGGCCGTGCTCCTGGCTCAGGGTAGTGATGGACGGCGTCGGCATGCCGGGCGCGAGGGTTCCCTCGGCGATCTGCCGGCGCAACAGGGCGGCCAAGCGCACATAGGCTCTTGGGTCCGATTCGTCACTTATCGACACTCTCGTACCGTACTCGATTGGCAATATTGCCAATCGCAACGCTTCGACACTAGTCGAGATTAGACGAGGAATCAATAGTGCGTTAACGTCTGAATTTGTCAGGGGCCGCCACGGCCCTGAGTCCGCGCGGGAGCCAGGAATCCGGGGCAGGAAATGATCTTCTACTCATGGACGGCGCTCAGCGGCGCCTCCGGACCGTCAGTCGCCATGGGCATCACCGACGACCGCAGCCAGGCCATGCGAGCGGGGGAGGAGAGCCTTGGTTCCGGCCGCGCCGTCGTGGTCATCATCGAGGCGGTACGGCCCGCGATGGCACCGCGCACGCTGGCCCCGTGCTATGTGCGGACCGGCGTGGGCTGGCTGGGCCAGCGCACCGGAGCGGGCCGGGTGACCTGGAACCGGTTCTTCGGGCCCGCCGATCCGGATGAGGGATCGGGCCCTGGCAGGATAGCCACATGAAATTCCGGATCTTCACCGAGCCGCAGCAGGGTGCCGACTACCAGACGCAGCGGACCGTGGCCCTGGCCGCGGAGGAACTCGGGTTCGACGCGTTCTTCCGGTCGGACCATTACCTGAAGATGGGCGACGTCTCCGGGCTGCCCGGTCCGACCGACTCGTGGGCCACGCTGGCGGGCCTGGCCCTCGAGACCAGCCGCATCAGGCTCGGGACGCTGGTGACCGCGGCGACCTTCCGGCTGCCCGGCCCGCTCGCGATCGCGGTGGCCCAGGTGGACCAGATGAGCGGCGGCCGGGTCGAACTGGGTCTCGGCGCCGGCTGGTTCGAGGCCGAGCACGCCGCCTACGGCATACCGTTCCCGCCGGTTGGCGAGCGCTTCGAACGGCTGCAGGAGCAGCTCGCGATCATCACCGGGCTGTGGGGAACACCGGAGGGCGAGACGTTCTCCTTCGACGGCGCGCACTACCGGGTGTCGGATTCGCCGGGACTGCCCAAGCCGGCCCAGCGGCCGCGCCCGCCGGTGATCCTCGGCGGCAGTGGCGCTCGCCGCACGCCCCGGCTGGCCGCCAGGTTCGCCGACGAGTTCAACGTGCCGTTCGGGTCGGTGGCCGATTCGGCCGCCGGGTTCGCGCGGGTCCGCGAAGCCTGCGAGGCCGCGGGCCGCTACTCCGCGTCCATGACCTTCTCCGTCGCTCAGACGGTGACCTGCGGGAAGGACGAAGCCGAGTTCCGCCGCCGGGCGGCCGCCACCGGCCGTGACCCCGCCGAGGCGCGTGAACATGGCGTGGGCGGCACGCCCGGGGAGGTGGTGGCCAAGATCGCCCAGTTCGCCGAGATCGGAGCGGAGCGCATCTACCTGCAGGTGCTCGATCTGAGCGACCTGGACCACCTGGCCCTGATCGCCTCCGATGTGGTGCCGCAGCTGTAACGGTCAGCCGAAGGCGCGCAGGGCGGCTTGCCGCCCGGCCGCGCTGGCCGCCAGGTAGCCGTAGGTGCCCTGGTCACGTAGTTCGGTAGCGGCACTGACCAGGGCGCCCAGCGCGGCGAACGCGAACGAGCCGCCGACCGAGATCCGGCTCGTGCCCGCCTCGGCCAGTTCCGGCACCGGGGGCGCGCCGCCGACCGCGAGTACGTTGACCGGCCGGTCCACCTCGCGGATCAGCCGGCGGATATCGGCGATGTCGCGCAGGCCGGGAGCGTACAGGACGTCGGCCCCGGCCTCCTGGTAGGCCTGGAGCCTGGCGATGGTGTCCGCCAGGTCCGGCCGTCCGTGCAGGTAGTTCTCGGCCCGGGCGGTGAGCACGAAGGGGACCGGGCCCGCGTGAGCGGCCTGCGCCGCCGCGGCGACCCGCTCGGCCGCGAACCGGAGATCATAGATCGGGTCGTCCTCGCGGCCGGTGAAGTCCTCCACCGAGCCGCCCGCCAGGCCGACCTCGATGCCCAGCCGGATGGTCTCCGCGACGGCGGCCGGCTCGTCCGCGAACGCGTTCTCCAGGTCGGCCGTGACCGGCAGGTCGGTGGCCGCGACGATGACCGCGGCGTGGACCAGGGCCTCCTCCCTGGTCACCGAGCCGTCGTCCCGGCCCAGCGACGCGGCGAAGCCGGAACTCGTGGTGGCCAGCGCCTCGAAGCCCAGGGACGCGAGTAGCCGCGCCGAGCCGAGGTCCCACGGGTTCGGCAGCAGGAGGGGTTCGCCCGGCCGGTGCAGGGACAGGAACTGGCGTGCCTTATCCGCCTGAGTGGTCATGCCCATAACGTATCGGGGGACGGCCATGGTCTGCGGGAAGGCCCCGCCGCGAGGGCCCGGAAGGCAAACTCGTAATGGGCGGACCTGCCCGTATGGCTTGCGGGGCGCAAACCGCGATGCGATCGTTGAGCGGTGCGCTCAGATACCGCCCCAGCCGGGAGGGTGCGGCTTGTCGTTACCCTGTCGGTGGTCAGCGCGGTGATGATCGTGGCGGGCGGGATTCTCGCGATCGCGAGCACGGCCACCCATGTGATGGGCCGCCGCTCCGGTGTCCACGTGACCAGCCTGGGCTTGGCTGTGGGCGCAGCGGGCCTCGTGGTCGGCCTGGTTACGCTGCTGGTCTTCGCGCTCACCCGGAGCGGGAGATCCAAGGGCTCGGCCCGGCGCAGGCCTGCCGGTCACCGCCGCCGGGCGGCGGCGGCCACGGGACCGGGTCGGGAGCGGAAACGGGTGCTGAACCCGACGAGCGTGTACTCGCCGGGTGGCCTGATCGACGTGCCCCGCGACGCGCGCGCGCCGGGCTCGCAGGGCGCGGCCAGGCCCTCCGGTTTCCAGGGCCCTCCGGGCGCTACGCGGCCTCCCGGATCTCAAGGTGCCCCAGAGGGGTTCAGGGCGCCGATGGCGGGCAGCCCGCCGCGCGAGGCCCCGCCGCGCGAGGCCCCGCCTCACGGCGCTCCGCCGTCAGCGGGCCGCATGGGTACGGCGCCGCCGCGGCCCGGATACCAGACCGCAGCGCACCCGGCCCCGGGAGCAGGTCCCGGCTGGGGACCCCCCGGCCCAGCCGGCCCCGCCGGCCCCGCCGGCCGGCCGGCTCAGCAGCCCATGCCACCCCCCGGGCGGATGCGACCCGGCGAGGCCTCCCCGCCGCATGAAGCGTTCCCGCCCCGCGAGGCGTTCCCGCCCCGCGAAGGGTTCCCGCCCCGCGAACCCCCGCCCGCCCGTCAGCCCTTCCCGCCCCGCGAGGGCCCGCCTCTGCGCGAGGGCCCGCCTCTGCGCGAGGGCCCGCCTCTGCGCGAGGGGCCGCCACCACGGCCAGGCCCGCCGCGGTACGGGAGCCCCGCGCGCGACGCTGCTCCGCCCCGCGAACCGTGGCGGACAGAGGCTGCGGTGCCGCCGTTCGACTCCGGCTATCCCTCCCGTACCGCCC
>Ga0335074_10001790_pt1 | contig 29108 bp, 28 predicted proteins | sample Lox_Sample_23_FD_206715 | JGI IMG/M metagenome (GOLD analysis project Ga0335074, IMG submission 206715) | Soil microbial communities from Loxahatchee National Wildlife Refuge, Florida, United States - Lox_Sample_2.3 | ecosystem: Environmental > Terrestrial > Soil > Wetlands | place: USA... | reverse complement strand
GCCCGGCCGCGTGCCACACCGACAGGCCCCGGCGCAGGTGCCAGGACTGCGCCGGCTTGTCCTCGCCGGCGGTGAAGAAGGCGATCAGCTCGAGCAGCGAGAAGGCGCCTCGGATGACGCGCTCGAGACCCGACTGGGTCAAGCCGAGGTCGGCGCGCATCGCGGCGGCGTCGTCGGGGTCGAGCTCGGCCAGCTCGGACTCGAGGCGCGCGGATATGGCCACCGCCTCGGCGCCGTGGGCCCGGGCGCGCTCGAGGATCGCCGCGGGCACCTCGTCGCTCCCCTCGTCGACGTTGGCCACGAACAGCACCGGCTTGGCGGTCAGCGGCTGGAGGAGCTGGACGGCATCGGGCGCGTCGGCCGGGGGCGGGACGGTCCGGGCCGGCCGCCCGGCCTGGAGGGCCTCGATCAGCTCGCGCAGCCACTGGGCCTCGGCCACGGCGTGGCGGTCGCCGCTCTTGGCCGTCCGCGACACGCGCTCGAGCCGGCGCTCGGCCTGCTCGAGGTCGGCGTAGATGAGCTCGGTCTCGATCGTGTCGATGTCGGCGAGCGGATCGACGCGGCCCTCGGGATGGACGACATTCGGGTCGTCGTGGACGCGGACGACGTGGACGATCGCGTCCGTCTCGCGGATGTTGGCGAGGAACTGGTTGCCGAGGCCCTCGCCGCGGTGAGCGCCGGCGACCAGCCCGGCGATGTCGTGGAAGGCGATCGTGTCGGGGACGATCCTCGACGCCTTGACGGTCTGGGCCACGGCGTCGAGGCGCGAATCGGTCACCGGCACCACGGCCACGTTGGGCTCGATCGTCGTGAACGGGTAGTTGGCGGCCTCGGCGGCGACGCCGGTCAGGGCGCTGAACAGCGACGACTTGCCGGCGTTCGGCATGCCGACGATGCCGACCTTCACGAGCGGACCTCACGTCGCGGGGTGGGCTGGGGCCAGAGCTCCGCCATGACGGTCCCGAGCAGCGCGCCCGCGAGCACATCGCTCGGGTAGTGGACGCCGAGGTAGGGCCGGCTGAGGGCGAACGCGACCGCGGCGGCGTAGAGCACGGCCGGTGGAGCGAGTCGCCGATAAGCGGCCGCGGCGGCGAACGACGTCGTGGCGTGGGCGCTCGGGAAGGAGAGCCGGGTGACGACCGGGGTGAGCGGCTCGAGGCCGCGCAGCTCCGGGCGGCGACGCCGGACGGCGAACTTGATGGCCTGGTTCACGCCGTAGGACGCGGCAACGATGCGCACGCCCCGCAGCCAGGCGCGCCGGCGCTCGGCGTCGGGGGAAAGCCTTGCGCCCGCGAGGCCGAGCGCGAGCCAGACGGCGGCGTGCTCACCTGTGCGCGAAAAGGCCGCCACCACGCGTTCGCGGCGCGGCGCGTGCCCGCGCGTGCGCGCGAAGACAAACGTGGCCCGGTCGATGTCCTGGATCGCCACGCCCGGGAATGTACGTATGGAGGCGCCTACGGCGTCGTCTGCCAGCGAATCGGGAGGCCGTGGTCGTCGCACACCGCGAGCACGGTCTCGGGTGCGTGGGCGGGCTCGTGGACGGTCAGCTGCATCCGGGCGTGATGGGCGCCGGAGGGCTCCATGCTCAGCCGTACAACCCCGGGCCGCTCGCCCAGCGCGCGCTCGATCGCCGCCCACTCCTCGGGCGCGACGTACTGGCGAATGACCGAGTGCCAGACGACGACGAGCTCGCCCTCGCGACGGTCGGCGAGGACCTCGGGCAGCCACTCTGAGCCCAGTCGCGCCGTCACCGGAACCGGATCCTCCGCCGCGACCGATAGGGCAGCGCGGAGGCGATCGATCCGGGGCAGCTCGTCCGGCCAGATATACGAGAGCAGTGTGAGCTGGTCGTCCGGCGCCCGGGGGTCCATCGGAGCCACGTCGCAGCCGCCGCGGGCAACGATCCGCAGCGCAGCGGCGGCCGCGCCCAGATCGATCGGGGGCGGCGGGGCCCAGGGATCGACGAAGCGCAGCGGCGAGCCGGGGGTGCCCAGCTCGTGATCGTCCACCTGGTAGGCGTACCGGTCGACGAGCAGGTTGAGGCCGGCGCTGGCGCCGACCTCGAGCAGGCGGATCGGCTGCTGGTAGCGCGCGGTCAGCCACAGCAGGCCGGCGAACAGGACGGCCGAACGCCCGGGCTCGTTGGTCTGGACGGTGCGACCGAGGCGGACCTTGATCGTGTCGAAGTGCTCGTCGATGGCCGCGCTCGCCGCCGGCCACGCGTCCGCGGGGGAGCGATCGCCGCCGGCGCTCGGGTAGAAGGCCCCCAGCTCGGGCGCCCTCCCTGACAGCACCAGGTGGTGCAGCGCGGCGAGCAGCCGGAGCTGCGGTACCGACCCCGGGGGCGCTGGCACGCCGGTGAACAGCTCGGCGACGATCCCGCCGCGGTCGATGTCCTCGGCGGCCGCGCGCATCAGCTGCACGTACAGCGGGGAGCGGTGAGAGCGCGCGATCGAGTCGGCGTGGCGGCGAAAGCGCGCAGCCAGGGTCAATCCACCGGACCGCGCATCGCCTCCGCCGCCGTAGGGAAGCTGTACGGAGCCGCTCACCGTGGTAAGTGTCCCTGACGTGAACGCGCGCGCTCCTCGCATCACCGTGGTGGGATCGGCCAACATCGATCACGTGGCCCGGTGCGAGCGGCTGCCGCGGCCCGGCGAGACGGTGACCGACGCCGAGTTCAAGCGCGTGCCCGGTGGCAAAGGCGCCAACCAGGCGGTGGCGGCGGCGCGGCTGGGCGCCCGCGTCAGGTTCGTGGGGCGGGTCGGCCGGGACGAATTGGTGCTCCGCTCGCTCGAGCGCGACGGGGTCGACGTCACCGGCGTCAAGCGCGACGACGGCGAGACCGGGGTGGCGCTGATCCTCGTCGACGCGATGGGCGAGAACGTAATCGTCGTGGCCCCCGGCGCGAACCGCCGCCTGAAGCCCGAGGACGTCGACGTGGGCGACGCCGACGCGGTCATCTGCCAGCTCGAGATTCCCCTCGAGGCGGTCCAGGCCGCGCGGGCCCAGGCCTCGTTCTTCTGCCTGAACGCGGCGCCGGCGCGGCACGTTAACCCGCGTGAGCTCGAGCCGGACCTGCTCGTGGTCAACCGCTACGAGTACGAGCAGGTCGGGGAGACGCGCGGTCTCGTCGCGCTCACGCTCGGCCCGGAGGGCGCGGTGCTGATCGACGGGGGGCAGGAGGTCGCGCTCGCGAGGCCGCCCAAGATCACCGCGGTCGACGGCACGGCGGCCGGCGATGCCTTCTGCGCGGCCCTGGTCGTTTCGCTGCTCGAGGGCAGAGACCGCGCCGACGCCCTCCAGCGAGCCTGCGCCGCGGGCGCGCTGGCCGCCTCCCGGGCCGGCGCCCAGCCCTCGCTCCCGACGGCGGAGGAGGTCGACGGGATCCTTACCGGTTGAGCGCCGCCGGTACCATCGGTGCGCTTCGCGCCGATGGGGACTCGTGATGGTCGCATCTGGAGGCGGTCGTGGCCGCTGTTCGCATGCCTGCTGCTGCTGGGGGCGGGAGTCGCTGCGGCGCTGAGCTTCGCCTCGCCGGCCACCGCCCAGCACCACCGGTCGCGTCGACTCGGGCGCACGGCGGATGTGCCCAGAGGCGCCCACTGGATCTCGACCTGGGCGGCAAGTCCCCAGGCCCCCGCCTCCGGAAGCCTGGGTGCGCACGGCTTTGCCGACCAGACCGTTCGCAACGTCGTGTTCACCAGTGTCGGCGGGACCGTCGTGCGCGTGCGGTTCACGAACGTATTCGGCGACTCGCCGCTCGAGATCGGGCGGGCAGCGATCGCCGTGGCCGGCCACGGAGCCGGAGTCGCGTCCGGAACCGAGGTGCCGCTGTCATTCGGTGGGCGCCGGTCCGTGGTGGTCCCGCGTGGCGCCGAGGTGCTGAGCGACCCGGTCGCGATCACCGTGCCGGGTCAGCGAGACCTCGCGGTGAGCCTGTTCGTGACACGAGCGACCGGGCCGGCGACCGGCCACATACAAGCCGATCAGGTCAATTACATCGCCCACGGCGATCATGCGCTCGACCCGGGGGGCTCGGCATTCAGGACCCGGACCCCGTCGTGGTACTTCGTCGACAGCGTCGACGTGGTCAGCCAGGCCGCGGGGGCCGGCACGATCGTGACCCTCGGCGACTCGATCACCGACGGCGTCGGATCGCGGCTCGACGCCAACGCTCGGTGGCCCAACGACCTGGCTCGGCGGCTCGACCCGGGCGGTCGCGGCGACACCGGCGTCGTCGACGAGGGAATCGGCGGCAACCGGGTCCTGAGCGATCCGCCGTGCTGCGGGGTCAGCGCCGTCAGCCGCTTCAAGCGGGACGTCGCCGGCCGGGCCGGCGCCCGCGAGGTGATCCTGCTCGAGGGCATCAACGACATCGGGCAGGTGCGCACGACCGGGCCGGCGCGGGCGCCCCACACGAAGGTATCGGCCGCCCAGATCATCGCCGGCGACGAGGAGATCATCCGCGAGGCGCACGCGGCCGGGCTCGCGATCATCGGCGCGACGATGACTCCCTTCGGGGGCTCGCAACACTGGACGGTGGCGGGGGAGATCACCCGCGAGGAGGTCAACGACTGGATCCTGACCAGCGGCGCCTTCGACGGCGTGATCGATTTCGCCAGGGTGGTGGCGGATCCGGCCGATCCCGAGGTGCTGAACCCGGCCTACGACAGCGGCGACCACCTGCACCCGAACGGCGCGGGCTACCAGGCGATGGCGAACGCGATCAGCCTGGCGATGCTCCGCCGCGACGAGCATCGCGTGCGCTGAGGCCGATGACGTGCGCGGGATCCGGGCGCCGCGCGGTGTCGGCCGCGCTGTAGTCGCCGAACGGCGCGTCGCGCTGCGCGATCGCCGCCCCGACGCCCTCGGTTCGCGCCCGCTCCACGAAGGCCAGCCCATCCGGCGTATTGCGCATCAGGCCGTCGAGGATCGGACCGAGGGTCTGGGTCGCGCGCAGCCCCATGTTCTCGTAGGCCTGGTTGACGATCAGCTTCATCGCCGCGAGCTGCGAAGCCGGGATGCCCGCCAGCTGCTCCGCCCGTGCGGCGACGGCGTCCTCGAGCTGCTCGAACGGCACGGCGGCGTTGATCAGCTCGATCTCAGCCGCTTCGCGGCCGGAGAGCGGCCGGCCGGTCAGGGCGTGCTCCTTGGCCCTGGTCAGCCCGAGGCGGTAGAGCCACATGCCCGACAGGTAGCAGCCCCACACGCGCGAGTAGGGCGTGCCGATCTGGGCGTCGTCGGCGGCAATGATGAGGTCGGCGCACAGGGCCATGTCGCTGCCGCCGCCCACGCACCAGCCGTGCACCTGGGCGATCACGGGCTTGGGCGTGCGCCAGATGCTCATGAACTTCTGCGTCGGGCCGTAGGGGGAGGCGGCGAGGGCGAAGTCCTTGCCAGGATCCCACCGCCCGTCGGTCGTCAGAGCATCGTCCCAGTGGTGAAAGCCGCCGGCGAAGTCGTAGCCGGCGCAGAACGACCGCCCGGCGCCGCGGAGCACGATCACCTTCACGGCTGGGTCGAGCGTCGCCGCGCGGACGGTTGCCTCGAACTCGTCGGGCATCGGCGGAACGATCGTGTTGAGCCGGTCCGGGCGGTTGAGCGTGATGGTGGCGACGGGCCCGTCGGTGGCGTACAGCAGCGTCTCGTAGCTCACGTAGTGGATACTCGCGACCGGTCCGGACGGGCCCTCGCCGGCCCCACGGACGCCGCCGCAGGCGGCCCATGAAACCCGCTATCGGGCGCTGCCGAACCCGACTCGGTGGTCCTCGTGGTCGACCAACACGTAGACCACGCGCTTGAGATCGAGCGCCACCGTGCCGTCCTCGGCGGTCAGGTCGTACCAGCGGGTCTCGGAGCCGAGCGCCTTACGGAGCTCGGTGAGCTCGGACGGCTGGACGCGAGCGCCGAGGACCTGGCCGCCTTCGAACCCGATGCTGATCTTCTGGGGCTTGTCGTCGGGCATATCAGGGTTGAACGATTTCGGTGAGGACGCCGCCGGTCGCGGACGGATGGAGGAAGGCTACCTGGGAGCCGCGGATGCCGGTGCGCGGGCGCTCGTCGATCAGGCGGACGCCGGCGGCGCTCAGGGCCTTCAAGGTGTCCTCGACCGACGCCACGCGGTAGGCGACGTGGTGCAGGCCCGGGCCCCGGCGGGCCAGGAACTTGCCGACGGTGGTGTCCGGGCCGAGCGGCTGAAGCAGCTCGATGTGGGAGTCACCGACATCGAGCAGCGCCGCGTCCACTCCCTGGGAGGAGACGGTCTCGCGGTGCACCAGGGCCATGCCCAGCGCGTCGCGGTACACCGCGAGCGCGGCGTCGATGTCCTCGACGGCGACGCCGACGTGGTCGATGGCCGACAGCTGCACCCGGGGCAGGTTACTTCGGCTGGCGCCCGGGGGGCGCGGCAGGGTTGACCGCCGTGGCGGCCGCCACCGACAGCTCGCCGATGCGGGAGGGCGCGGCGCGGGGCACCTCGCCCATGATCCGGTCGATGTCCGCCCGCTCGAGGACCTCGTTGGTCAACAGCGTGCCGGCGAGCGCGTCGAGCTGGACGCGGTGGGCGTCGATGATCGACACGGCGGCCCGGAACGCCTCGTCGGCGAGTTCGCGGACCTCGGCGTCGCGGACGCGGCGCGTCGCCTCGGCGGCGCCCTCGTTGATCGCGCGCAGGGAGCCTGAGCCCGTGCCCATCGCGTACTCGTGGACCATCGAGTGGGCTATCTCGGCGACGCGCTTGAGGTCATCGGAGGCGCCGGTGGTGATCGAGCCGAACACGAGCTGCTCGGCGGCGCGGCCGCCCAGGAGCATCGTCATGAAGTCGATCAGCTCCTCGCGGGTCTTCAGATAGCGGTCCTCCTCGGGGAGGTTCAGCGTGTAGCCGAGGGCGCGGCCGCGGGGGACGATCGAGATGCGATGGACGCGGTCGACCGATGGGAGGAGCTCGCCGCACAGGGCGTGGCCCGCCTCGTGGTAGGCGACGACGCGCTTCTCGTGGTCGGTCATCGTCTTGCGCGACTGGACGCCGGCGACGACGCGCTCGAGGGCGGAGTCGAAGTCGCGCATGTGCAGGAGGTTGACCCCGCGGCGGGCGGCGAAGATCGCCGCCTCGTTGCAGATGTTGGCCAGGTCGGCACCGGTGAGCCCGGAGGTCTGGCGGGCGAGCAGGCCCAGGTTGACGTCGCCGGCCAGCGGCTTGTTGCGGCAGTGGACGCCGAGGATGCGCTCGCGGCCGCCCACGTCCGGGGGCGAGACGAAGATCTGGCGGTCGAACCGGCCTGGGCGGAGCAGCGCCGGGTCGAGCTTCTCGAGCAGGTTCGAGGCGGCGATCACCACCACCTCCTTGCGGGCGGTGAAGCCGTCCATCTCGACGAGCAGCTGGTTGAGCGTCTGGTCGCGCTCGCCGGAGACGTCGAAGCCGCGGTGGCCGCCGACGGCGTCGAGCTCGTCGATGAAGACGATCGCCGGCGCGTTCTTGCGCGCGGCCTTGAACAGGTGGCGGATGCGGGCGGCGCCGACGCCGACGAACATCTCGACGAACGAGGCGGCGGACTGGCTGAAGAAGGTGGCACCCGACTCGTGGGCGACGGCCTTGGCGAGCAGCGTCTTACCCGTGCCCGGGGGCCCGTGCAGGAGGATGCCCTTGGGCACCTTGGCGCCGATCTCGCGGAAGCGCTGGGGATCGCGCAGGTAGTCGACCACCTCGCGCAGCTCCTCCTTGGCCTCATCGGCGCCGGCGATGTCGGACCAGCCGATGCTCGGGGCCGCATCCGGCTTGATCCGCTCGGGCCGGGTGCGCGGCATGAACCGCATCAGCGCGAACACGCCGATGACGAGCGCACCCATGAAGATGATGGGCAGCCAGGCCTGCAGGAAGGCGGTCACATCGGAATAGCCGAGGAACGTGCTCGGGGCGTGGAACGCCGGCAGGTTCAGCGGAGCATTTGGCTGAGCGGCGTTGGTCGCGTGCGTCGCCGCCCCATAGATGATGCTCGCCACCTGGATCATGGGCCAGTGGGGATCATCGGCACGGGCGGTCGGTCACTCAACCCTCTCTAGACGAGGGTTGGGGGAATAGTGGCGCCCGAACTTGGCCCGCGGCTGCCCGTCCACGCGGACCACGTCGGCGGTGAAGTCGTTGTCGCCACGGATCAGGGACGAGCCCACGCCGTAGGCGTCGACGGGGACGCCCTGGGACTCGAACTCGCGGATCCGCGCCGCCGTGAAGCCGCCGCTGGCGACGATGCGGACGTTCGGATAGCCGCCGGCGTCGAGCGCGCTCCGCACCTTCTCGACCAGGCGCGGGTTGACGCCGGTGGGCTTAAAGCCGCCCATCTCCTCGAACAGCGACCGGTCCACGAGGGTCTCGCTCGTGTCCAGGCGCACGCCCCACAGCCTTGGGCCCAGCGCCTCGGCGACCTCGAGCGTGGTCCTGACCGAGTCGTTCTCGAAGTCGACGAGCACGGTGATGTTCATCTCGTCGTGGTAGTGGTCGGCGAACACGGTGGCGGCCTTGACCGTGTCGCCCCCGTAGGCGGCGATCAACCCGTGCGGGACGGTGCCGATCCCGCGCCCGCCCCACCAGGAGGCCTGGGCGTCGGTCGAGACGCCGATGGCGCCGGCCACATGGGCGCTCCACCCGTCACCGGTCTGCACCAGCCAGTGATCGTGGCGCGCGGGGAAGTAGAAGATCTGCTTGCCGCGCGCCGCCTCGACGACCTGAAGGACGTTACGCATGATCAGCGAGCGGCGGGCCAGGCTCCCGAGATACACGGTCTCGAGGTGGACGAACAGGCTGTAGTCGCCCTCGATGATCATCACCGTCTCGCGAGGGGCGATCTGGTCGCCCTCTCTCAGCGCGTACACCTCGAGGTCGTTCCAGCCCGGGACCCACGTGCCCCCCTGCTCGTAGCCCGAACAGAGCTTGAGGACCGCGAGCGCCTCGTCGATGCCGCCGAGCACCGAGTCCTTCTTCTGAAAGACCTGCATGGTGACGTGTGGGTGGTGGCGCTCGGCCTCGAGCACGGACTTCGTGTAGACGAAGTACGCGTCGGAGTAATAGCCCTGCCTGATGCGCTCCACGGGCAGCCGGAAGATCGCGGGGTCGAGCCGCGTCGTCGTCTGCGTCGCCATGGCGGAAGTCTAGGTGAGGCCGCCGGGACCGCCCTTCGGTGCCAGCGAACTTGCCAATCGGCGCACGGTCGGTTGCGAGGCGCGCGATGTGGGGTGAGGATTGTCGCTAGCTCTTTTCAGGCCTCGAGAGGGGAGAGGACAGGATGCTGAAGCGATTCCATGCCCGCCACGCGTTTGGTGCCCTTGCGATTGGAGTGGCGGTAGCGCTGGTGTTGATCCTGAGCTCGACCGGCGGCGGTGTCGCCGCCGGCGCGCAATCCAGGCCGCTGGTGGCTGACTCGGCCAAGCTGGCGTCGATCAGCCCGAGGATCCCGGCGAAGGAGAGCTGCGCGTCGATCGCCTCGCTGGCCAGCCTGGCCGGGCTTCCGCACTACCCGACGGCGATCGCGTCGGCCACCGTGGTGTCGCCGCCGAATGCCACGTCGACCACTCCGGCGTACTGCAACGTGCAGGGCATGATCGCGCCGCAGACCCACTTCGACCTGGAGTTGCCGCTCGCGTCCTGGCAGGGACGCTACCTCCAGAACGGCTGCGGCGGCTACTGCGGCACGGTCTCGCAGCAGACGTTCCCCTCTTGTGACGCCACGCTCGGCGGCGACTTCGCGATGGCCACCGACGACGAGGGCCACGTCACCGCCGCCGGCCTCGGCGGCGGGGGCCTGTGGGCCTTCAACGACCAGCAGCTGCGCAACGAGTACGGCTATGAGTCCGAGCAGGCGCTGTACGTGGTCTCGAGGTACATCATCAATTACTTCTACGGCCAGCCACCCAACTACTCGTACTTCAACGGCTGCTCGGACGGCGGGCGCGAGGCCATGGAGATGGCCGAGCGCTACCCCGACGACTTCAACGGGATCATCGCCGGCGCTCCCGAGATCATCGCCGGCCCGCTCAACGCCGAGATGCAGACCTGGATCTACAAGGTCAACACGGACTCCAGCGGCAACGCCATCCTCACCGACGACAAGCTGCCCGCGCTGGAAGCGGCGGTCGTCAAGGCCTGCGGCGGTGATGACGGGGTGTCGGGCGACGGGATCATCACCGACCCGCAGGACTGCAGGTTTGACCCGGCGAGCATCGAATGCCCCGCGGGGGCGGACAACGACTCGTGCCTGACGCCGGCGCAGGTCGAGGTCGTGCGCGAGTTCTATGAGGGCCCGACTGACCCGCAGGGGCAGCGCCTGTACCCGGGCGGGGTGCCCTACGGCTCGGAGGGCGGATGGTCGGTGTTCGAGCTGCCGCCGAGCTTTAGCGGCGGGAACGTGCCCACCACGGGGTCGCTCGACTACTTCGGGCTCTCACAGCCCTACCTCCGCTACCAACTGAACGCGCCCGGGCAACTCGGACCTGATCCGAGCCAGTGGCAGTTCACCGCCCAGGGGTTCCGGTCGATGTTCCCGGTGGCCAACACGTGGGACGCGATGGACACCAACCTGAGCGCGTTCCGTGCGCACGGCGGCAAGCTGATCATGTGGCAGGGATGGGCGGACAACGGGATCCCGCCGACCGGCACGATCGACTACTACGACACGCTGGTGTCGCGCATGGGCGGTCCGCCGTCGACGCGTCTGGCCCGGACGCAGCAGTTCGCCCAGCTGTTCATGGAGCCGACCGTCTACCACTGCGGTGGCGGCTACGCCCAGGCCGTGCAGCCGGACCTGATCCTGCCGATGGTGGAGTGGGTCGAGCAGGGCACAGCGCCCAGTCCTGCGTCGAACCCGCTCACGATCAGCTACACGGTGGGGAGCAATTCGTTCTCGCGGCCGCTGTACCCGTACCCGTTGATACCGCAGTACAACGGGAGCGGGTCGACGTCGGACGCGTCGAGCTTCAACCCCGTGGTCGCTCCGGCGTACGCCAGTCACACGGACTACACGAACTGGATCGGCAACTACCTGTTCTACCAGCCGATCGGTGGCGGTCGCGGTCGCTCGGACCAGGGTTACTCGCGGCGCGGGTGAACCGGGGCGTCCGGCGCCGGGACGTGGGAAGTAACTCCGAATAATTCGGGGTTACTTCCCGAGCGCCTGACGGACGGGCGCCGCGTGAGCGCGCGACGGTGACGGCGTGGGCGCCCGCGCCGGCGTGGGCGCCCGCGCCGGCGTGGGCCGGGCGGCTAGCGGCAGCAGGAGCGCGGCGATCAGGATCATCAGCGGGCCGGTGCCGACGTCGGTGGCCTGCCCGGTGAACAGACCCCCGAGTCCCTCGGCGAGGAACCAGAACACGAGCGAGAGCGCCATCGCACAAACCAGCGCGATCCGCGTGCCCCGGCCCCAGAGGACGCACAGTCCGATCTCGGCCGAGATGACGGCGAACAGCACGGCGACCGTCATCCCGGATCCGCCGATCAGGCCGGCCGCGCTCGAGTGCAGGCTCGAGAGCCAGCCGGCGCCCGACGGCGCGTTCGTGACCACCGAGCTCGCCGCGTCGCGGCCGGCGTTGGCGGGGAACAGCCAGAGCGCCGCCGCGGCCAGCCAGAGCGCGGTCCAGGTCAGCCGCGCGCCGCTTTCACCGAGCAGGCCGAAGCCGGGTTGTGCGTCCTGCGCGCGCGCCTCTCGTGGCCAGACGAGCAGGCCGGCGATGATGTACAGCGGCGCGGTGCCGAGGATCCCGGTGAGCGGATCGGGTGTCATGCCAGTGAACAGGAAGCCGAGGCCCTCGCCGGTCAGCCACACATTGAGCGCCCATGCGAACGAGAGGAGTAGCGCCGGCTTGACCGTGCGGCGGATCAGGAGGCCGGCGCCGATCGACAACTCGCCGAGCACGGCCAGCACCACGAACACGGCCTGATCCGGCCGGATGAGGTTGCCGAACCACGTGATCGGATGGCCGATCACGCCGGGCTGTCCGGCCGCGCTGGGGGCGATCACTCCGGTGACGAAGTGAGTGAAGAAATAGGGTTGGAGCTTGAGCAGGGCATCGACGATCCAGATCAGGCCGAGGGCGATCTGCCCGATCCGGGCGGGTGAACGAGTTGATGAGGTGCGCATGGTGAGGGGGACGCCCGGTCGGGGTGGTTCCTTTCCGGCGCGCCGAGACGTACACGAGAACGACTCACTTCGCGTCGTGGAAGATGACGCCGAGGGTGGTGCGCCGACCGCGGGTGACGGTCGAGACGCCGTGGCGCAGGCCGACGCGGTGGTAGCCGCTTGTCCCGCGGCTCGGTCGCTCGCGGGTCGGGAAGATCACGAAGGCACCTTGGGGCGGCGTGAGAACGTGCGCGCGGCTCTGGGCGCGGGGCCGCTGCTCGAGCAGTACGAACTCGCCGCCGTCGAAGTCCTCGCCCGGGCGCGACAGGACGGTCAGGATCTGGAACGGAAAATAGACCGCTCCGTACAGGTCCTGGTGCAGCGCGTTCCAGTGTCCCTCGCCGTAGCGGAGGATCAGCGGCGTGGGCCGCGACTGGCCGGCGGCGCGGCAGCGCGCCAGGAGCTCTTCGTGCTCGAGGGGAAAGGTTGGGTTGTCCCCGCGCAGGAGCTCTGACCAGCGGTTGGCGATTGTCGCCAGGTGGGGGTAGAAGGAGCTGCGGAGGGCCGCGATCGTTTCCGGGAGCGGACGGTCGAAGTAGCGGTAGCGGCCGTCGCCGAATCGGTGGCGAGCCATGTCGATCGTCGAGCGGAAGCGCCCGCCGTCGAACAGGCCGGCGAGCTCGTTGCATTCCTCGGGGCTGAGCAGCGGCGGGGTGATCGCGTGACCGGTGGCGTCGAGCCGCCCCGCGAGCGCATCCCAGTCGAGATCGTCGACGCGGTGGCGGATGTCGGTGCTGACGTCTGAGGTAGTGGTCGTCATGACGCGTACAACGCCGCGGCGCTGCGATCTGTGAGATCGCCTGCGTACAGAGAGGGGCCGCGGGCCCGGGGTGGGCCGGGGCCTGGGTCACAACTCCGCATTCGGCCTCCGGCGCGCGGCCAGATCGCAGTTATGACCCATATGCGTGCGTGAATCGCAATTCACCGCCCGGCGAGCGGCGAGTTACGGGTTGTGACCCAGAGCGCCGGCGCTCGGGGCCGGCTAGTCGAGCAGCTCGCGCGCGAGGTCGCTGTAGCACGCCGCGGCGAAGCCGAGATCGCGCACATCGATCCGCTCGTTCGCGTTGTGGACGAGCGGGCCCGTCTCGAGCAGGGTCATGTGGCGCTGGGGGAAGAAGCCGTAGGCGACGCATTCGGGGAACTGCTCGCGGAACCAGCGGGAGTCCGAGAACCCGGGCAGGATCAGCGGCACGGTCTCGGCGCCCGGGTCGTTGGCGCGCACCCAGCGGTCGATCGCGTCCATCAACGGGCTCTCAAGGGGTGAGGAGTTGCCGGTCGTTCGCTCGGTGAACTCGAGCTCGAGATGATCGGCGGCGTCTCCGAGCACGTCGGCGATCCGCCGGCGCGCCGCCTCCTCGCCGAGTCCGGGCGGCACGCGGCAATCGACCTTCAGGTACGCGCGGGACGGGATCACGTTGATCTTGTCCGAGGCGTGGGCCATGGTCGGGGTCAGGGTCACCCCGAGCATCGGCTCCACCAGGACCGGGAGGTGAGGCTCGACGGCGGCGATGCGCTCGAGCGCGCCGGCGGGATCATCCGGGTCGATGCCGAGCCCGCGGAGCAGCGCCGCCGGCGCCTCCGTCAGCTCGAACGACGGCTGGGCGGCGGCGATGGCGTCGAGGACCGGGCCCAGCTTGAGCAGCGCGTTGTCCCCGGTCTTGGGGAGCGAGGCGTGGCCCGCGGTGCCGTGCGCGGTCAGCTTGAAGCGAAAGATCCCCTTCTCCGCGCAGCACACGCCGTAGCGGCGCCGGCCGTCGAACTCGAACACCTCGCCGCCGCCCTCGTTGAGCAGCATGTCGCAGCGGGCCCGCTCGGGATGGGTCTCGGTCAGCCAGTGCGCGCCGACGTCACCGCCGGTCTCCTCGTCGGAGACGAACACCAGCTTCAGCGTTCCGGCGCGAGGTCGCCACCCGCCGCGGGCGAGCGTCGCCGCCGCCACCGCCTCGGCGGCCACCTGAGATTTCATGTCGATCGCGCCGCGCCCCCACAGGAACCCGTCGGCCACCTCGCCCGACCAGGGGTCGTGCGTCCACTCCGAGGGGTCGGCGAGGACGGTGTCGACGTGGCCGAGATAGCAGAGCGTCGGACCATCGTCGTCGCCTGAACCGGCCCCGCTCAGGTCGGCCACGAGGTTTGGCCGGTCCTCGTCGTCGGCCAGTAGCTCGGTCTTGAATCCCGCATCTCGAAGGTAGGAGGCGAGGAACTCGATCGCAGGCCGTTCGTTGCCGGGCGGGTTGACGGTGTTGAAGCGCACCAACTCGCGCAGGACGTCGGTCGTCTCGCGCTGGAGGTCGTTGGCGGCCATGGAGCGGTCAGCCTAGCGGTCATGCCGCGTAGGATGAGCGCCCGTGGCGGCGACCCAAGACGACCTGGCGCTGGCGCTCGAGCTCGCCAACGTAGCCGACGCGATCACGGTGGCGCGGTTCGGCGCCGCCGATCTGGTCGTCGAGACCAAGCCCGACATGACGCCCGTGACCGAGGCCGACACGGCGGTCGAGCGGACCTTGCGCGAGCGGCTGGCCTCGGCACGGCCCGGGGACGCGATCCTCGGGGAGGAGTATGGCTCCACCGAGGACGCCTCCGAGAACGGTCGCCGGTGGATCGTCGACCCAATCGACGGGACCATGAATTACGTGCGCGGCATTCCGGTGTGGGGCACGCTGCTGGCGCTCCAGGATGGGGATCAGTTCACCGTGGGGGTGGTGTCGGCGCCGGCGCTGCAGCGCCGCTGGTGGGCGGCCCGGGGTGCGGGTGCGTTCGTCCGCGACGGGCTCGCGACGGAGCCGCGGAGGCTCCGGGTCTCGTCCGTGCGGGGGCTCGAGAGCGCGCAGCTGTGCATTTCGGGCTTCGACGGGTGGGAGGCAAACGGGGCGCTCGACCGGCTGCTGGCGCTGTCGCGGCGGTGCTGGCGCACGCGGGGCTTCGGTGACTTCTGGATCTACATGCTGGTGGCGGAGGGGGTGGCAGACGTTGCCTGCGAGGCGGTGGTGTCGCTCTGGGATCTGGCCGCGCCGCAGATGATCGTCGAGGAGGCGGGTGGGACGTTCACTGATCTCGCCGGCGTGCCGACCGCTGACGGCGGCGACGCGCTGGCGAGCAACGGGTGGCTCCACGAGGAAGCGCTCGCGATCGTGCGACGCTGAGCCGGATTCGTCACAGATCCGCGCGGCTCGAAATCGCGCGGTTACACGGGCAGCGTGCGCGCCAGGAAGTCCTTCGTGATCTCCCACGCCCGGGCCGCCGGCTCGGGCTGGTGGAACATCGGCGACTCGTGGTTGTCGAAGGCGTGCCCGGCGCCCTCGTGCACGTGGCACTCCATGTTCGGCCGGGAGGCGGCGAATCCGCTCACGGCCTCTACCTGCTCGCGCGCGATGTAGGGGTCGGCGCCGCCGAAGTGCAGTAGCACCGGGCAGGTGATGGCGTCGGCCCGGTCGAGCATGCCGGCGACGCCAGAGCCGTAGTAGCAGACCGCGACGTCCGGATCGCCGTCGATCGCGACGCCGAAGGCGAGCGTTCCACCCAGGCAGAAGCCGAGCACGCCGGCCTTGCTGTCCGTCACCTCGGGGAGCCCGCGCAGCGCGCGCAGCGCATCGATCGAGTCGCGGACCGCGAGCTCGTGGTCGAGCTGCTGGGAGACCTCGAACGCCCGGCCGAGCGCGGCCTCGTCGTGGCCGAGCTCGATCCCGGGCTCGATCCGCCAGTACAGGTCGGGCGCCAGCGCGACGTAGCCCAGGCCGGCGAGGCGGTCGGCCGCCTCCTTGATGTAGTCGCCGACCCCGAAGATCTCCTGGAGCACCACGATCCCCGGGCCCGAGCCGGCCTCCGGCAGCACCACGTGGGCATCGAGCTCGCCGTCGGCGGTTGGCACGCGATCGACTCGGACCGTTCTCGGCACGGCGCGGAAGAGTAATGGATTTAGTCGGCGGCGCCTGACGGCGGCGCCTCAGTGATGCGCGGCGATCGACAGCTCCACCCGGTAGTGCGGTCCAATATCGGGCGGGTTGAACTCGTCGGAGGTCACGACGAAGCCGGCCCGCTGGTACAGCGTGAGTGCCGGGGTCCGGGCGTTGGCCCACACGCGGGTGGCGCCGCCGGCGACCGCGTGCTGCACGAGCGCTTGCAGGATTCGGGTTCCGGCTCCGCGTCGGCGGGCGTGGGGCTTGGTCGCCATGCCGCGGACGCGCCAGTCGCCCGGCTCCTCGCCCTCGTGTCCGACCAGCCCGACCGCGACGAGCTCGGCCCCGTCGTACGCGCCGAAGCCGACCGACCCGGCGGGCTCGTGCGAGGCGAGTTCCTCGAGCGTCAGGTGGGGGCGGAGGACCTCGCGGCGCAGGGCTCGCGTCTCGGCCAGCGGGATCGGGTGGACTTCGATTGGCGTCACGGTCCCAGAGGGTATGACCCCCGCGGCGACGGGCGGCGCGTCGAGTGGAGGGCAACCGTGAGGGGTAAGGTCAACAGCAGAGAGCGGGCCATGCGCGGCGAACTTCAACCCAGTCGGGACCGCCGGAAGCCGGACGAAGCAGCCGGACCCGACACGAGCTACGACGGCACGCCGGGCTCGCAGGACGGACATCTCACCGACACCGGGAGCTTCAGCCCGTTCGGTCCGGTCAACCGCCGAAAGCTCATCTTCGGGGCGCTGTTCGTGGTCGCGGCGCTCGTTGGTCTGTACTTCCTGGTCCCGAAGCTCGCCGGGCTCAACCAGACCTGGGGACAGCTCAAACACGGCAATCCGCTGTGGCTGATCCTCGGGGCGGGGCTCGAGTGTCTCTCGATAGCCGGGTACATCGTGCTCTTTCGTACCGTGTTCGCGCGAGGCGTCCCCCGGCTGGATTGGCGGACGTCGGTGGAGATCCCGCTCGCGGGGATCGCCGCGATTCGTCTGCTCGCGGCCGCCGGCGCCGGCGGTGTGGCGGTCACGGTGTGGGCGCTGCGCCGGGCCGGCATGGAGGCCCGCGTGATCGCCTGCCGGATGACGGCCAGCTATGCGATCCAGTACTCGGTCTACCTCGGCGCGCTGGTCGTGGGTGGGGTCGGGCTGTGGACCGGCGTGTTCGCCGGGCAGGGCCCGGTGGCGCTGACGCTGCTGCCGGCGGTGTTCAGCGCGGCGGCCCTGGCGCTCGGCGCGATGACGGCCTTGGTGCCCGGCGACGTCGAGCGGCGGCTCAAAATCATGGCGCGGCGAAGCGGCCCGGCCGGGCGACTCGCCGCGCGCTTCGCGCCTCTGCCCGCCACGCTCGGAGCGGGGGTGCGCACGGCGTTCGGGCTGGTCCGCGAGCGGCGCCTGGGGCTGCTCGGGGCGCTGGCCTACTGGGGGTTCGACATCGCGGTGCTCGGCGTCTCGTTCCATGCCTTCGGCAGCGTGGTGCCGGTCGCGGTCCTGGTGATGGGCTACTTCCTCGGCACCCTCGGCAGCTTGTTGCCGCTCCCGGGCGGCATCGGAGGCGTGGAGGGGGGCATGATCGGCGCGTTCGCGGCGTTCGGCGTGCCCGCCGGCCGCGCCGTGGTCGCAGTGCTGGCGTATCGCGCGATCTCGTTCTGGCTACCCACCCTGCCGGGCATCGGCGGCTACATCTCGCTGCGCTCGACGGTCCGGGGCTGGCGCGCCGAGGACGAGCGGCGCGCCATGGCGCACGAGGCCTGAGGCCCGATGTCCTCCAGGAGGGGTGAGCGGGGCCTGGCGGCGCGGACAGCGAGCATGTTCTCCGCGGCCGTGCGCTGGGTCGGCCGGAAGCTGCGCGGCCAGGTGGTCAAGCGGGTGGGAGGGCCGGCGCGGGCTCGGGTGATCGTGCTGTTCGCATTCGTGCTCGCGCTGAACGGTGCTGACTCGTCGACCGTGGGCGCGATCGCGCGGCAGCTCGAGTCCGGGCTGCACATCAACAACACCGACATCGGACTCCTCGCCTCGATCTCGCTGGTCGTCGGAGCGGTGTTCACGATCCCAGTGGGCCTGCTGGTCGACCGGACGCGGCGGATGCCGCTGCTGGCGTTCAGCGTCGTCCTGTGGAGCATCGCGTCGCTGCTCAGCGCGTTCGCCGGAAGCTTCTCGAGTCTCCTACTGACCCGGCTGGCCCTGGGCGCCGTCGCCGCCACCGCGGGCCCCGCGATCGCCTCGCTCACGGGCGACTACTTCTCCGCCGAGGAGCGCGCCCGGATCTGGTCCTACATCCTCGTCGGCGAGGCGGCGGGGACGGCGTTCGGGTTCATCATCAGCGGGCTCGTCGCGGATCTGATCGACTGGCGCGCTGCGTTCGTCGTGCTCGGGCTGCCCGGCTTCTTCCTGGCCCGTGAGCTGTGGCGGACGGTCCCGGAGCCCCTGCGGGGTGGTCAGAGCCATCTCCAGGTCGGGGACGTAGACCTGGACGCGGTGGTGCAGCGGGGGGCGGCGGGCGCGCCCGCCGGTGACGCCGTGGCGGAAGAGGAGGAGCCGGCGGTCGACGCCGCGCAGCAGGCGGCGCGTGAAGCGGCACAGCGCGCGGGCGTCGAGCCCAACCCCCGGCTCGTGCTCCACGAGGACCCAAGCAAGATGAGCCTCGGGCGGTCGATCCGCTACATCTTCGCGATCCCGTCGAACGTGCTGATGATCGTCGGCTCGTCGCTCGGCTACTTCTACTTCGCGGGGCTCCAGACATTCGCGCTCCTGTTCGTCTTGGGCCACTTCAAGGCCAGCCAGGTGGAGGGGGAGTTCTTCCTCGCGCTGCTCGTCGTCGGCGCGGTGATCGGAACGCTCGTCGGAGGCCGCGTGCCGGACATACTGCTGAAGCGCGGCTACCTGTCGGCGCGCGTCTGGTTCCCGGGGGTCTGCTATGTCGGCGCCGCGGTGCTGATGATCCCGGCGTTCCTCGGCAAGAGCATCACCCCCGCGATCTGGTTTGCCGTACTCGGGGCCGGGCTGATCTCGGCCGCCAATCCGCCGCTTCAAGCGGCGCGCCTCGACGTGGTGCCGGCCGGGCTCTGGGGAAGGACGCAGAGCGCGCAGACCGTCGTGCGCTCGCTCGCGCAGGCGCTCGCGCCACTCGTGTTCGGCGGCGTGTCACAGCTGATCTCGGGCATCGTGCCCTCCCAGGCGCCGATCGGGGACGTGCGAACGCACCTCCACGCCCCGTCGTCGAGCACCACCACCGGACTCCAAGTTACCTTCATCGTGATGCTGGCGACGCTCGCCGCCGCCGGCTACTTCCTGTTCCGCGCCCGCGAGACGTTTGCGTCCGATGTCGCCAGCGCGGCCGCGTCCGACGACCTGACGCGAAAGGCCGGCGCAAGTGACGACGAGCCGGAATGGTCGGGTTTTGAGGGTCGTTCCGGGAGCTAACCGCCGAGGCCGCCGAAGATGGCGAACGAGCCCCGGCCGGGATCGTCGTCGTAGACGGCGCGCCGGCTGACCTCCGCCACCACCGTGGCGTCGGGCGGCGCCTCCGCGCGGATTCGTCCGGCGAGCGCGTTTGCGCTGTCTTCGTCCCGCGCACCAACCACGAGATAGCGCCACCGCCGCAGGACGGGCAGTCCCTCGTCGTGCAACTTGTTGGCCAGCTCCACCGTGGCCCGGTGCGAGTGGAACTCGACACGCACCTCGTACTCGGCGTAGCCGCGCTCCCCGGTCTCTTCCCGCTCCTTCTCGATCAGTCTGGCGTGCTCGGCGGCGCGATCGGCGTCCGTCTCCGGCAACGGGACGTCTGGATCCTCCCACTCCTCCGCGGTGGGATGCCAGCGCTTGAGCTCGATTTCGATGTCCCAGCCGTGCTCGGCGGCGATCGAGCGAATCACCTTCGCCGCGGACTCCGCCTGGGCGCGGTCGCCCGCATACACGAACACGTTCGGCCCGTCGCCGGACACGACCATTCGATCGCCGACCGAAGTCTTGTCGACGTCCTCCTCGAGCCGCTCGGCCTCGAGCCGCTCGGTCAGGGCATGCGCTCGGCCCTTTTCGAACAGGCCCACCTCGAGTCGCCAGTCGTCACTCATTGGGGACCAGGGTATTTGATTGGCCAAATGGCGAGTGAATCGCCGGGCTTGGGCGGGTATCTGCGGCTGCACATCCAGGTTTCGGCTACCAAGGACCCCATTCATGATCATCGCTATCAATCTCGCGCTCTTGCCCGTGGCGTTCGTCGCCGCCATGGCGGCGCGGGAGCTGCGCCCGTGGTGGCGCCAACTGCAACAGATCCGCGCGCTCCCCGAGTCGATTGGGCGGGAGACCCGGCTATGAACCGGCATGACGTCGGCGTGGCGACCGAGGCCTACGCCGCCTACCTGAATGCGCCGCGGGGGGTGCTTGACCGCGAGGAGCAGGTGCTGTTCGACGAGGATCTGGCGCGGGCACGGGCGGCGATGGAACGCGCCTGGCTCGAGGCGACGCCGGTTCGGGAGGGGAACCCCGACTAAGGCGGCTGGGTGCCCGTGGTGGGGCGGCTCGTGCACCCGCAGCCCTAAAAGCTCGGTCCGCGCTCGCGGCCGTCGCATACTTGTGACATGGATCGCTTGTTCGGCGAGGAAGAGGCGCCGGCCGCCGCCGGCCGCGTGGCGCTGCCGGATGCGCCGCTGGCCACGCGGATGCGGCCGCGCACGCTCGAGGAGTTCGTGGGCCAGGACCGCCTGCTGGCACCGGGCTCGGCGCTGCGGCAGGCGATCCAGGAGGGCCACCCGCATTCGATGATCCTCCACGGTCCGCCCGGCAGCGGGAAGACGACGCTGGCGCGTATCGTCGCCGACGCGTCCGGTGCGGCGTTCGAGGAGGAGAGCGCGGTGCAGGCCGGCCGGGCGGAGGTGAGGGGGGTGATCGACCGCGCCCGGCAGCGGCTGGCGGCCGGCGGCCGGCGCACGGTCTTCTTCCTCGACGAGATCCACCGCTTCAACAAGGCCCAGCAGGACGCGCTGCTGCCGGCGGTGGAGGAGGGGCTGGTGACGCTGATCGGCGCCACCACCGAGAACCCCTACTTCGAGGTCAACTCGGCACTGCTGTCCCGCGCGCGGGTGTACGAGCTCGAACCGCTGAGCGAGGCGCAGGTCCGTGTGCTGCTCGACCGGGCGCTGGCGCGGGGCGAGTGCGGGCCGAGCGAGCGGGTCTACGACGAGGCGCTCGACTTCCTGGCGGCGCGGTCGGGCGGCGATGCCCGCACGGCGCTGAACGCGCTCGAGCTGGCCTGTCAGACGGTCGGCACCGAGGGAGTGGTCGCCCTGGAGCAGGCCGAGGATGCGCTCCAGCGCCGGGCGCTGCTCTACGACCGGCAGGCGGACCGCCACTACGACACGATCTCGGCCTGGATCAAGGCCACCCGCGGCTCGGACCCGGATGCCTCGCTGTACTACCTCGCGGTCATGCTGGAGGGTGGCGAGGATCCCCGGTTCATCGTGCGAAGGATGGTGATCCTGGCCTCCGAGGACATCGGCAACGCCGACCCGCAGGCGCTGGTGGTGGCGACGGCGGCGGCCCAGGCGGTCGAGCACGTGGGGCTGCCCGAGTGCCAGTTCGCGCTGGCCCAGGCCGCCATCTATCTGTCGCTGGCGCCAAAGTCGGACGCGGCCAAGCGAGCCGTCGGAGCGGCGCGGGAGTACATCCGCGAGCGGGGCGCCCAGGAGCCGCCGGCGTGGTTGCGGTCCTCCACGCGCGGCGACGGCGGGTATGACAACCCGCACGGCCGTCCGGGGCACCTCTCCCCGCAGGAGCTGATGCCGGGCTCGGTCATCGGGATGCGCTTCTACGAGCCCGACGACGCCGAGGCGGCGCTGCGAGAGCGGTTCGAGGAGATTCGCCGTCGGCGGGGTCAGGCGTAAAGGCCGGATAGCCTTCGTCTGATGCAAGCCACTATCGCCACCGCCCAACTCGAGTCCTTCAATCCCGCCACCGGCGAACTCGTCGGAACCGTTCCGATCACGCCGCCCGATGGAGTACAGGGCGTTGTCGACGCCGTCGCCGCGGCGCAGACGGCCTGGCGTGCGCTGACGCTCGAGGAGCGTGGGCGCTACCTCGAGCGGGCCGCCCACGTCATCCTCGAGGAGGACGACGACATCCGCGATCTGATCGTGCGCGAGCAGGGCAAGCCGCGCGCCGAGGCGTTCGCGATGGAGGTCTTGCCGACGGTCGACGCGCTCAAGTGGATCGCCAAGACCGGAACGGGGATCCTGGCCGACGAGAAGGTCCCGATGCCGCAGGCCTTCCTGAAGACCAAGCGCTCCACGTTTGTGTATGAACCGCTCGGGGTGATCGGTGTCATCTCGCCCTGGAACTACCCCTGGAGCATTCCGATGGGCGAGGTCGCCCTGGCGCTGATGGCCGGCAATGGGGTCGTGCTGAAGCCGGCGTCTCTAACGCCCCTGATCGGCGAAAGGATCGCCCAGGTGTTCGCGCGGGCGGGCCTCCCCGAGGGCCTGCTGCGGGTCGTGCACGGGCCGGGCACCGGGGCGGCCGTGGCCGAGTCGAGCGTGGAGAAGGTGTTCTTCACCGGGTCGGTTGAGACGGGGCGCTCGGTGGCCGAAGCGTGCGCTCGGCGCCTGAAGGGGTCGGTGCTCGAGCTGGGCGGCAAGGATCCGATGATCGTGCTGGCCGACGCACACATGCAGCACACGATCGAGGGTGCGTTGTGGGGCGCCTTCGCCAACAGCGGCCAGACGTGCTCGGGGATCGAGCGGGTGTACGTGCTGCGCTCGGTGGCGGACCGCTTTATCGACGGGGTCGTTTCTGGAGCCCAGCGACTGCGCGTGGGCGACCCCTTGAGCTGGGACACCGAGATCGGGCCGATGGTCTCGCGCGAGCAGGCCGAGATCGTGCGCGAGTTGGTCGATGATGCGGTGGCCGCCGGGGCGATGTTGCACTGCGGCGGGCCGGTCAAAGCGCCTACGGGCCTAGATGGGGCCTTCTACGCGCCGGCCGTGCTCACCGGCGTGACGCCCGACATGCGGATCATGCGCGAGGAGATCTTTGGCCCGGTCGTCCCGATCGTCACCGTCGACTCGGAGGCGGAGGCGGTGGCGCTGGCGAACGACTCGAACTTCGGGCTCGGGGCGTCCGTGTGGACTTCCGATCGTGCCCGCGGCGAGGACATCGCTTCCCAGCTTGAGGCGGGCATGGTGTGGATCAACGACCACATGTTCAGCCACGGGGCGTGCCAGTGCGCCTGGGGTGGGGTCAAGGACTCGGGGCTGGGCCGCACCCACTCCAAGTTCGGGCTGTACGAGTGCGTGAACGTCAAGCTCCGGGTCTGGGAGGGATCGACCCTGCGCGACCCCTGGTGGCATCCCTACGACGAGACGGTAGGTAAGGCGTTCCGCCAAAGCGCCAAGATCCTGTACGGGCCGGCGTCCGAGCGCGCGCGGGCGCTCCGGGAGGGTGCCGTGCCGCTGACCCGATTGGGCGCGCGCCTCGCCCGCGACGCGATCCGACGGTAAACACCGGACTTTGGCGTTCCACTCTCGCGCAGCACAGGAGCAGCGCCAAACTTCAGTGGCGATACCCTCGTAGACGATGCCTGCCAACGCGTACCGCGGTAAGGAGTGCGTGTGCCAGCTGCGACGCGGGATCTGCGACCAGTCCTGCGTGCAGGGCATGCTGGAGACGCCGTTCTACATCGCCTGCCTGCGCCTGACCGGCCGGCGCTGCGTGGTGATCGGCGGCGGCGAGGTGGGACTCGAGAAGGTCGAGGGTCTGCTCGCATGCGACGCGGACGTGACGCTGATAGCGCCCGAGGCCCAGCCGGAACTCGTCCAGCTCGCGCTCGAGGGATCGATCCGCTGGCACCAGCGCGAATACGCCGGCGCGGAGGACCTCGAAGGCGCGCTGATCGCGATCGCCGCCACCGACGACACCGACCTGAACATCCGCGTGTTCCACGACGCCGAGGCGCGTTCGATGCTCGTCAACGTCGTCGACGTCCCGCCGCTGTGCAACTTCATCCTGCCGGCGATCGTGCGGACCGGACCGCTGGCGGTGGCGATCTCCACCGCCGGCGCCTCGCCGGCGCTGGCCAAGCGGATGAAGCGCGAGATCGCCGAGCTGTTCGGCGAGCCCTACGCGGTGCTGGCCATCTTGCTCAACGAGGCGCGCGGCTGGGCCAAGGCGACGCTGCCCACCTATCAGGACCGCAAGGAGTTCTTCGAGGCGATCGTCAATGGCGAGCCCGATCCGGTCGAGCTGCTGCGGGCGGGCGACGTGGATGCGGCCCGCGACCTGATCGCGGCCGCGCAGAGCGTGTTCGCGCCCGCCGCGGGGTGAGCGAGCTCACGCACCTCGACGCCGCCGGCCGCGCCCGGATGGTCGACGTCGGCGAGAAGCCGGCGACCGAGCGCCGGGCGGTGGCGCAAGCCGTCGTGCGGGTGTCCCCGGAGACCGCGCAGAAGGTGCTGGCCGGCGACGCCCCCAAGGGCGACGTGCTCGGCGTGGCGCGAATCGCCGGGATCCAGGCCGCCAAGCGGACCGCCGAGCTGATCCCGTTGTGCCACCCGCTGCCCCTGAGCTTCGTCGGGGTGGAAGCCGCGGTCGACGCGGGCGCCGGCGCGATCACTTTGACTGCCGAGGCCCGGACCACGGGCCCGACGGGGGTCGAGATGGAGGCCATGACGGCGGCGAGCGTCGCCGCGCTCACCGTCTACGACATGGTCAAGGGGATCGAGCGCGGAGCGGAGATCGCCGAGGTCGTCCTGCTCGAGAAGTCGGGCGGCCGCTCGGGCCACTGGACCCGGTCGGCGCAGCGATAACGCGGCCGGCTCCGCGATTCGGTCGTTCTTAACAATGAGGCCCCGCGCCTGGGGGTACTACGCCTCTTGACCGAGCGAGGGAGGGAGGATCCATGAAGGTAGATGTGAGCTCCATGCGGCGCGCCACCATGCCCACCGGCACTTCGGCCGTTCGCACCGGCACCACGCCGGCGGCGGAGGCCAGGCCTCCTCGAGTGTCGGCCGATCAAACCGCTTCTCGCCCGAGGTGATCCGGACCGACAGGCCCCCCACGGGCTACGCAGTGACCTTCCGCTTCCGCGATCCATCGGCGACGAGCGTCCAGATCAAGGGGGAGTGGTATTTCTCGAGTCCGGCGCAGACCACGACCTCGAGCAGCCAGGGGCTGCTTCCGTTCCAGTGGTCGCCGGGCGATTTTCCGATCGCGTATCCGAACTCGTACGAGCCGAACTGGCCCGTTACGAACTTGACCAAGGATCCCCGGACCGGCGTCTGGTCCTACACCACGCCGCTCCCGTCCGGGGTCTTCACCTATGGCTTCTTCGTCAACTGCTAGAGCCCCACGCAGACCGGGTGCACGGAGATCTCCGACCCGAGCAACCCGCCGTGGAACGTGCGCAACGGCGTCACGGCGGGATCGACCGAGCCGACGAGCCAGGTCTACGTACCGTCGGATCCCAGGTTCCACACGGTGAACTACTCGTGGCAGGCTCCGAGTCGCGTTCACGGCTCGGTGGTCGACGTGACCTACAACTCGCCGCTGTCGCAGAGCCCCGTCGGACAGAACTACCTCACGGTCTACACGCCGCCGGGTTACGACCCGAGTCGCTCCACGCCGTACCCGACGCTGTACCTCAGCCACGGTGGCGGCGGCAACGAGGTTGACTGGAGCACTCAGGGTGTGGCCGGGAACATCCTGGACAACCTGATCGCCACCGGGCAGATCCCGCCGATGGTCGTCGTGATGCCCAGCTTCAACGGCTTCGGCGGCGGCTGCGGCACCAGCAGCTGGGAGACGGATTACGACCAGAACCTCGTGAGCGCGGTGATTCCGTACGTGCAGTCGCACTACGACGTGTCGAGCGACGCGTCGCAGCGGGCGTTCGCCGGCCTGTCGTGCGGCGGCGACCTCGCCGGGACACTGCTGGAGAACTACACCAGCGAGTTCGGGTACTTCGGGCTTATGAGCCCGGCGCCGGGCACGATCGGGACGCTGAGCGCGGCACAGCAGGCGGCGATCAAGCAGGTCGCGGTGATGGTCGGGGGCGGTTGGGACGATCCGCTGCACCCCTTCGCCCTGACTGACCTCTCAGCCGTGCAGTCGGTGGGCGGAGAGGTGTTCCCGGACTTCATCAACGGCGGACACGAGTGGTACGTCTGGCGGATCCTGCTCCGCGACTTCCTGACGAGGGTGGCGTTCTTCCCGGTCGTCGGCTGATCGACCGGCGGCGCCGTTAGCGAAACAGCTCGGAGAGGGCGTCGAGCGCTTCGGCCTCGGCGCCCTGAGCCATGTCCGCGTGGAACGGCGGGGCGATTGACGTGAGCCCGCCGTCGACGACCAGCGTCGTGCCCGTGACGTACTCCGCGCCGGGGGACAGAAGGAACAGCACGCATTCGGCCACTTCGGCTGCGGTACCCATCCGGCGCTTGGGGATCTTGGGGAGCACGGTGTCGAGCGAGGGCACGCGGCCGGTGGCGTAGAAGTAGCTCGAGGAGTCGGTTTCGATGATGCCGCCGTTGACCGCGTTGACGTTGACGCCGAGCGGCGCGAGCTCGACCGCCATATAGCGCGCCCAAGTCTCGATCGCCGCCTTCGCCGACCCGAGGTTGGCGTAGGTCGGGAAGGTGCGAATGCTGCCGTAACTGGACAGGACGACGATCCGGCCACCGTCTGGCATGAGCCGCACCGCGCGCTGCGTCCCAACCACGAACGCCCGCACGTTGAGGTTGAAGGTGCGCTCGAGGTGATGGGGCTTCAGGTCCATGAAGTGGTGGAAGTTGCTCGCGGAGGCGTTCGAGACGAAGAAGTCGAGCCGTCCGACGTGGTCCCGCACCTGGTCGAACATGGCCTCGATCTCCTCGACGCTCTCCAGGTCGGCCCGGATCGCCATCCCACCGCCGCCGAGGCGCTCGAGCTCGGCCACCACCTCGTGGGCCAGCTCGTCGTTCTGCTTGTAGTTGACGATCACCTTGGTGCCGCGCGCGGCGAGTCGCAGGGCCAGGGCGCGGCCGATCCCGCGCGAGGCGCCCGTGATCAGGGCGACCTTGCCTTCGAAGCCGCGGCGCTGGTCGGGGAGGACGGTGTCGTCGCGCGTGCTCATCGTCCTCTGAGGAGGTCCCTCGCGATCGTCGTCTTCTGGATCTCGGCCGTGCCCTCCTCGAAGCGCTGGGCCCGCGCGTCGCGGTACACCCGCTCGATCGGGCTCGAGGACCAGTAGCCGACGCCACCATGGACCTGGAGGGCGCCGTCGGTGACGCGCTGGAGCATCTCGCTCGCAAACAGCTTGGCCATCGCGGCCTCCGTCGGCGCGTGGCCGGTCTGCTCCCACGTCGACGCGGCATGCCAGACGAGCCGGCGGCCGGCCTCGACGTCGGTGGCCATCTCCGCGAGCTTGAACGCGATCGCCTGGCGCTCGGCGATCTTCTTGCCGAACGTTTCGCGTTGCTGGGCGTAGTCGAGAGCCAGGTCCAGCGCGCGCTGGGCCAACCCCACGCAGGTCGTCGCCAGCGAGATCCGGCTCGGCCCGAGGAACCCGCTCAGGGCGATCTCGACCCCCTGGCCCTCCTCGCCGAACCGGTCGGCGACGGGCACGGGGGCGCGGTCGAACACGATGTGGCCGTGGTCGGTGCCGCGCACGCCCATCGTCTCCGGCATTTCGCGCGCGTCCACGCCCTGGCCCCGGGTCGGGACCATCAACGCGACCGTCCCGTCCGTGCCGCGCGTGCCCTCGACGCGGGCGAACGTCATCAGGTAGTCGGCGACCGTCCCGAACGTGATCAGGTGCTTCTCGCCGCTCAGGTAGTAGGTGTCGCCCTCGCGCACGACGCTGCAGCGGATGTCGGCGCCGCTGCCGGCGCCGGGCTCGGTCAGCGTGAACGCCACCTTGATCTCCCCCGCCACCGTCGGCTTGATGAAGCGCTCGCGCTGGTCGTCGTTGGCGTGGGAGTCCATCGGCCGCCAGATGCCGTTGGCGACGTGCACGATCATCCGCAGCGACGCGTGGGACATCGAGAACAGCTCGAGCAGCTCGAGATAGCTCGTGAACGGGATGCCGGCGCCGCCGTATTCCACCGGCGCCGCCAGCCGCAGGTAGCCGCGCTCGCGGAGCTCGTTCCACAGCTCAAGCGGGACGCGATGCTCGCGCTCGATCAGCTCGGCCCAGCGCTCGCCCTCGTTCTCAACATACGCGCGCACCTCGGCGTGCAGGGCGTCGAGATCGAGCGCGGATGGGCTGGCGGCGGTGGTCATGTGGTCACGAGTTCGCGGGCCTGGGCCCGCAGCACGAACTTCTGGATCTTGCCCGACGGCGTCCGGGGCAGCGTGTCCACCGACTCCAGGCGCTCGGGCCAGTAGGTCTTGGAAACCCGGCATGAGTCTAGGTACTCGAGCATCGTGTCGAAGTCCAGCTCGCCGACGACGAACGCGCAGGCGCGCTCGCCGAGGCGCTCGTCGGGCATGGCCACGATCGCCACGTCGCGCACCGCTGGGTGGGCGTGCAGCAGCTGCTCGATCTCGGCCACCGGCACCTTCTCGCCGCCCCGGTTGATCACATCCTTCACGCGTCCGGTGATCCGGACGTAGCCGCTGGCGTCGATGCGGGCAAGGTCGCCGGTCCGGTACCAGCCGTCCTCGGTGACGGCTTCGGCCGTGAGCTCGGGACGGTTGAGGTAGCCATCGAACAGGCAGTCGGTGCGGACCTCGAAGTTGCCCTCCTCGCCGGCGGCGAGGGACCGGCCGGCGTCGTCGACGATCCGCAGCTTCACCCCGGCGAGCGCGCGACCGTCACTGCCCCAGGCGAGCTCGGGCGGGTCGCCCGGCGCGAACGCGCAGCCCAGGCAGCTCTCGGTGGTGCCCCAGGCGCCGCCCACCTCGGCCTCGAGCACCTCTCGCGAGCGCCGGGCCAGCTCGCGCGGGATGGCGGCGCCGGTGGCGACGAACGTGCGCAGACGCTCCGGCTTGGCTCCGGTCTCGCCGGCGACGCGCGTCAGGTCGGCCAGGAACGGCGTCGCCGCCTGGACGAAGGTGACGCCGAAGCGCTCCATCGCGTCGAGGCCGACCTC
>Ga0335074_10001789_pt1 | contig 29114 bp, 27 predicted proteins | sample Lox_Sample_23_FD_206715 | JGI IMG/M metagenome (GOLD analysis project Ga0335074, IMG submission 206715) | Soil microbial communities from Loxahatchee National Wildlife Refuge, Florida, United States - Lox_Sample_2.3 | ecosystem: Environmental > Terrestrial > Soil > Wetlands | place: USA... | reverse complement strand
GGGGGTGAGATTTGAACTCACGAACTCCTACGAGACCAGGACCTCAACCTGGCGCCTTTGACCAAGCTGGGCCACCCCTGCACGACCGGCCGCGCCTACGGAGCCCGAGCGATAACCTTTGCGAACGTGCCCGTACACGGGCCCGGTCGAGGGACGCCCGCGCGCAAAAAGCCTTGTACGGAGTCGGAGTGGGGCCCGGCCCATGGCGGAGAGCGCGCGTCCGCCGTCCGATGCCCCCGGCGCGACGGTGTTCATCGGTCTGAAGCCGACGATGACCTACGTCTTCCAGGTCGTCACCCAGCTCAACAGCGGCGCCGGGCCCGTGGTCGTCAAGGCGCGCGGGAACGCGATCGCCAAGGCGGTCGACGTCGTGGAGGTCGTCCGCCGGCGCTTCCTCGAGGGTCAGGTCGAGATCGGCGCGATCCGGATCGGAACGGAGCGGCTCGTCAACCGCGACGGTCGGGACGCGAACGTCTCGTCCATCGCGATCCCGCTCACCCGGACCGGGCCCCTCCCGACGCCCCCGACGGCGGGCTCGGCGCCGCGGCCCGCGGGCGGGTAGTTCGGACGACCCAGGTGCCGGCGACGAGGTCGCCGAACCGCTGACGCTCCGCCGTGAGGAGGATTCCGAGGACCCCGACGAGCCCGAGCAGACCGACCCCGGCCACGACGACCGAGATCACGACCGCGAAGTCGAGGATCCCCGCGGGGATCGCGAGCCCCCCCGCGGCCCCGAGGGTGCCGCCCGCCCGCAGGAGGAACAGGAGCGCGATCGCGAGACCGACCCCGAGCACGGTCAGGGTCGGCAGCTTCGACGCGTTCCGCAGGAGCGCGGCGGACAGCCCCGGCCGCTCCATCCGTCGGTCCCGGACCGCGATCCCGAGGAGCGCCTTGCCCGGGGTGCGGCCGGCGAGCCGCTCGCAGAGCACGAAGAACAGGAACGCGACGGCGGCGTAGCCGTAGATCGCGGCGTTGAGCGGGACGCTCGAGGCGAGGTCGTCCAGCGACCCCGGGGTCGTCTCGATCAGGGCGACCCAGACCCCGGCGATCGGGAGCGTGACGATCGCGAGGTCGAGGAGGAACGCGGCGATCCGGGCGCCGATCGTCCCGAACCGGCGCAGGCCGAGCTCGCGGCCGAGCAGGACCATCCAGCGCGCGGTGACGAATCCCCGGAACCCTTCCCGTCCGTCCGTCGGGCCGTCCCGGGCGACCGCTTCGAGGTTCGCCTGGTCGCTGACGACCCACCCGGGGACCGGGAGCCCCTGCCACGGTCGGTCGGCCGGGGCGACGGGTTCGGCGAGGAGCCGGCGCGCCTGCTCCGCCGCCTCCCGGCTCGCGGCGGCGGACTCGGCGAGCGAGAGCGGGATCCGTCCCTCGACCCCGGCGCGGAAGGCGCGCGCGAGTCGCGCGAGAGGGGTCGGCACCGGCTCGGGGATCGGGGAGCCGATCGGGCCGAACCCCCGACCGAAGACCCGGTGCGTGAGGTAGGCCGCCCCGAGCGCGAGGAGGCCGGAGAGGTAGACGAGGTCGAGCACGCCGGCGCCGCCGATCGCGTAGAGGCCGGCGGGAGCTCCGGCCACGTAGAGCGGGGGCTGGCGGAGCACGTCCGCACCGACCAGCACGCCGAACGTCCCGGCGACGTACGCGGTCGGCAGCGCGAACCCTTCCCGACCCGGAAAGACCCACTCGGCCGAAGCCGCGGCGATCACCCCCGCCCCGATCGGCGGGATGAGGTAGTCCGGGAACGACTCCTCGATGCCGACGCCGGGGATCGCCACCGCGGTGAGGAACGTGAGCACGAGCACGCCCGAAGTGAGCGCGAGGACGAAGGCGACCGGTCCGAGGACGCCGTCGTCGCGGGAGAGCGCGATCGCCCCCGCCCCGATCGGCACGGCCGCGGCGACCGCGAGGACCGCGACGAGCTGGGCGGTCGGAGCCGCGACGAACACGACCAGCCCGAGGAGCGTCCCGCTCTCCACGATCAGGAGGAGGACGTAGAGCGCGGCGCTGCGGCGCCCCGGGGGGGCGAAGCGCCCGAAGGAGAGGGTCGCGACCAGGAACGGGAACAGCGCCCCCGCAAAGCTGACCGCGACCCAGTCGTTCGAGACCGGAACGACCGGGAGGAGGACGAGGGTCGCGAGGAGCGCGCCGGGCAGGAGGAGCCAGAACGTCCGCCGCCCGAAACCGATGCTCGCCGCGAACGGTCCGTGTTCCCACGCGAGAACGTAGAGGAGCGCCCAGAGCACCGCGGGGAAGGCGAGGAGCGCGACGTTGCCGGCGATGTCGTTCGCCAGCTGCACCGGATCGATCACCCGAGCGACCCCTCGACCGCGACCGCGGAGAGCCTCGGGACTCCGAGGGAACTAATGGGGTTGATGGTCGCGCCGAGGGGGCGCCTCCGCGCGCGGGCTAGCCCGGCGGAGGGAGCGGCTTCCCGCATCGCTGGCAGAACGTCGCCGCCCGAAGGTTCCCTTGCCCGCAGTACGGGCAGTACCGTTCGGCCGACCCGGGCGCGGGGGCCCCGCGCGCCGCCAGCGCGGCGTTCAGCTGGAGCTGCTGCTGGAGCAGGAAATTGGTCTGCTGCTGCTGCTGCTGGAGTCGCTCCGCGTCGCTCCGGGCGGAAACCCCGGAGACCAGGAGCGCCACGCCGATGAGCAGCAGGACCAGCCCGAAGAGGAAGCCGAAGATGGTCAGTATGAAGAACAGACCCGCCAAGAGGAACAGCAGCCCGAAGATCATCCGGAGGATGCCCGCCACCGTCGCCCCTTGTCCCGGTCCGACCGGATTTCCGCGACGGCCGAGGTCTCCCGCATCGGCGGTACTCACGTAAAGGGTTTTGTCGGCACCCCTCCTCCCTCGCCCATGGCCCCGCCGCGGACGGAGAAGGATTCCCTCGGCACCCGAGAGGTCCCGGACGACGTCTACTGGGGGATCCAGACCCTGCGCGCGCGGGAGAACTTCCCGGTGAGTGGGGTGCACGAGTCGCCGACGTTGATCCGAGCGTACGCGCTCCTGAAGCTCGCGTGCGTCCGGGCGAACGTGGCCCACGGCGGGCTCGACGAGCGCCGCGGTCGTGCCCTCTCCCAGGCCGCCGAGGAGATGGCGGCGGGTCGGTTCGACCCGGAGTTCGTCGTCGACGTCTTCCAGGCCGGCGCCGGCACGTCGTTCCACATGAACGTCAACGAGGTCCTGACCAACCGGGCGCTCGAGATCCTCGGCAAGCCCCGAGGCGACCACGCGGAGCTGAGCCCCAACGACCACGTCAACCGCGGGCAGTCGACGAACGACACCTTCCCCTCCGCCGCCCAGGTCGCCGTCCTGCTCGCGCTCGGGGAGCTGCGCGCGTCCCTCACGACGCTGGTCGAGAGCCTCCGAAGGAAGGGCGCGGAGTTCGCTCGCCTTCCGAAAGCCGGCCGCACGCATCTCAAGGACGCGATGCCCGTGACGCTGGGGGCCGAGATCGGAGCGTACGCCTCCGCGCTCGAGCACGTGGCCGAGACCCTTCCGGCGGTCGAGCGAGCGCTCGCGGAGATCCCGCTCGGCGGGAGCGCGGTCGGCAGCGGGGTGAACTCCGTGCCGGGATTCCGCGCCGCGGCGGTCGCGGAGTACGCCCGGCTCACCGGGCTCCCGTTGACGGCGGCCCGCGACCCATTCGAGACGATGCAGAGCCGCTGGCCGCTCGGCGCGGCGTCCGCCTGGCTGCGCACGCTCGCGCTCGAGCTGGTCCGCGTCTCCGGTGACCTCCGACTCCTCTCGAGCGGGCCGGCGACGGGGCTCGACGAGATACGGGTCCCCGAGATCCAGCCGGGCTCCTCCATCATGCCGGCAAAGGTGAACCCGTCGGCGGCGGAGTGCCTCTCGATGGTCGCCTTCCACGTGCTCGGCGCGGACGCGGCGACCGCCTATGCGGTCCAGGCCGGTCAGCTCGAGATCAACGTGATGATGCCGCTCGCGGCCTACGAGGTCCTGTTCTCCGCGCAGATCCTCACGAACTATCTTCCGGTCTTCGCCCGCACCTGCGTCGACGGGATCACCGCGAACCGCCCGCGGCTCGAACGCTATCTTGCCGAGTCCGCTGCGCTCGCGACCGTCCTCACCCCCAAGCTCGGGTATCTCAAGGTCGCCGAGGTCCTCCACGAGGCCGAGCGCTCCGGCCGCCCGGTCAGGGAGCTCCTGGTCGAGCGCGGCCTCCTGACCGCCGCGGAGGTGGCGGAGCTGCTCGGCCCCGCGGCGCTCCTCCGGCTCGCCGAGCCCGTTCCGTAGGATTCGGCGCGCGCCGGCACCGTTAAGACGGCCGACCACCGTTCGCCCCCGCGACGGGGATGCCGACGATCGAGGAGGCCGCCGTCGCGCTCGGCAACCAGACGTCCGAGGAGTTCCGCCGGGCCGCGGACGTTCTCGGGAAGGTCGGGCTCACGCAGTACGAGGCGCGGGCGTACATCGCGCTGGTCGCGCGCGGGGTGGGGGACGCCGCGACCCTCGCCACCGCCGCCGGGATCCCGCGGACGAGCGCCTACAAGGTCCTGGAGTCGCTCGCGGCGAAGGGCTACGCCCAGCCGACCGGCGGCAAACCGATCCTCTTCCGCCCGACGCCCCCGCTCGACGTCGCCGACCAGCTGAAGGAGGCGATCCAGGAGGTCTTCGAAAAGCTCGCGCACCTGCACCGGGTCGTCGCCGAGCACGGCGAGCCGCAGCTCGTCTACCTGCTCTCCGGTCGGGAGAAGGTCGTCGCGAAGATCGGCGAACTGCTCGACCAGTCGACGCAGACGTTCATCCTCACGACCCCCCAGGTCTCCGAGGTCCGCGACGACCTGACGAAGAAGATCCAGCACGCCGTAAAGCGCGGGGTCCGGGTGACGTTCGTCACCTCCCCGCTCCAGCGCGTGCCCGAAGGGGTCGAGTACGTGCCGCGCGAGAACCTCCTCGCCACCGAGGTGCTCGCGGACGGGGCCCACGCGCTCCTCGCCGCCCCCGGGCTCGACGCGTGCGGGTTCACCGACAACCCGATCCTCACCGCCCACCTGAAGCAGTTCCTCGAAGTGATCCTCGAGGCGGGCGCCGCGCCGACCCCTCCCTGAGAGTCCCCGTGCCGACGGTCGCCGGGCGCCGTCCCCGCGGGCCGGGCCGCCCGCCCGCCGAACGCGTCCGCGAGCGGCTCGCTGCGGTCGCCGGCCCTGAGGTCGCGGCCGCGATGCCGACCGGCTACCAGCGCCTGGGCCGGGTGCTCCTGCTGCGACTCCCCGAGGGCTTCCGGCCGTACTTTTCCGTCCTGGGCGCGGCCTGGACCCGGGAGCTCGGGGTCGCGAGCGTGCTCGTGCGGGTGGGGCCGGTGGACGGCGAATTCCGCCGGCCGCAGGTCGAACGGATCGCCGGCGACGCGACCGAGACCGAGGTCGTCGAGCACGGGATCCGCTGGCGGTTCGATGCCGCGCGCATCATGTTCGCCGCGGGGAACCGTACGGAGCGCCGGCGGGCCGGCGGGCTCGTCCGCCCGGGCGAGACGGTGGTGGACCTGTTCGCCGGGATCGGTTACTTTGCGGTGCCGGCGGCGCGCGTCGGACGGGCCGCGCGCGTCCTCGCGGTCGAGAAGAACCCCGAGGCGTACCGCTACCTTCGCGAGAACGCGGCGCTGAACGGGGTCGCCGACCGGATCGAACCGGTGCTCGGCGACAACCGGGCGGTCCCCCTGTCCGCGGGGGTCGCGGACCACGTCTTCCTCGGCTACCTGCCCGACGCGACGCCCTGGGTCGCCCGGGCGGTCCCGCTCCTTCGCTCGGAGGGAGGCCAGCTCCACGTCCACTGCGTGGCGGACGCCCGCGGGGGTCGCGAGGCGGCGGTCCTCCGCGCGTCTGCCGCCGCCCGGGCGGCGGGCGCCCGCCCGAACGGCCCCGCGAGCGCGCGCGAAGTGAAGCCGTACGGACCCGGGCGGGTCCACGTGGTCGTGGACCTGCCGCTCCGTCCGCCGGCCTAGGCCGACGGCGCGGGCGCGCGCGGGGCGAGGGCGCGGACCGCCTCGGGGAACGCGCGCTCGAATCGGTCGATGTCGGCGGGCGGGTTGGAGAAGGAGACGCGGACGAACTTCTGTCCGTGCGCGACCGAGAGGTAGTTGCCCGCCCGGACGAACACCCCGTGGTGCTCGAGGAGCTCCTGCTGGAGGGCCTCGGGCGAGAGCCCGAGCGAAGCGATGTCGATCGCCATCATGTTCGCCTGGGAAGGGTAGACCGGCAGGGACGTGCCGGGGACCCCCGCGACCGTCGCGCGGATCCGTGCCCCGTTCTCGCGCGTCTGCCGCCGCACCTCGCCGAACCATTCGCCCTTCGTCCGCAGGGCCGCGATCGCGGCCACCTGGGCGAGGATGTTGACCCCGAGGTCGTTCGTGTTGTACCGGGCGAGGGCGCGCGTGCGCTCCGGCGGGGCGAGGAACCCTCCGATCCGCAGACCGGCGATCCCGCAGTTCTTCGAGACCGACCACACCGTGATCGTCGACTCGGGAGCGAACTCCGCGGCGAGCGTCGGGCGGTCGGAGAAGTCCCGGTACGTGACGTCGTTCAGGAGGGTGAGGTGCCGGTCGTGCGCGATCTCGGCCAAGGCGCGGACCTCCTCGCGCGGGTACCCCGAGCCGAGGGGGTTGAGCGGGTCGATGAGGAGGATCATCCGGGTCTTCGGACCGATCGCCTCCTGGACCCGCTCCGCGCTCAGGCGGAACGGCGGGGCGTAGATGTCGAGGTTCCGGGTGCGCGCGCCGGCGAGCTCGACGAACCGGTGGATGATGAGGTAGCTCGGGTCGGAGGCGACGACCTCGTCCCCCGGGCCGAGGAGCGCGCGCGTGATCATGTAGAGCGACTCGGTGCCGCCGGCGGTGAGGAACGGGGTCATTCCCGGCACGCCGAGGTCGCGGGCGACCAGCTCGAGCAATTCGGGGTCCCCGGGACCGTAGGGGTACCCCTCGTAGCGGCGCTCGCGGATCGCCTCGTCCAGCGCTCCGCGCACCACGCCGGGCGGGACGAGATGGTTGGTGTTCTGGCCGAGCCAGGCGATCTCGGCGCGGTGGGTATAGGCGAAGCGGAGCGCGTCGAACGGCACGGCAGTCCCCTCGGTTCCCGAGCGGGCGCGCGCCGTCTTAACGGCTGCGCTCGGGCGGGGCCGCGACGGCCCCATCCGCCTCGGCGAGGAACGTCGTCACGATCCCCATCGACTGCGGAACGAGCGCGACGCGGGCAAACCCCGCGCGGCGGAGCGCGTCGCGGAACGCGGGGCGGGGCGGAAGCCGCCGGAGGGATTCCGGCAGGTAGCGGTACGGCCCCGCGCTGTCGACCGCGGCGCCGAGCCACGGGACGACGTGGTCGAAGTAGGCATGGAAGAGGGTGGCCACGGCGGGGACGATCGGCTCGGTGATCTCGAGGATGAGGAGGACCCCCCCGGGCCGGAGGACCCGCCGCATCTCTCGCAGCGCGATGTCGAGGTCGGCCAGGTTGCGGGCGAGGAACGCGTTGGTGGCGAGGTCGAACGTCGCGTCCGGGAACGGAAGGCGGAGCGCGGTGGCGCGGCCGTAGGCGACCCGATGCCGCTCGGCGGTCCCCGCGGTCCGACGTTGCGCGACGGCGAGCATCGCGCCGGTGAAGTCGACGCCGACGACCGTCGCGGACGGGAAGTGGCGCGCGGTCAGTCGGGTGAGCTCGCCGGTCCCGCAGCCGAGGTCGAGCACCCGCCGGATCGGGAGCGGCGGCCGGAACCGGTCGAGGTCCCAGAGCGCGCGGGGACGCCAGAGGAGGTCGTTCCCGAGGGAGGCGACGTGGTCGAACCACTCGTAGCGCTGCGCGATGTGGGAGAACATCCGTCGCACGTCGCGCTCGAAGTCGGGGTCCCGTCGGTCCGGGAACGGCGAGCCGTCCCCGGCCGCTCGACCCGGGACCGCGTCCGCCGTCATCGGTCCGTCGGAGCGGCGCGGCCGATTAAACGGTGGGGGGTGGGTCGTGCCCGGCGAGCGCGCTGTCGAGCTCGGCGACGCGGCTCGCGAGGTCGCTACGGTTCGCGTCGAGCCCGGCGGCCCGGGCCTCGGCGAGCTTCGCGCGCGCGGCGGGCTTGTCGCCGCGCGCGAACGCCACGTGGGCGAGCCGGAACAGGATCTCCGAGACCTCGGGCTCGACGTTGAGCTCGCGCGCCTGGCGCAGCGCGTCCTCGAGGTGCGTCTCGGCGGCCCCGTACTCGCGCTCCGCTTCCGCGAGGAGGCCCCGGGCCAGCGAGAGCTGCTCCGGCGCGAGGCGGTCGCCGAGCGGGGTCAGCAGCGCGTCCGCTCGCTCGAGCGCGGGGCGCGCGCGGTCGGGGTGGCCGAGCTCCGCCTGCATCAGCGCGAGGTTGAGGTAGCAGTATCCGATCCAGATCGGAGAGCGCGAGCGCTCCGCGGCCTCGATCGCCTGGTCGAGCCCGAGGAGCCCTTCGTCCACCCGGCCGGACGAGTAGAGCAGCACCGCGCGGTTCATGAGCACGCGCGCGCGCGCGGGCAGGTCCTGGCCGGAACCGAACAGCTCGGCGGCTCGTTCGTAGAGCTCGAGCGCCTGGGAGAACTGGTTCTGGTCCCGAAGGAGCATCGAGTTGGCGACGTCGACAAGTGCGTGGCCGCGCTCGACGGGAGTTCCCTCGCGCTCGGCGATGTCGAGCGCGAGGCGCAGGTGGCGCTCGGCGTCGGGCAGCCGGCCGAGCCGCCAGCAGACGATCCCGAGAACGCGGTGGGCCGTCATCACCTCTCGCGGCGACCCCACGCGCTCCAGCCGGCCGTAGGCCTCCTCGGCGAGCGCTTCGGCCGACGCGTACTCGCTCTGGTCCTGGCGGGTCTGCGCGAGACCGAGGAGCGCGCGGCCGAGCTCGGGGTCGAGCTCGGGCCGCGTGCGGGCGAGCAGGACCGCTTCCGAAAGCACGACCTCCGAACGGTGCAGGTCTCCGAGCTCGTCGAGCGACCGTCCCAGTTCGACCATGATCCGGACCTCGCGCGCCGGGCTGCGGTCGGGACGACGTCGCTCGGCCTCGAGGGCCCGTTCGAAGTGGGGGACCGCGGTCTCGAACGCGAACCCGCGCATCGCGCTCACTCCGGCGCGGTAGTTGTACTCCGCGGCCTTCGCGTCGTCCCGCCCCAGGTAGAACTGCCGCGCGAGCTCGAACTCGCTCGCGAGCCCCTTCTCCTCGAGCGCTCGGCCGACCCGTCGGTGGAGGATCCGTCGGCGGGTCTCGGTCAGCTCCGCGTAGACGCCGGCCCGGACCCCTTCCGTGACGAACTCGCAGACCTCGTCCCCCTTCTCTCGCAAGAGCCCGCCGGCGACCAGCCGGTCGAGGCTCTCCGTGACCCGTTCCTCGTCCATCTCGGAGATCGCGACGAGGTTCGAGAACGCGAACTCCTTGCCGAGAAGGGACGCGTAGGTGAGCGTCCGACGCTCGCCCTCCCCGAGCCCGCGGACGCGCGCGCGGAGGATCTCGTTCAGGTCCGCGGGGCCGCCCGATCCCGCTCCGTCGGGTCGGCCGCCGAGTCCGGTCGTCGACCGGACGAGCTGTTCGATGAAGAGTGGGTTTCCCTCGGTCTGCGCGTGCCAGCGGAGGACGTCGGCGGGGTCCGCGGGGAGGCCCCGACGGACCCACTGGGCGAACTCGGCGACCTCCCCGGTGCTGAGCGGACGCAGCGGGACCGTGCGCACCGTCGTCGAGCGCGCGAGCGACTCGACCATCTCCCGGGTCGCCGCGGGGATGCGGCTTCCCGTCCCGATGGTCGCGATCAGCGCGACCGGGTGTCGGCCGAGCTCGGGGGCGAGCCGCCCCAGGAACTCGATCGACGCCGCGTCCGCGAAGTGCAGGTCGTCGATCGCCAGGAGGAGCGGCCCCTCCCTCGCGAGTTCGGTGAGGTACTGGATCAGGTTCGCGTAGAGCTCGTTGCGCACGGTCCCCATCCACTCGCCGGGGGCGTCCAGCGGCGTCAGCATCGACGCGAGCCCCTCCGACTCCGCGGCCGGCTCGCCGCGGTCGCCGAGGCGGGCGACGACCTCCCCGCCTTCTCCGCCCGACGGCGCGAGGAAGACCGGGAGCATCCCTCCCGAGCCTTCGGTCGGTCGCTCCGCGCGGCCCGCGCGTTCCCTGGGGCGCACGAGGTCGCGGAGCAGCGAGAACGGCTGCGGGATCTCCTGCGGGAGGGCGCGGCCGGAGAGGACGTGGAACCCGCGATGACGCGCGCGCTGGATCGCGGTCCGCAGGAAGACGCTCTTGCCGGCCCCGTCTTCGCCGGAGAGCAGCAGGCCCTCGCCCGCGCCGGCGCGGGACCGTTCGAGGGTCCGCTCGACCTCGGTGACGGCCTCGGCGCGCCCGAAGATGGGGGGGGCGGCCGACGTCCGCGACGCTTCGGACCCGGACACGAACGCCTACGACGTGGGTCCGGGTAGATAATCCAGCGGACGGTCGCTACGGCGGCGGGACCGACCCCGACGGGGCGGAACCGTCCGCGGGCGGGGCCGCCGCGAGCTGTCGACGCAGCTCGGTGACGAGCGGCGCGACGGTCGGGCTCAGGTCGAGGACGCCGAGGTCGTCCGCCGACTGGAGCGCGCGACGCGCTCCGTCGAGATTCCGCGTCTTGAAGCGCAGCCGAGCGAGGAAGAAGTAGACCTCCGCCTCGTCCGCCCGCAGCCGGAAGCGTCGGCACGCGGCGATCGCCTTCTCGAACGCGCGTTCCGCGTCGTCCCACTGGCCCTGCTTCTCGGCGATCAACCCCCGGTTCACGTCGACGCGCTCGAGCCCGAGCTCGTCGCCCAGCCGCTCGAGCAGCCGGCCGGCCTGCTCGTTGTCGCGGGTCGCCTCCTCGAACTGCCCCAGCGAGAGCCGCAGTTCGACTCCGGAGAGGAGGGCGCGACCGACCGAACGCGCATCGTGGGCACGGTCGCCCATCTCGCGCGCGCGCTCGAGCTGCTCGAGCCCGTCCTCCGGGCGTCGTTCCCCGACCGAAACCCCGAGGTCGTGGTAGGCCCGGGAGAGCTCGAGCCACTCGCCCGCCTGGGTCAGCCGGTCGATCGCCCGCTCGTACCAGTCGATCGCCTCCTGGGTGACCTCGGGGCCGAGCGACGCGAAGGAGTTCCCGATGTCGATCGAGAGCTCTCCGATGAGCCGGGGATCGCGTAGCTCGCCGAGCGCGTCCAAGGAGCGCATGCTCTCGTCGAGCGCCTCGCGGTAGAGCCCGCGGTGGTAGGCGACCCGCCCCAGGAGCCGGTACGTCTGCGCCCGCCCGAGCCGGTCGTCGGTCGCCTCGAACAGCCGCTGGGCTTCGAGCGCCTGGTGGGTCGCGGTCTCGACGTCGAGCTTCTCGCGCGCGACCTCCCCCCGGGCGAGGAGGAGCCGGCCGCGGATCCGCGGCTCGTCGCTGCCGAGACGTTCGAGCGCCTCCGTGAAGTAGCGATCGGCCGCCGCGAAGTTCCCCGTGGAGAAGCAGAGCTCCCCGAGCGCCTCGTCAACCTCGGCGAGCTCGTGCCGGTGGTCGCCCGTCGCGGACTCGAGGTCGACCCGGACCCGCTCGAGGTAGTGGACCGCCCCCTCGGGGTCGTCCGCGGAGCGGGCGTTCTCCGACGCGAGGCGGTTGTACAGCCGCGACTTCTCGGGCACCTTGCCGAGGAAGTAGTGCCGGCCGAGCTCCGCGACCACCTCGGCGCCGGGGGTCGGGTACATCCGCTGCATCGCTTCGGCGATCTTGCGGTGGAGCACCCGCAGGCGGCTCTCGGTCAGCGAGCGATAGATCCGGGCCCGGAACTCCTCTTCGATGAACGAGAACCGGTCCCCGCCGACCCGCTCGCGCAGGACCCCCGCGTGGACCAACCGCTCGAGCTGCTCGGCGAGCCGCTCCTCCTCCACCCCCATCGCCGCGACCAGCAGCGCGAAGTCGAACTCGGAGCCGATGGCGCTCGCGTAGGCCAGGATCCGGTGCTGTTCGGGGTCCAGTTCCTCGAAGCGGGCCCCGTCCGCCTCGAGCCGACCGTCCCCGGGGGCGCCGTCGGCCATCGGACCCGTTCTAGTCCGGTTATCGGTTAAAACTGGTGCCGGAGGTCCGGGCCGCGCCCGGCACGGACGCCCGTCGGAAAACCCGCAAGGGTTATCTAACGAGGTCCGGGTCGACGCCGCTCCATGGCCGCGTCGATCGAGACCCCGCCCGCCCCCGAGCCCGTGCGCTTTCGGGAGATGTCGCTCGTGCGCCGCGTGTCGTTTTGGGGATTCGCGTCGCTGGTCGTGATGGCGGTCGCGTTCTACGTCTGGTGGGGCGTCTCCTTCGGGGTCTGGCTCGACAACGGGGTCTACGCCGTCGTCATCACGCTGCTCCTGTTCGGCCTCTCGGGGATGTGGCTCGTGCTGCCGAACCCCCCGGTCCCCGCCCCGCCGCCGAACTAGACGGCCCCGGTTGCGCTCAGAGCGGTCGACCCGCGAGCGCCCATCGCACGTCCGCGGCCGACCCGCAGCCGACGCACGGCCCCGGGGCTCCGGGGTCGATCGGCAGCGCGGCTTCCGGGGTGCCGAGCAGCGACCCGTCGACCGCCGTCTCGATGCGATGCCCGCACTCCTCGCCGCCGCACCAGGCGACGACGCGCACGGTCGTCGACCCCGCGAGCTCCTCGAGCGACCGGGCGACGGAGAACGACGCGACGAACTCCGCGCGCGCCCGTTCGGCGAGGGCGCGGTCGAACTCGGCGAGCCGCTCGCCGACCTCGTGCTCGAGGCGGTCGAACGCGACCCGCCCCTTCTGGCCAAGCCGGTTCACGGTCGTCGCGGAGCGGGACTCGGCCTCGCGCCGCCCGACCTCGAGCCGAAGCGGGACCCCGGCCTGCTCCCACCGATAGTACTTCGCCCCCGGCCGTTCGTCCCCTCCGTCCAGGTGGACCCGCACGCCGTGGCGGGCGAGCCGCGCGGCGATCTCCTCCGCCGCCCGGAGCGGGGCGTCCCCGACGTCGCTCCCCGGGATCGGGATGACGACGACCTGGTGCGGGGCGATCGCGGTCGGGAAGACCGCCCCCTTCGCGTCGCCGTGGACCGCGAGGATCGCTCCCAGGAGCCGTTCCGAGAGGCCGAAGGTCGTCTGGTGGACGAACTGCTGCGAGCCGTCCGCGGCCTCGTAGCGGATCTCGTACGGCCGCGAGAAGTTCTCCCGGTAGTGGTGGATGCTGCCGAGCTGAAGCACGCGCGCCTCCCCGAGCGGGGCGTCGAGCGCGACCGTGTAGAACGCCCCCGGGAACTTGTCCCACTCCGGGCGTCGCACGGGGAGGTAGGGGAGCGCGAACGCCGCGGCCATTCGCTCGAACGCCGCGAGGTTCGAGCGCACCCGGTCCGTCGCGTGGGCCTCGTTCGCCTGGCACGTGTGCTCCTCGAAGAAGTGGATCTCCCGCACGCGGAGGAACGGCCGCGTCGTCTTCGTCTCGTAACGGAACGTGTTGACGATCTGGTAGACGTTGAGGGGCAGGTCCCGGTGGGAGCGCACCCAGATCGCGAAGATCGGGTACATCGCGGTCTCGCTGGTCGGACGGAGGACGAGCGGGATGTCGAGCTCGGAGAGCCCGCCCCGGGTCACCCAGTAGACCTCGGCGTCGAACCCCTTGATGTGCTCCTTTTCCTTCGCGAACTCCGTCGACGGGATCAGGGTCGGGAACTCGACCGCCTGGGAGCCGGTCGCTTCGATCTCGCGGACCATCACCGCGTCCAGGTTCCGCCGGGCGCGGAACCCGTAGGGGGTCCAGACGTTCATCCCCTTCACCGGGTAGCGCTTGTCGGTGACTCCCGCGCTCTCGACCACGGCGAGGTACCAGTCCATGAACGCGGTCCGCTTGTCGGGGAGCTCGGGCATGGGTCGCGGGGAAGGGGGGGTCGGTACGTAATAGCATCGGCGGGACGGTCGCCGGGGACGGGGGGTCGTTCCCCGCGGACGGCCGCCCCCGCACCCGAGCCATTATGCTCCGGGCCGGGCATACATCGCGGGCCATGCGCCTGGTCGTCTGCATCGACCGCGATGACGACCTCGGCCGGAAGGCCGCGGTGTCCGGCCCGGTCGTGGGGCGCGCCGCCGTTCTCGACGCGGCGGTCCGCCTCGGCACGGCGGACCCGGAAGACTCCGACACCAACGCCCTCTTCGCCGCGGTCAGCCTCCTCGACGAGCTCAAGGGCGCCGGCGAGGAGTGCGAAGTCTGCGTGCTCACCGGCTCCGGCAAGGTCGGGGTGCTCTCCGACCGGCGCGTCGCGGACCAGTTCGACGACGTGCTCGGGCGCGTGGGGGCCACTTCCGCCTACCTCGTCAGCGACGGAGCGGAGGACGAGTTCCTCTTCCCGATCCTCGCCTCCCGCGTCAAGGTCGACGGCGTCCGCCGGGTCTACGTCCGCCAGAACGCGAGCATCGAGTCGACGTACTACACGGTCGTTCGGGCGCTCAAGGACCCGAAGCTCCGCGCGAAGACGATCCTGCCGGTCGCGCTCGTCCTCCTGATCCTCGGGATCGCGGCGGCGGGCGGGGTCATCGCGTGGGGGGTCATCGGGCTCGCGGTCGTGCTCGGCATCTACCTCATCTTCTGGACGTTCGACGTGGACGAGGCGATCATCGACTCCGTCCGCGGCGCGTCGACCGACATCCGCCAGGGGTCGGTCGCGTTCGGCTTCGGCCTGTTCGCGATCGCGCTGGTGGGGGTCGGCTTCCTCTCGGGGTACAACCACTACGTGGCGAGCCACGCGGGACCGCTCGACCGGCTCCTCTTCTTCCTCCAGGCCGCGATCCTCTGGTGGCTGATCGCCGCGGTCGTCTGGGAGTGCGGGCGCGCGATCCGCCGCACGCTCTCGCGGGGTCGCTTCCCGCGCTCGTTCGCCGTCGCGACGACCTCGATCATCGGGATCGGGTTCGTGAGCTTCGGGATCCTCGAGATGGTCCTCTACCTGCAGGGGGTGAGCCCGCCGGCCCAGCTGCCGCTCACGATCGCGCTCCTGGTCGCGGGCTTTGGTCTCATCATCGGGGCGGGGGTCCTGCAGCAGTACTTCAAGAGCCTCGCCGCGCGCACCGTGCTCGAGCCGGTCGCGCCGAGCTGACCGGACGCGCCCCTACCCGAACGGGACGTAGCGGGCGAGCCGCTCCAGGTGCTCGCGGGGCACGTCGAGGCCGCACCGCTCGCGCAGCGTCGACCGGACCCGGTCGATGCCGGCGCCGACCTCGACCGCCCGCAGCGCGAGCGCCGTCAGGTCCTCCCAGTAGTTCCAGGGGAAGACGACCCAGACCCAGGCGTCGCGCGGGATCTCCTCCGCGTAGTACGTCGGCGTGAACTTCGAGTGGGCGATGTGCAGGAACGTCGCGCTCTCGACCCGGCTCGGGCGGGCGTCCCGGACGTGGGCGACCGCGAGCGCGAGGCTCTCGCCGGTGTCGGTGATGTCGTCCACCACCAGGACGGAGAGCCCTTCGACCGGGCCGCTCAGGCCCTCGGTGAGCTGCGCCGCGCCGGTCGGAGTGGCCGTCACCCCCCAGTGCTGCGCCCGCAGCGAGACGATCCGCTTCACCCCGAGCCGGTCGGCGAGCAGGCGCGCCGGGACCCATCCGCCGCGCGTGAGCCCGACGATCGCGGTCGGAACGGCGGAGCGTTCCCGCACCTTCGCGGCGAGCGTGTCCGCCCACCCGTCGACGTCGGCCCACGTCGAGAGCCGGCAGCGGGGAAGTTCCGCCATCGCCCCGGTCGGCCGCCGCCCTACGGGTAGATCCCGCGGATCTTGATCGCGTCCACGACGCGCTGGATCGCGAGTACGTACGCGGCCGTCCGGTTGTGCACCTTCTTCTCGAGCGCGACCTTGTGGACGTCGCCGTAGGAACGGACCATCACCTGCTCGAGCCGGGCGTTGACCTCGTCGAGCGCCCAGAAGTACCCCTGGATGTCCTGCGCCCACTCGAAGTAGCTGACCGTGACCCCGCCCGCGTTCGCGAGCACGTCCGGCAGGACGGTCACCTTCTTCTCGAAGAGGATCGCGTCCGCCTCGGGGAGGGTCGGGCCGTTCGCGGCCTCCGCGACGATCTTGGCCTGGATCTTGTCCGCGTTCTTCTTCGTGATCTGGTTCTCGAGCGCGGCGGGGACGAGGATGTCGGCCTTCGCCTCGAGGATCTCGTCGTTCGAAATCTCCTTCGACCCCGGGAATCCGACGACCGAGCCGGTCTTCCGCTTGTGCTCCTCGACCGCGTGCGGGTTCAGTCCGTCCGCCTTGTAGATCCCGCCCTTCGAGTCCGAGACCGCGACGATCTTGGCCCCCTGCTCGTCATAGAGGATGTTGCCCGCGACGCTGCCCGCGTTGCCGAACCCCTGGATCGCGACCGCGGCGCCCTTGACCTTGACGCCGACGTCCTTCGCCGCCTCGCGGATGACGTAGGCGCACCCGCGCCCCGTCGCCTCGCCTCGGCCCTCGGAGCCGCCCAAGCTGATCGGCTTCCCCGTGACGACGCCGGGAACGGAGTAACCCTTCAACATCGAGTAGGAGTCCATGATCCAGGCCATCGTCTGGCTGTCGGTGTAGACGTCCGGCGCCGGAATGTCCATTTCCGGGCCGATGATCGGCGCGATCTCGCTGGCGTAGCGGCGCGTGAGCCGCTCGAGCTCGTTCCGGGACATGTGCTTCGGGTCGCACACGACGCCGCCCTTCGCGCCGCCGTAGGGGATGTTCACGACCGCGCACTTCCACGTCATCCACGCCGCAAGCGCCCGCACCTCGTCGAGCGTGACCTGCGGGTGGTAGCGGATCCCGCCCTTGGTCGGGCCCCGGGCCATGTTGTACTGCACGCGGTAGCCGGTGAAGACCCGGTACGATTCGTCGTCCATCCGCACCGGGAAGTTCACGGTCAGCTCGCGCTTCGGATGCTTCAGCACTTCGCGGACGCCGTCGTTGATCCCGATCAGGTCGGCGACGATGTCGATCTGCTGTTTCGCGGTCTCAAACGGATTGATGGTGGAGGTGTTCGCCATGTTCGCTGCCCCTCGCGGGCAGCGCGGGACCCGGAACCGGCTACTTGAGGGTAGCTAGAACCCTGCCACGGTAGCGCACGGAGGTCGACACCGAACGAACCCGCGCCCCCTATCGGGAGCTCCCGGTGGACGGTCCGAACGGCTGCCAGCCGGGAGGCGGCATCGGGCGGCGTTCGCCCCGGACCTCGAGCCAGGCGTCGCTCCCTCGCTCGACGCGCCCCACGCGCGTCAATCGCCCGCCCGCGCGTCGCACCGCCGTCACCGCACGTCGCCACGCGCCCGGGGCGATCGCCGCGAGCAGCTCGTAGTCCCCGCCGTAGAACGCGACCGCACGGCGGCGCTCGGGGGTCCGCGCGACCGACGCGACCCCGCGCGCGAGCGGCAGCCGCGCCTCCTCGAGCACGAGCCGCACCCGACTCGCTCGGGCGAGCAGCCGGGTCGCCTCGGCGATCCCGTCGGACGTGTCGATGAGCGCGTGGGCGAGCGGGGCGAGGGCGATGCCCTCCTTCACCCGGGGCCGAACGTCCAGGAGGTCGACCACCGCCCGCCGGTGCGCGGAGCCGCCCGCCGCGAGTCGCGCCGCCGCCACGCCGCCGCGCCCGACCTCCCCCGTGGTGACGAGAAGGTCGCCGGGCCGGGCGGCGGTCCGCGGGGCGAGGTGCGCCGCGCGCCCCCACCCGAGCACCGTGCTCACGACCGCGCGCACGGGGCCGGGCTTGGTGTCGCCGCCGACGACGTGGGCGCCGAACCGCGCGCCGAACCGTTCCGCCCCGCGCACCACGCCCTCCGCCCACGACCGCGGCGTCCCGACCGGCAGCACGAGCGCGAGGAGGATCGCGTCCGGGGCCGCTCCTTTCGCCGCGACGTCCGAGAGGCTCACGCCGGTCGCCGCCGCCCCCACGCGCTCCGGTGGGGACGCCCGCAGGAAGTGCGTCCCCTCCACCAGGGTGTCCGTCGACACGACCGCGACCCGTCCCGGGGGTGGTCGGAGCGCGGTGGCGTCGTCGCCGAGCGGAAGGAGGCCCGTCCGGCCCGCCGGCAACGTCCGGGCGAGGCGCTCGTGGAATTCCCGCTCCCGCACCGGCGGCGAACGGCGTCGCGCGCGGGCGGTCACGGCCCCCTCACTTGTACGGGAGGAACTCCTTCCCGAGGAGCTCCCGGCCGAGGATGATGCGCATGATGTTCAGGCCGCCTTCGGCTCCGACGAGGTACGACATGATCCCCCGGAACCCGAGCTCGAGCCCGACGTCCTTCGTGTAACCGGCGGCGCCGAACCACATCATCACGCGCTTGACGCACTCGAAGGCGATCGGCGGCGCGGTCAACTTGACGCTCGCCACCGCGAGGTCGACCTCGGACCGATGCGAGGCATCGCCGCGCAGCGTGTAGGTGTCGAGCAACCACGCCGCGCGTCGGCACTGCCACTTCACCGCCTCCACCTGGGTCCACAGGTCGACCAGCTCGAACTGGATCCCCTCGAACTTTCCGAGCGGCTGGCCGAACGCCGACCGCTCCCGGATATACTTCATCCCGGTTTCGAGCGCGCGTTCCGCGGCGCCGATGCACGCGGCGCTCACGAACGTGCGGGCGACGGAGAACCCTTCCATCGCCCGTTCGAACCCCTTTCCCTCCGTCCCGATCAGGTACTTCGCGGGCACCCGTACGTCTGCGTAGGTGAGAGCGCCGGTGGAGATCCCCATCCGGCCCATGTTCTCGAACCGCTGGGTGGTGAGGCCGTCCGAGCGGGTCGGTACGTACGCGAAGTTGAACCCGCCGGCGTCGGACTTCGACAAGGTCAGGTGCCCGCCGCCGAGTCGCTTCGCCTCCTCGACCCCCGAGACGAACGCCTTCTCGCCCCGCAGGACGAACGCATCGCCGTCGCGCCGCGAGCGCGTGCGCATGGCGGCCAGGTCGCTCCCCCCCGTGGGTTCGGTCGTCGCGATGCCGAGGAACGCCTCGCCCCGGCACACCGGCGGCAGCACCTCGCGCTTGGCCTCTTCGGTCCCGTGCTGGCCGAGAACGTACCCCCAGCCCGCCTCGAGCAGGAAGAAGACGGCGGTCGCCATCGAAAAGTCGCCCCGACCGACCTCTTCGGCCGCGAGCTCGGTGAGGACGGCGGAGGCGCCCATCCCCCCGTACTCGGTCGCGACCGGCATCGCGAGGAGCCCGAGTTCGGCCATCGCGCGGAGCACCTCGTCGGGGATCCGGCCCTCCGCGTCGATCTGCCGTTCGTGCGGGCGCAGGACGCGGTCCCCGAAGCGGCGGACCGCGGACCGGAACGCCTCCTCCTCGTCGCTCAGCCGGAACTCCATCGGGGATCGGGCGGCGACGGGCACCCGGGGATAAAGGTTGGCGGACGCCGAGGGCGGCGGCGCGAGGAACGCCTTTATCCCGGCCTCCGCTCGACGCGGTCGAGGGAGCTATTCCGTGCGCGTCCGCGTCGCGGTGAACGGGTACGGCACGATCGGCAAGCGGGTCGCGGATGCGGTGGCGAGGCAGCCCGACCTCGAGCTGGTCGGGGTCGCGAAGACCCGACCCAACTTCGAGGCGGACCGCGCGCTGCGCCTCGGCTACCCACTCTACGTCTCGGGGGCCGGCGCCCGGGCCGACTTCGATGCGGCGGGACTCCGGGTCGCGGGCACGGTCGAAGAGATGCTCGACCGGGCCGACGTCGTCGTGGACGCGACCCCCGACAAGGTCGGCGCCGAGAATCGGAAGCTCTACGACGCGGCGAACGTCCGCGCGGTGTTCCAGGGCGGGGAGAAGGCGTCGGTCGCGGACGTCTCGTTCAACGCGCTGGGCAACTTTGCGGCCGCGCGGGGCCAGCGCCGCGTGCGCGTCGTATCCTGCAATACCACCGGGATCGCCCGCGCGGCCGCCGTCGTCCTCCCGCGGTGGGGGGTCGAGCACTGGGACGTCACCCTCGTGCGGCGGGCCGCCGACCCGGCGGAGTCGAAGAAGGGGCCGATCAACGGCATCGTTCCCTCGTTGCACATCCCGTCCCACCACGGTCCTGACGTCAACACGATCTTTCCCGAGCTCTCGATCTCGACCGCGGCCGTGGTCGTCCCCACGACCCTGATGCACGTGCACGTGAACCACGTGCACCTGCGGAACGCTCCGACGAGCGCCGCCGAGCTCGTCGCCGCGTTCCGGGGGACCCCCCGGTTCCGCGTCTTCGCGCCGTGGGAGCACGCCGACGGGACCCCCCAGGTGATGGAGTACGGCCGCGGTCGCGGGGTCGGCCTCGCGGACGTGATGGAGAACGTGCTCTGGGAGGACGGGGTGACCGTCCACGGTCGGGACGCCTACTTCTTCCAGGCGATCCATCAGGAGTCGATCACCGTTCCCGAGAACATCGACGCGATCCGGGCGATGTTCGAACTCGCGCCCGACGCAGCCGCCTCGATCGCGATGACCGACCGCGCCCTCGGACTGTCCGGTCACTAGCGGCGGCGCCCCACGACGGCCATCCGTAGAGCGCACTCCCCGACCGGAGCGAGGGTGCGTACCGAGGGGCGGATTCGGTGATCGGTCCGCGCGAGAGCCACCCCAAGAATCTTATAGGGTGCCCCGCTCGCGCGCGGCGCATGTACTACCTAGACCATCGACGGGACGTCGTCCGCATCCCCCCGGAGCGGCTCGGCCCCGAGCTCTCGAACGTCCTCACCGAGCTCGCCCAGCAGCAGTTCGAAGGGAAGCTCGTGGACGGTCAGAACCTCGCGGTGACGATCCGCGACGTGAAGCCGCTCGGCGAGGGGCACATCATCCACGGCGACGGGGGCGTCTACCAGGAGGTCGAGTACCAGGCGCTGCTCTTCCGACCCGAGATCCAGGAGGTCGTCGAGGGTTCCGTGGTCGAGATCCGCAAGTTCGGCGCCTTCGTCCGGTTCGGCCCCCTCGACGGGCTCCTGCACGTCTCGCAGATCATGGACGACCGGGTGAACATCGACGAACACAACCAGCGGCTGGTCGGCGTCGAGACCAAGAAGGACCTCAAGGTCGGCTACAAGGTGCGGGCCCGGGTCGTGTCGCTCTCGCTCTCGGAGATCTCGCCGCGCGACAGCCGCATCGGGCTCACGATGCGCCAGCCCGCGCTCGGCCGGCTCGAGTGGATCCAGGAGCTGCACAAGAAGTCGGAAGAGAAGGGCGGTCGGAAGGCCAGCGCGCCCGCGGGCAAGCGCGTGGCGGCGAAGCCGGCGGCCGCGAAGTCCGAGGCGAAGTCCCCCGCCCCGGCGGAGCCGACATGATCAATCTGAAGGCGTGCAAGAACTGCAATACGATCACCGACCAGGCGAAGTGCCCCCGGTGCGGCGGGGAGGTCTCGCGCGAGTGGCAGGGCTACCTCATCGTGATCGACCCCGAAAAATCCGAGATCGCTCGGAAGATGGGAATCCATGCCGCGGGTCGGTACGCGCTCCGCGTCAAGTGACGAGCGCGCCTGGGCGGTTCCGGACGCGCTCCGCCCGACGCTCGCGGAACGCTACGGTCCGGTCTACGCGGGCGAGGAAGCGGACCGGCGGATCCGCGCGCTCGGCGTCTTCGCGACCTGCGGCGACCGCGTGACCGCGCGCGCCCTCGAGCTGGGGCGACTGCCGCTCGTCGGGATCGTCGACTACAAGACCCGCCGCGACGAGTCGATCCCGCGGGACGCGTTCGACGCGCTCGGGGCTCGACGCCGGGTCCGGGTCTCGAACCCTTCCGGGTTCCTCACCGAGGAGCTCCGCAGCGCCGTCCGCAAGGTCATCGCGGCCGGGGGCGGCCTGATCGAGGTCGACGGGGAGGAAGACCTGGGTTCCCTCGCGCTGGTCGAGTCCATGCCGGCCGGGGCGATCGTCCTCTATGGCATCCCGGGCGAGGGGGTCTCGTTCGTGCTCGCGGACGCGATCGCGAAGGAGCACGTCCGCCTCCTGATCGGCCAGCTGGAGCTGCGGCGGCTCCCGCGCCCGCGGGCGCTGTCGCGCTGACCCGGCGCCGCCCGCTTCACGGGGGCGCGGCACGCCCGCGCCGCGCGATCCCCGCCGCGGCGCGTTCCGGGCGCGCGGTCGCCGCCACTTCGGGGCGGTCGAACGCGAGCAGCTCGTTGCCGTCGGGGTCCGAGAAGAGGATCGTCCGCTCGCCCCACGGCTGTCGCTCGACCCCCCGGAGGATGCGGACGCCGGCGTGGCGCAGGCGGAGTTCGAGGGCCGGGACGCTGTCGGTGCGGAAGACGATCCCGGTAAGGATCCCGAGACGGGCTTTCGTCTGGGAGTAATGGGGCTCTCCCCAGTCCTCCCGGGGGACGATGAGCGAGATCGCGGTCGTGCCCGGGCCGAGTCCGAGCTCGACGTACTGGGTCTCCGCGTCACGCGCGAGGACCGTCAGGCCGAGCACGTCCCGGTACCACTCGACGGCGCGTCGCTGGTCGCTCACGACGACCGGTATCCGCTGGAGCAGGGTGAGACGCCCCGAGCCCCGCGCCGGCGGCGGCTCGAGGCTGACCCCCGTGCCCGCGGCGCTCGGGGTCCACTCGAGGAGTTCGTAGCGCGCACCGGGGAACTGCTTGAGCGGGTCCGGCCGCAGGACGCGTTCCGCCTCCGCCCGGTCGGTCGCGCGGAAGATCAGGAAGTCGCCGGCGGGGTCGACCAGCGGGCCGTGGCCGACCAGGCGACCGACCCGGTCGACGTTCTCGGTGAATTCCCGAAGGGCCCGGCGCTCGACCGTCGAGACCTCCGCGTTCGGGTCGAAGCGAACGACCCGGAGATACAGCCGGCGGGGTCCGCGGCCGGGGGAGCGCTTTGCCGTCACGGGGAGCTCTCGCCATACGGCCGGTCGGATAGAACAGTTCGTGCTCCTTGACCGGGCCGGGGTCCGAATTGGTTATTATTATATAGTAACGATAACTTACACTTCATGTAAACCCTGAGGTGAACCATGACGACAGAGATCAAGAAGACCGAGAGTCCGAGCGACCCGTGGACCGAGCTCGACCGAGCGCTGGAAGAGACCCGCGCCCAGATCTACCGGACGTTGGGGCTGCAGCCGTTCGGTCTGCCGTTCGCGCCCGTCGACGCCGCGACCGCCCCTGCCTTCTTCCGCGCGGCCCGGATCGACGTCGCGGACACGGGCAAGTCGTTCCGCATCGTCGCCGAGATTCCCGGGATCCCGAAGGAACAGCTCGACATCCGCGTGCGCGGAGCGAGCGTGGAGATCCGCGGGGAGCAGGCGAAGGAGACCGAGCAGAAGGCGACCGACTACGTCCATCGAGAGCGGACGTACTCGGGCTTCTACCGGAGCCTCGAGCTTCCCGAGGCCGTCGTCGCCGCCGAAGCGAAGGCGAAGGTGGAGAACGGCGTCCTCGAGCTCGAGCTGCCGAAGGTGACCCCGACCCCGTCCGCGGACGAGGTCAAGGTCTCCGTCGCGTAAGCCCCCCCCGCTTCCCGGGTCCCGGGCCGCTCGACGGCCCCGGACCCCCTCTTTTTTCTCTGGAGCTCGGAACCCGGCCGGGCGCGGTCGGTAGCGTGCGGCCCGCCGTCCCGGCGACGACCCGCGGTGTGCGAACTCTCTTCAATCATCGACGCTCTGGCCGGGCACGGCGATGGAGCCGATCCTAGTCGACGGACGCGCGTATCTCCCCAACGGCGCGCGCACAGTGCTCGAACTGCTGAACCACAGTGGGATCGAGCTGCCCCAGGTCTGCTACCACCCCCGTCTCGGCCCCCTCGAGACGTGCGACACGTGCATCGTCGAGATGGACGGCAAGCTCGTCCGGGCCTGCGCGACCCCCATCGCCGCGGGGCAACGGGTCTCGGTCGACGCTCCCCGGGCCCGGGACGCACGCCGACAGGCGCTCGACCGCGTGCTCCAGCACCACGAGCTCGTCTGCTCCGTCTGCGACAAGAACGGCAACTGCGTCCTCCACTCCACTGTCCTCCGGGAGAAGGTCTCGACCCAGCACTTCGTGCCGAAGCCGTACCCCCGCGACGCGTCGAACCCGTTCTACGTCTACGACCCGAACCACTGCATCCTGTGCGGCCGGTGCGTCGAGGCGTGCCAGGATGTCGTCGTCAACGAGGTCATCACGGTCGACTGGAAACTCACGCCGCCCCGCGTCGTCTGGGACCGCAACGCCCCGATCGACCAGTCGTCGTGCGTCTCGTGCGGAACGTGCGTCTCGGTCTGCCCGGTCGACGCGCTGATGCCGAAGTCGATCCTCGGCGAGGCGGGGTTGCTGACCGGGCTCTCCGATTCCACCAAGGACTCGATGACCCGGCTCGTCAAGATCATCGAGCCCGCGCTCGGCGGTTTCCGCCCGGTCCTGCGCGCGAGCGAGGTCGAGGCGCGCACCCGCCCCTCGTTCGTCGAGAAGACCAAGACCGTCTGCACCTTCTGCGGCGTCGGCTGCTCGTTCGACGTCTGGACCAAGGGCCGAAAGATCCTTCAGGTGCAGCCCCGGCCCGAGGGGCCGGCGAACGGGATGGCGACCTGCATCAAGGGCAAGTTCGGCTGGGACTACGTGAACAGCCCGGACCGGCTCACGACGCCGTTGATCCGCGAGGGCGAGGGGTTCCGGCCGGCCTCGTGGGAGGAAGCGATCCGGTTCATCGCGGAGCGCCTGCGAGCGATCCGCGGCGCCGCCGGACCGGACGCGATCGGGTTCATCGCCAACTGCTCCGGAAGCAACGAAGAGGCCTGGCTGTTGCAGAAGCTCGCCCGCGCCGTGGTCGGGACGCACAACATCGACAACTGCGCCCGGTACTGCCAGGCACCCGCGTCCACCGGTCTCATGCGGACGGTCGGGATCGGCGCGGACGCGGGAGGGTTCGCCGACATCGAGGGCGCCGACCTCGTGATGACGGTCGGCTCCAACACCGCGGAGTCCCACCCGGTGCTCGCGGGGAAGATGAAGCGGGCGCAGAAGCTGCGGGGCCAGAAGCTCGTCGTCCTCGACCTCCGCCGGACCCCGATGGCCCAGCGCGCGGACCTGTTCGTCCGACCGCGGCCCGGCACGGACCTTGTCGTGCTCAACACGGTCGCCCGGTACATCCTCGACCAGGGCTGGGAGGCGAAGTCGTTCATCGCCGAGCGCACGACCAATTTCGAGGCGTATCGTGCCTCGCTCGCGCCGTTCACGCTCGAGTACGGGGAAGAGGTCAGCGGCGTGGCGCGCGCCGAGCTCGTCCGGCTCGCGACCCTGGTCCACGAGGCCCGGAGCGTCTGCATCCTCTGGGCGATGGGCGTGACGCAGCACCAGCCCGGGACCGAGACGTCCACGGCGATCTGCGACCTTTTGCTGCTGACGGGAAACTTCGGACGGCCCCACACGGGTGGCTACCCGCTCCGCGGGCACTCGAACGTCCAGGGAGTCAGCGACTTCGGGGCGCTGCCGACCTTCTACGGCGGTTACGAGCGCTGGGACGACCCCGACGCGGTCGCGCGCTACGAGCGGACCTGGGCGGTCCGGCTCCCGACGCGTAAGGGGCTCACGAGCACCGAGATGGTCGACGCCGCGCTCGCCGGATCGCTGAAGGCGATGCTCGTCTTCGGCGAGGACAAGCTCCTCGCGGACGCGCACCAGTCGCAGGTCGAGGCGGCGTTGCGGGGCCTCGAGCTGCTGGTCGTCTGCGAGGTCGTCCCGACGGCGACGAGCCGTCTCGCCCACGTCGTTCTCCCCGCCGCCGCGACCCTCGAGAGGGAAGGGTCGTTCGTGAACACCGAACGACGGATCCAACGGTTCCACCGCGCCCTGGCCCCCCTGGGAGACAGCCGACCCGAGCTCGAGATCGTGCAGTCGATCGCGAACGCGCTCGGCGCCGGGTGGACCTACTCCTCGGCGGAGGAGGTGATGCGCGAGGCGAGCGCGCTCGTCCCGCGCTTCGCCGGCGTCTCCTACGCTCGGCTCGAAGGCTACGCCAGCCAGCAATGGCCGGTCGACGCCTCGGGCCAGGACTCCCCGTTCCTCTACGGCGAGCGGTTCGCGTTCCCGGACGGGAAGGCGCACTTCCACCCGCCGAAGTGGATCCCGCCGCTCGCGGCGAGCGCCGAGTACGACCTCTACCTCAACAACGGCCGGCTTCTCGAGCAGTTCCACTGGGGCAACCTCACGACGCGCGATGCCGGCATCATGGCGAAGGTCCCCGAGATGTATCTCGAGGTCTCGCCGGACCTCGCGCGGGAGCGGGGCCTCGCCGACGGCGACCGGGTCCGCGTCCGCTCCGCGAGCGGCGCGGTCCGCCTGCCCGTGCTCGTCACCGACCGGGTCGAGGGGAAGGTGATGTGGGTCGGGATCCACGGCCGCGGGGAGAGCGCGGTGAACCGCCTCACCTTGGACGCCCGCGATCCCACGACGCTTACCGGCGCGTACAAGGAGCTCCCCGTGGCGCTCGAGAAGCTTCCGCCCGACGGCGCTCCCTCGGGTTCGCCGCTGCGCCCGGGGAATCCCCGACGGTTCCGCGGGGTCGCGCAGGTCGGGGTGCAGGTCGCGGAGAAGTGGAAGCGCTCGGACTACGTCCCGCTGACCGATTGACCCCGGACCGTCACTCGGCGACCCGCTCGGGACCGGCGTAAACGTTGAACCGCCCTTCCCGCAGGAATCCGACGAGCGTCATCCCCTGTTCCCGCGCGAGCGAGATCGCGAGCGAGCTCGGAGCGCCGATCGCCGCGAGGAACGGGATCCCCGCGACCGCCGCCTTCTGCACGAGCTCGAACCCCGCGCGCCCCGTCACGAGCAGCACGGTGGAGCTCTCGGGCAGCGAGCCCGCGAGGAACCGGTTCCCGACGACCTTGTCGACCGCGTTGTGGCGGCCGACGTCCTCGCGGAGGAGCACGAGCTCCCCGTTCGGTCGGAAGAGGGCGGCCGCGTGGAGGCCGCCGGTCCGTCCGAAAACCCGCTGGGAGTCGGCGATGCGGCCGGGCAGCGACTCCAGCACGTCGCGCGCGAGGCGGAAGGCGCCGGACGGTCGCCGGGCCACGACCGCGGCGACCTGCTCGATCGCGGCCTTCCCGCAAACGCCGCAGCTCGAGGTCGTGTAGACGTTGCGCCGGAACCGCTCCGCGTCGAACGGAACGCCCGGCCGGAGCGCGACGTTGACGATGTTGTACTGTTGCGGTTCCCCGGGGTCGGTGCAGTAGGCGATGCGCGCGACGTCGGCCGGCGTCCGCAGGAGCCCTTCCGAGAAGAGGAACCCGGCGGCGAGCTCGAAGTCCGCTCCCGGGGTGCGCATGGTGACCGCGATGCGGTGGTGTTCCGGACCGTCGGCGCGGGCGGGCACGACCCGCACCTCGAGCGGTTCCTCGGTCGCGGCTTCGTCTTCCCGGTCGACCCGGACGCTGCCCCGGACCTCCGTGACCTGCACGCGTTCGGTCGGCCCGCTCCTCGGGGCGATCATGGTCGCCCCGGAAGGACCCCCAGGGTAATGACGCCCGCCGCCCGCGGGCCGGCCGCTCAGCGTCGGGCTCTCCGCGCCCGCTCCGCGTCCAGGGCGCGTCCGAGCTCCAGGAACCGCCCGCCCAGCTCGGGGTCGGCCGGGCGGTCGACCGCGTACTTCTCGACGAAGTACCGAACGCCCTTCCGAAGGATCGCCCGATACTCCTCCGACCCGCTCTCGATCAGTTCCGGGGGAGCGCACTCCAGGTGGTAGACGACGTCCCCGGAACGGACCAAGGACCGTGCGCCCGCGGGAGAGGCCGCCTCCGCGCACTTCGCGCATCCCGTCATCACGTCGCGTCACCCCGGACCGCCCGATTAACCGTTGCCTCGTGCCCCCGGGCCGCTTCCCGACGTGCCCGCTCCGCGTCGATCCGCGCGTGGCGGGCGAGGATGGGGAGGACCGCCCGGTCGTAGCAGTCGGCCTCGTGGTCGAACGCCCGCGCGGCGTCGCCGAAGCGCCCGCGGGAGAGGAGCGCGTGCGCTCGGCGGTACGCGCTCCGCGCGACGGCCGGGAGCGTGCCGGTCCGGGCCCAGGGTCCGCTCCCGCCCCGGGGAGAGGGACGAGAGAGGTCGGAGCGCCGGGTGAGATGGCGGAAGCTCCGGGCGTCGTCGGTGAGCAGCGACACCGGCACGAGGAGGGCGCGCCGGGCGGCACGCAGGAACTCGGAGGCGCGCGCCGTCGACGCCCGGTCCCGGGCCACCGCCCTCGCGAGCGAGCGGCCCCGGTGCCACTGGAAGAGGTGCTCCGTCTCCCCGCTCGGCCAGCAAACGGTCGCGATCGGGGCCCGGGCCTTCTCGGCGAAGCGCACGAAGCGACGCAGCGCCTCGGTCCGGATCCACGGGACGTCTCCCGGGACCACCAGAACGGGCCCGCTCGGGAGCTCCTCGATCGCCTGGGAGATCGCGCCCGCCGGCCCCGGTCGGGGTCGGTGGGGACGGTCGACCGAAAAGCGGGTCGATGGTGGCAAGAGCGCGGCGAGCTGGCGTCGTCGCGGCTGGGACGATGTGACGACGATCACGTCGGCGGCGAGCGGTCCGACCGCCGCGACCACCCGCGCGAGGGCCGAGCGCCCTCTGACGGTCGCCCGGAGCTTGTCGCCGTGGAAGCGGCGGGAGCGTCCGCCCGCGAGCACGACCGCGCGCGGTGCACGACGCTCGGTCCCGCGCCTCGGTGCCTTCGTGAAACGGTTTAGAGGCGCCGCCCCTGATGATGTCTCCGCATGAGCGGTCGCGCCGGGCCCGATCCCCGCTCCCGCGCGGTGCCGGTACCGGTCGTCCTCGCCCGCCTGCTCCGCCGTCCCGGCCCGGCCCGCGGGACGTCGGAAGAGGTCTCGGTCGCGGAGGCGCTCGGTCGCGTCGCGGCGCGGTCCGTCCGGGCGCGCCGGTTCCTGCCGCCGACCCCCGTTGCGACCATGGACGGCTTTGCGGTCCGCTCCGGGCCCCGGGCGGCGAGAGAGCGCGCCCGGGCGCTGCGGGTCGTGGCCCGGAGCTTCCCCGGCACCCGTTCCGACCGGCTCCCTCGGGTGGGCGCCGAGGACGCGGTCGAGATCTACACGGGCGCGCCGCTTCCCCCCGGAGCGAACGCGGTGGTGCGAGCGGAGGACTGCCGCCGGGCGGGCGACCGGGTGACGATCCTCCGCGCCGTGGCCGCGGGTCGGAACGTGGCACCGCCCGGCGAAGACTTTCGTCCGGGGCAGACGATCGTCGCCGAGGACTCGTGCCTGCGACCG
>Ga0335074_10001788_pt1 | contig 29116 bp, 32 predicted proteins | sample Lox_Sample_23_FD_206715 | JGI IMG/M metagenome (GOLD analysis project Ga0335074, IMG submission 206715) | Soil microbial communities from Loxahatchee National Wildlife Refuge, Florida, United States - Lox_Sample_2.3 | ecosystem: Environmental > Terrestrial > Soil > Wetlands | place: USA... | reverse complement strand
CCCAGCAGTCATCGCCGGGGGTGAACCTTGCTATGTCTAGCGGCGTTCAGACTACCGCCTCGCCGCTCCTAGGGCCAACCGGAGAGGGAAATACGGCCACTGGCGGCTTCTGGCATGTCCAGTCGCGATCGCCACTCCACGGGAAGGGCCGGAGACGCTAAATCCTGCTGATGTCCCCGAAAATCCCCCAGGGTCAGATGCCGCAGGCCAGGACCCCACCTGACCTGCTATTTTCTTATAGTACAAGGGTATCTGTACCGCGTGAACGCCGAAGGCGAGTGAACCAAGGTTGACCGGTCGCTGCCGGTGGAGCCGGGGCTGTCCCGCATGGCAGCCACCGTGGCGGCGGCCGGGAGTGGATGTCGGTGCGAGTCGCCGAGGCGATCCATGCCGCGCTGACCTACCGGGCGGAGCACCACAGCGACGACTTCGCGAGGACCGCCCGCGTCATGGCGACCCGTACCGGTCACGCCATCGACCGGGCTAAGAGCAAGGGACAGGCGTGATCGGCATGCAAGCGCTAGCCGTCGCTACAGTCGGACATGTGACAGAACGCAAGACGCTGCCCCTCGAGGAGCTGGCGGACGTCCGAGATCGCGCCAGGCGCGTCAAGGCCAAGCGCGCGGACCTCAAGGAGGGAAGTGGATGGACTCCGCGCCGCGATCGCACGGGCTCAGGCTGCGGGCGCGCGGCCGGAGGACATCGCGACGCTCGCCGAAGGCCGCCTGTCACGGCGGCTCGTGTTCACCGGTCGCACCCCGAGCGCGTGGATGATGCATCGCGATGTCGTCGGCAATCTTGCGGATCGATGGCCTGCAAAGCACTTCTACTGATGACTGCTTGTGTGCCGCCAGCAGCTCGACGGCCGTATGTTCTGGGTCTCCAGCTCGCCACCAGGCCCGCGCAAGGTCGGTATGGAGGCGAGCCCTTCGCTCGGGCGTCCGGAACTGAGCAGGATGCAGTCGCGATGCCGCTTGCAGAGCCGCGCCGGTTTCGCCCAGAGCCCAGTGCACGCCCACCAGGTACAAGGCGACCTGAGCAGCGTCTACGGGTGTGGCGTGACCGCTGACGGACTGGGTGCCAACCCGACCCACGGCACGAGCAGCCTCGCCGATCATGCCGAGGGCCTGGTCTCGGTCCCCTGCGCTCGCCGCCGAGTAGGCGGTCGTACAGAGCACATGCGCGTAGGCGGCGGCCTCCAGGTGCGTTGACAGGCCAGTTCGCTCGACCTGAGCAGCCGCGGCGAGAGCGACCCGCTCTGCGAGTTGCCTGCGGTCCTGGTGCCGCAGGACGATGGCGCCTATGCGGTTCACCGCACGTCCGGGCCGGTGGAAGCTCGGTTCGCCGCGTCCACCTGGAACCAGCACGTGAGTGTGCTGTCGGCGTTCTATCAGTGGGCCGCCTCGGAGGGGGAAGCCAGTGCGGTGCCGTTCAGTTATGCGCAGGCCCGGTCCCGGTACGGTCAGCAGGTCTGCGACGTGCAGGCGAACCTGGCGCGGCGGCGTGCCCCCAAACCCCACGTGACCATCAAGTACCTGGAGTCCGACTTCGTCTCGATGCTGGTGAACGCGCTGGGCGGGCTGCGGCCTGACGGTGCTCCGGATGCGGGGTACCGGGGCCGGGAGCTGGCCCGCAACGCCGCGGTCATCCGGATGGCGCTGGCGACAGGGCTGCGGCGCCGCGAATTCACCTTCTTGCTCTCGTTCGAGGTGCCGCCGTCCCCGCCGCCCGGTCATCCGGTCGGCCTGCCGGTGCTGTTCGGGGTGCCGGCCGCCTTGGCCAAGGGGAGCAAGTTCCGTACCACCTGGATCGACGCCGAGGCCCTAGCGGCGGTGCACGGTTACATCGGCCTGGACCGGGCCGCGAGCACGACCGGGTCGAGCTGGCTGCCGCCGACCCGCTGGGGTGAGCCGCTGCTGGTGACCGAGCCCGGGCCCGAGGGCGGGCGGGTCAACGGCCGCAAGGTCAGGTGGGCGTCGCTGACCGCCGGCGAGCGGCGGCGGCTGGTGGCGCCGGACGGCGGGTCGTGCCTGCTGGCGGTGCGCTCGGACGGGGGGCCGTTCACCGCGTGGGAGACGGTGCTCTCCCGCGTCTCCCACCGGATCCGCGCCCAGTTCGAGCCCCGGTTCCCGCTGGTGCATCCGCATCGGCTACGTCATTCGATGGCGATGGCGACTTTGGAACGGCTGGTCAGTGGCTTCTACGTGCAGGCCGCGCAGCTGGCCGCCTGGCGTGGGAGACTATCGCCGCACTGAACTAAGGAGCCGACGTGCCCGGCCTTGCCGTCATCTTGACCGCCGAACCCGGCGGTGACAGCCGCGCGGCTGGACCAACGCGGCGGCCACAGCCGGTTCGAGGCCATGCCCGACGCCGCCTCTACCGAGACCGCTCTGTATGATGACACGGCCCGGCGGCTCACCCGGCAGGGATGGCCGACCTGCCAGATCGACGCGACCGTCCGCACCCCGGACGAGCTGGCCGCCAGCATCGCAGCCCAGATCCTCGCCATCCGTCAGCAGGAGATCGCATGACCGGGCTGTCGTTCCTGACCTTCAACATCGGCAACCCGTCCGCTGACCGCGCCGGGCGGCAGCTGGCCTGGCTCGCCGGCAGGGACGAGCACGTCCTGATCCTGACGGAGACCAAGGCCAGCGCCGGCTGCCAGCTCCTCGCGGACGCTTTCCGCGCCGCCGGGTGGGTCACCGCGTTCCCGGCACCGGACGGCGACTACGGCACCATGATCGTCAGCCGCATCCCGGCCGACCCGGTGCCGTTCGGTGACCGGATCGGCTACCTGCCCGGACGGGCTGCCGCCGTGACGCTCGGCCTGCCCGGCGGGCCGCTGCTGGTCACCGGCCTGTATGTGCCGTCCCGTGACGCCAGCCCGGGCAAGACAGAACGCAAACGCCGGTGGCTAGCTGCCTGCGATACCGCCATCGCCGCTGCCCCTCCCCGCAGTGCTGCTCGGCGATCTCAACATCCTCGAACCCGGCCATCGGCCGCACTACCCGTTCTTCGCCCCGTTCGAGTACGACTTCTACCGCGGCTGGGTCGGGCGCACAGGTGACGGCTACCGGTATGACCATGCCTTCTGCGCTGACTCGCTCCGCGACCACATCACCGCCTTCGGCTACGTACACGAGCCACGCCGCGAACGGCTGTCGGACCACTCAGCGCTGTCCCTGCGCCTATCCCTCGCCCCGCCCCTGCCACTGCCGGCATCTGACCCGGCCACAGCCCTGGCACCGCTGTCACTGTTCTGAGCGGACCGCCAGCGACACGCGGCCAGTCCTCGGATTACCGGCACGACGGACTCTGCTGCGCTAGCCTGCCCGGTCATGGACACTGCGTGGGACAGCATCAGCGAGATCGTAGACTGGCTCGACACCCGCAGCACGCTGCCACCGGACACAGAACGCCTGCTGCGGATCATGAAGATCACCGAGGAAGCCGGCGAAGTCTCCCGGGCCGTCACCGGCACCATCGGCCAGAACCCGCGCAAGGGCATCACCCACACCTGGGACGACGTCACCGCCGAGCTATGCGACGTCATCCTCACCGCAATGGTCGCCCTGACCACCCTGACCCCGGACGCGCAAAAGGTCTTCGGCGAGCACCTCAACCACGTGGTGGAACGATGCCATCAGGTTCCAGCCAGCCCTGTACACGCAGCGCGCCGCAGCGCTTGACTCCAAGTAGGGTCCGGAGACGCGGAAACAGGCCTCCTCATGCAGCGCATGAGGAGGCCTATCCGGTGTCCGGGGCGGTGTTAGGTCGCCGTAGCCAGGCGGGTTGTCGGCTAGTTCTGGTATGCCGGGACCGAGGCGCTGGTCGCTCTGATACCGAGGGGTATCACGGCCACGGCGTAAATCGTTATTATTCTGCAATGTTACGTTCTCGTCAGCGTGTCAATATTGCTTTACTTTGTCTTACCATAGGTCAATCGACGTGTTCTGACACGTGCGAGCGGGAGGGGATAATTATGTCTTGGAAAGAGCGGCTATTAGCTCCTATACTATACATGTTCGGGGGAATGGGCGTAGGAGTCGCCATTCGGTATATCTTCTTCGAGTACCATCCCGTACTGACGGCTCCGTGGTTCTTCCCGAGAGTGTGGCAATACATCGTAGCGAATATTGAGCTAGCGATAGTATTCGCATCCATCGGTGGCGCCATCGGCCTATTCATAGGAATAATCGTAGCGATATTTGGGCGAAAGTCCTAGGTTCGCCGTGCCTTCATGGTTCTCCGGCGACTTGACCCTCGTGCGGGACGCTGTCCTGGCGGCTCTAGTATTCTTCACCTACACTACGATTACCGGCACCGCTGGTTATTGCCTGCATATCAGCATTCGGCACATCTGGATTAGTCAGTGGAAGCCTGCCCGTCCACGCGGCCTGTACGGTCTAGCCGTGGGCCTGATCCTAGCTGCTCTGATAGTGGTACTCATCAGGGCAACACAGGGCCTGGCGAGTCACCTGGAGCTGACATTGCTGGCTCTTCCTTACATACTAGGCTTCTTCGGAGTATTCATTATTCCTGGTGACTTCGAGATCGAAGCTGAAGCTGAAAGCGAAGAAGAGGATAAGAAATTAGAAGTGCCGAGCCCGGAGGCTCGTCCGTTGCTTCTTCGCGACGGGTGAGCCTCCGTTGCTCTGTGCGCTGTCACGTGGATCGCCGGTACGCCGGAAGCCCAGCCCGCTCCCGCACATGCTCATTGGCCCGACGACGCGGGTTAGTTGTTACGAGTCCCCGTAGGCGGGCGGGCTGTCGGCCAGTTTCTGGTAGGGCGGAACATCGAGCGCGTACCGGATGCCGTCGAGGAAGAAGGGGGCATTGGTAGCTCTGGGGCCGAGGTTCATCACGGTCATAGTGCCATTGGTGTTGATAACGAGCCGGGCGAGGTCGGGCGAGGTAGTTGCCGGTGAACCGGTCGGTGGTGCACTGGTCGTTCATGGACAGCCGCTGGGTGACCGCCGGGCGGTACTGCGCTGGGAGTGTGGCGAAGGTGCCCTTGTTGGTGGGGTCGGTGCTGGGCGACCCGATAGAGCCGGCGAGGGCGACGGTGCCGTCCTGGTATTTCTTGACGAACGCGTTCCCGCTCCAGCCGTTGTCCAGGGTGAGCGGCTGCCAGGTGTCGGCGGGGCCGAGCGCGGTATCTACGGCTTCGGCGAACCGCTTCATGTCGGCGGGAACGTCGGGATGTCGCCATCGGACGGGTACGGGAGTTGGTAGACGGGCGTGACGGGCACAGCGGTGTCTCCTGTCAGATGGCGGGCGGGGTGGCGTAGGCGGCGTCCGGACTGGGGTTGGGCACGGTGGTGCGGAACGCTGAGAACCGCGCGAACACGAGGGTGCCGTTCTTGCCACTGGTCTTGGCGCGGGCGGTGATCTGGGACGGGACGGCGAGGGCTACGGCGCGCGAGACGCCGGGCCCGGCGTACCCGTCGGTGAGCGCGTTAGTGCCGATGAAAGGCCCGCAGGCCCAGGAGACGTATCCGGCGCCGCCGTCCGGCACGCGGATCCGCACGTCGATGGTGATCATCCACCACCCGGCCGGAAGCTGCGGGTTCCCGCCGACCAGGGTCGCGCCGCCGTGCGCCGAGTCCACCATGGTGAAGATCAGGGTGGCCCACCCGCCGACGGTCAGTGGCATGTCGCTGGTCCGGGACGCGATCAGGTGGCTGGGTTCGGTGCGCTGGTCGACCGGCTGGAGCGCGGCCTCGGTCGCCTGGGCGAGCTGCTGGAGGTGGAGCGGCACGTTCGGGCTGTCGGACAGCGCCGGGTAAGGGAGGCTGTAGACGGGCGTGACGGCCATCAGGTGCTCACTCTCTTCCTTATGCGATGCGGCCGAGCAGGATCGGCATGGTGTCGGTGGCCCAGAAGATGACCACGTTGTGGCCGGCGGCGGGTGTGTACCCGTACAGCCAGCGGCAGGTGATCTGCTGGCCGCCGCCGATGTCGACCACGGCGACAGAGCCGGGGTTGACCTTGGTGATGCGGCCGGTGCCGGGCCGGTACCCGGCCGGGGCCCGGGTGCTGCGGATCGCGGCGGCCAGGTCGCGGCGTGCGGTCACCACTGGCTCCTGACGGTGATCTCGGCTTCGTCGCTGCGCTTTGTCGCGGCGAGCTGGACGGTCCCCTCAGTGGTGAGGGGATCTCGACGGCGGCGGGCCGGAACAGCGACGTGCCGGTGTCGGGGCGGGTGACCTTGATCAGGTCGCCCGGGGTCGAGCGCGGGGTTGGGGACGGCCTGGCAGTCGATGCTGGTGTTAGCGGTCGCGTACCTGCTGAGGATGGTGGCGGCGGCTTTCTCGCACATCGCGGCATCGGTCAGCAGCGGGCTGGCGTAGAAGCGGACGCGGCGGCCGAACGGGCCGTCCGCGCGCAGCGGGCTTGCCGGGTCGGTGACCCTGGCTTCGGCGGACGGCGGCGCCTGCCCCTCGGGGCCTTCCTCACCGGTGGCGATGACGACGTTGAACACGCCCTCGCGCTTGGTTCCCCCGGTGACGGCGACCTGGACGCCGCCGGGACCGGCCAGCACGGACCACACCGGGTAGCCGGGCGGGGCGGTGCCGTCATCAGTGACGGGCGTGAACCGCCAGACGCCGAGCCGGCCGGGTAGACGTGCACGCCAAGCGCGGTCGCGGCGTCGGCGATCACGTCGAGCCGGGTCTTGTCCGCGTCCGCGTACACCGTCCCGGCCGCGCCCTCTTTCCACCGCACCCGGTAGGCGATCCCGCCGTCCGGGTAGTCCAGCCGGGAGACGCCGACGAACTTGGTGGGAGATGACTTAGGGCGGCCTCAGTAGGCCCGCGCTGCACTCACTGGGAATGTGGCCCTTCCTGGGTCCTCTGGCCAGGCGGGGGGGTAACCGGGGTGTAACCGGGACCTCCCGCCGTGGCCGACCAGGGGGGCTATAGTCAAGAAACCCTTGTCCTGCAACTGCTGGGGTACCAGGACTCGAACCTAGACTAACAGGGCCAGAACCTGCCGGGCTGCCAATTACCCCATACCCCAATGGCATCACGCCACCGCTATCCGCTGGGCGCCCACGCAGTCTAGCCGACCTCGCACCGCTGAGCCAATACGAATGCCGGCATCGAACTGCCGCGGTGACCACGCGGGTGCCCGCCCGACGTCCCGGGAAGTGTGCCAGAGCCAAACAACGTGGAGTTCCACCGCGCGGGCGGTCTCAGGTCGACGGCGGCTGCGCGGACGGGTTTATGGTGCTCAGGAACAGCCGGGCCGGGCCGCTCGCCGACACATGGCCGTCCACGTGGGAGATGAAGCACGATCCGCCGCGGACCACCTCGGCTACCTCGCCCGAGGCGGCCTTCAGCGTCGCGGAGCCCTCAACGGACAGCACGATGCGCGGTCCCGTACCTGGCAATCTGGTCACGTCATCACCCAGCTCGACGTGGTACAGCTGGAACTCCGGTGCCGGTGTCACATACTGGCGGATGCCAGGAGCGCGAACGACCGGCTCGATGACCGGCACCGCTACGGACGGGTCAAGCAGCTTGAGAAGTTCTGGTATGTCGATGTGCTTTCCGGTGAGACCAGCCCGTACCACGTTGTCGGAGTTGGCCAGCAGTTCGATGCCCGTCCCCCGCAGGTACGCGTGCAGTCCGCCGGCCGGCATGAACACGGCCTCGCCCGGCCGCAGCACGACATGGCGCAGCAGCAAGGCGGCCACCACGCCGATATCGTCCCGATGGTCGCCGGCGATCCGGGCGATGGCGGCACAGGCCGCCGCGTACGGGCCCGGGCTGGCCGCCAGGCGTGTGCACGCCGCCGCCACGTCGTCGATGAGAGCCTGCCGGTCCTCTGCTGGCCAGGCCAGGACCGATGCGAGCGCGCAGCTCAGCACCCTGGGGTCTCCGGCGGATGAGGCGAGCGAACCGGTGACAGGGGCGAGCCGGACCACCCCCAGCGCGCTCAGCAGGTCTGCCGCGTCCGCCGGGTCGCGCATGCCGGTCAGCGCCTCGAAAGGGGTAAGCGCGCATAGCAGTTCCGGCTTCGGCCAGTCATCGACGTAGTTCCGCGACGGGTCGCCGGCGGCCAAGCCGAGCGCTTTCTCCGCGACGAAGCCCGCCTCCGCCTGAGCACGTGAGGGGTGCACCTGGATGGACAGCGCGCTCTCCGCGGACAGGACCTTCAGCAGGAACGGGAGCCGTCCGCCGAAACGCGCCACGCAGTCCGCCCCGAGCTCACGCACCGGGTCCCTGGCAATGACCGCGTCCAGCGTCGTCACCACGCCATCGCGCGATAGCCCCGAGGGCGCGGACGGGTGCGCGCCCATCCACAGCTCGGCCTCTGGCTCGTCAGCGGGAACCGGCCGACCCTGCAACTCGGCGATGACCTCCCACGAGCCCCAAGCGTACGGCCGGATCACCGGCTGGAGAAGGTCCACCCACGCATGCTAGTCGCCCGCGACCGCCGACACGCCGTTCGCCGGATGTTCCACCAAGGCCACTACCCGGCTTGCCATGAACCGCGCGGTCCTGACCGCGGTGCCGGTCCTGGTTACCTCCGTGACCTCGATGACTCCCCGCCGGTTCGCGATCTCGACCCGCCGGCCGGCCCGGGTAGCCGCGACCTGGTAGGTCCGCGTCGCCTGGCCTGCGCCCGTGTCAACGACGACCTCGACCCAGTCCCCTTTCATACCGACCCTCACCCTCACCATGGAACATATGTTCCATACATACCCTGGTCAGCGGCGCGGAAAACCAATGAGCGGCGCGGAAACCTAGTATGTGGGAAGGGAAGGATCGACCTGGGCGACCCAGGCCAGCACGCCGCCGCCTACGTGGACGGCGTCGTGGAAGCCGGCGTCCTTGACCACGGCGAGGGCTTCAGCGGAGCGCGCGCCGCTCTTGCAGTGCAGCACGATCCGCTTGTCCTGGGGCAGCCGTTCCAGGGCGGCACCGGACAGGAACTCGCCCTTGGGGATCAGCACCGCGCCGGGGATGCTGACGATCTCGTACTCGTTCGGCTCGCGCACGTCCACCAGGAAGATGCCCCCCTCGGATGACAGAGCGCCGGCCTCCAGCATCGCGGCCAGGTCCTTGGCGCTGATCGTGGAGCCCACCGCCGCCGCGGCCGCCTCCTCCGACACCGCACCGCAGAACTCCTCGTAGTCGATCAGCGAGGTGACCGTAGGGTTTTTACCGCAGACCGCGCAGTCCGGGTCCTTCTGCACGCGGACGGTCCGGTAGGTCATCTCCAGCGCGTCGTAGATCATCAGCCGGCCCGCGAGCGGCTCGCCAATGCCAGTGATCAGCTTGATCGCCTCGTTCACCTGGATGGACCCGATCGAGGCGCACAGCACGCCGAGCACGCCGCCCTCGGCGCAGGACGGGACCATGCCGGGCGGCGGGGGCTCGGGGTACAGGCACCGGTAGCACGGGCCGTAGTCTGCCCAGAACACCGAAGCCTGCCCGTCGAACCGGTAGATCGATCCCCACACGTACGGCTTGTGCAGCAGCACGCACGCGTCGTTGACCAGGTACCTGGTCGCGAAGTTGTCGGTGCCGTCGACGATCAGGTCGTACTGGGCGAAGATCTCCATGGCGTTGTCCACGTCGAGCCGCACCTCGTGCAGGACCACGTTCACATGCGGGTTGATCTCGAGAATGCTGTTCCGGGCGGATTCGGCCTTGGACCTGCCCACGTCGGACACCCCGTGGATGACCTGCCGCTGCAGGTTGGACTCGTCGACCACATCGAAGTCGATGATGCCCAGCGTGCCGACGCCGGCCGCAGCCAGGTACAGCAGCGCCGGCGAGCCGAGCCCGCCCGCACCCACGCACAGCACCTTGGCGGCCTTGAGCCGCTTCTGCCCGGTCATCCCCACATCCGGGATGATCAGGTGGCGGGAATAGCGCTTGACCTCGTCGACCGTCAGCGATTCGGCCGGCTCAACCAGCGGGGGCAGCGACACCGTGATCTCCATTCTCTCTAGAGCGTGCCAACCGGCCGGCGTTAAGGAGAATTCCCATCTCGGCCGCGACCGCGGCGGGCCGCTCCATCTGGGCGACGTGCCCGGTGCGGGGCAGCACCACCACCCTGGTGTCCTGGAACAGCACGGCCGCCTTACCCGCCGCACGCGGGCTGACCAGCCGGTCATGGCTGCCGTAGATGGCCAACGTCGGGACGCTGATCCGCCTGGCCTCCCGCCATGGTGACAACGGCCCGGTCCGCAGTGCCTCCGCGGTCAGCGACCGCATGCAGCCGATCAGCGCCTCGTCCGCATAGCTGAGCGTGTCCCTGCGGGCGAGTTCGGCGACCTCGCAGGCCATCCGTGCCGAGGGGACGACCGACGGGTCGAAGTAGCAGGTGGCCATCACGTTCCACACCCGCTTTTCCGCTGGCAAGGCATTGAATCTGGACAGCGCCCAGCCACCCACCCTCGGCAAGCTCATCACCGGGAAGCGGACCAGGTCCAGCCTGGGCCGCGAGTCCGGCAGCGCGGGCGAGACCAGGGTCAGCGACCTGATCAGGTCCGGGCGCCTGGCGGCAAGCTTGACGCAGACCGCGCCGCCCAGGGAGTTGCCGATGAGGTGCACCGGGCCACGGGCCTGCCGCTCGATCAGCCTGGCAGTCGTCTGGGCGAGCGCGGCGATCGAGTACCTGCCGTCCGGACGCGGCGGCGAGTCGCCGAACCCGGGCAGGTCCAGCGCGGCGCAGTCGAGCACGGGCCGGAGCAGGTCGATCAGGTCCGTCCAGTTCCGCGAGGAACCGGCCAGCCCATGCACGAACAGCGCGGGCTCGCCCGCCGAGGGCGCGCGCCGCACGAACACCTGGTAATTCCCGAGCGAGACGAACTCTCCCGGCCAGTGCGGGATGGGCTCCTGCTGGGTCACGCGCTGGCCTTGCGGCGGGCCGGGGCCTTGGTTTTCGCCGCGGCCGACTTCCCGGCGGGCTTGGCCTTCTCCCGCTCCGCCTTGAGGGCGGCGACGCTGGCGCGGAGTGTCTCGGTGAGGTCGGCGACCTCACCCTTGGGCGCCGGGACCGCCACGCCGGGCGGGCGGACGACGTCGTTGCCCTCGACCTTGGCCCTGACCACCGCCTCCAGCGCCTCCCGGTACGCGTCGCGGTACTGATCCGGCTCGAAGTCCTCGGTCATCGTCTCGATCAGGGACGCCGCCATCTTCAGTTCCTGCGAGCGGACCTCGATGTCCTCATCGAGGAACGGGAACTCGGGCTTGCGCACTTCGTCGGGCCACAGCAGCGTCTCCAGCGTGAGCACGCCATCCCGGACGCGCAACGCGGCCAGCGCCTCACGCTGGCGCAACGCGACCTTGGCCACCGCCACCTTGCCCGACTTCTCCAGCGCGTCACGGAACAGCACGTAAGCCCGCGCGCCGGTGGGCTCCGGCTCCAGATAATAGCTCTTGTTCGCCAGGATCGGTTCCACCTGGGTGCTGGGCGCGAAGTGCAGCACCTCGATCCTGTGCGCGGTGACCAGCGGAAGTTCCGCCAGGTCTTCGTCGGTGAGCACGACCATGTCGCCGGTCGGTAGCTCATAGCCCTTCGCAATGTCGGAATACGGGATTTCCTCGCCGTCCAGCGTGCAGAACCTGCGGAACTGGATCCGCCCGCCATCGGCACGGTGCACCTGGCGGAACGTGATGTCCCGCTGCTCGGTGGCGGCGTAGAGTTTTACCGGGATGACGACCAGCCCGAAGGAGATCGCGCCGGCCCATATGCTGCGCATGGTGTTCACCTACCCCGGTTGACACGCAACTGATACATCCAGTGTTGTCCCGATTCTATGATTCGACAATAAGTTCGAGCTGTCATCTTCGGATGGCTACGTGCGCTTTCAGCTGCCTCAGACAACTATCGGCCGAGTCTGGCAGCGAGGTTACGTCACTGCTGAAATGATGGACGCCAGCGAGAGCCGATCTCATCGGCAGGAGTGGCTGAGGGGGGTCGGTGTGGGATGGGCGCTTTCGATGTGGTCGTCCTCGGCGGCGGGACCGCGGGGACGCATGTCGCGGCCGAGGTCGCCCAGGCAGGGAAGTCCGTGGCGCTGGCCGAGGCTGGCCTGGTCGGCGGCGAGTCGCCGTACCTGGCCTGCCTGCCGTCGCAGTCCCTGCTGCTGTCCGCCGCCAGAGGCGAGAGCTGGGCCGACGCCGTCGCGCAGCGGGACGCGGTCACCGGCGGCCGGTCCGACTCGGCGGCGGCGCGGCGGCTTGAGCAGGCCGGGGTGACCATCATCCGCGGCACCGCGAAGGTGACCGCGCCCGGAACCGTCAACGACGAACTCACCTATGCCGACCTGGTCATCGCCACCGGCAGCGAGCCGGTCGCGCCGCCGATCGAGGGCATGGACGGCATCCCGGCCTGGACGACGGCGCAAGGCCTCAGCTCCCCCGACCTGCCCCGCCGGCTGATCGTGCTCGGCGGCGGTCCGGCCGGGTGCGAACTGGCCCAGATCTACGCGGCGTTCGGCTCGCGGGTGACGCTGGTGGAAGCGGAGGAACGCCTGCTGCCCGGCGAGCCCGCGTTCGCCGGCGCGATCCTGGAGGCGGCGTTGCGCCACGCGGGAGTCGAGATCAACCTCGGCTCAGCCGCAGCCAAGGCCGAACGTACCGGCGACGGCCTCACGCTCGCGCTGACGGACGGCACCAGGATCGACGCGAACCGGCTGCTGCTGGCCACCGGCAGACGGCCGCGGCTGAGCGGCCTGGGCCTAGACGCCCTTGGCGTCACCGTCGAACCCGGGGCCGCCCTGCCCATCACCGTGACCGGCCAGGTGGCCAGTGCCGACGGTACCGCCGCGGCGGACGGGCACCTATGGGCGGCCGGCGACGTCACCGGCACCGGCCACACACACATCGCCCGTTACCAGGCGGGCATCATCGCGGCGAACCTGACCGGGGGCCAGCGTGAGGCGGACTACAGCGCGCTGCCGCGCGCCGTGTTCACCAGTCCGCAGGTAGTAACGGTGGGCACCTGCCCCGAAGGCGCCATCACCGGGCGGGCCAAGCTTTCCGGCACGGCGCTGGCCAGGGCGTCCATCGGCGGGCCCGATAGCGAGCATGGCTGCCTGGAGCTTTACGCTGACCCTGGGTCCGGCTTGCTGGCCGGCGGCGCTGCGGTGGGGTCGGACGCGGCCGCCTGGATGGCCGAGATTACTCTCGCCATCAAGGCGAGGATTCCGGTCATGACCCTAGCCGACACGGTGCATGTCTTCCCCGCCCGTGCAGAGGCACTAGAACAGGCCCTAGGGGCGATCCAGCGTCAGATCGAGAGGTCAGTCAGTTGAGTGACATGAGCATAGAAACTCCTGAGGACGACGCGATCGAGCAGCAGCAGGAGCTTGTCGAGGACGAAGAAGCGCCGGTAACCAGGCGCCGCGATTCGGTTCCTTTCGACGTGGACGAAGCCGATGCGGCAGAACAGGAGCGTTCGGTCGGCTTCGACGATGACGATTACCGCTGATAGCGGCTTAGTATGGGGTGGAGTCCCGATACCACCACTTGGAGACCGATCTTGACAGCAACGTCCGACGCACGGCCGCGCAGCAACCGGCTGCCCCGGCACGAACGGCGGCGGCAATTGCTGGATGCGGCGCTTGAGATCTTCGTCGCGCGCGGCTATCACGCCGCCGCGATGGACGAGATCGCCGAACGGGCCGGTGTCAGCAAGCCAGTGCTCTACCAGCACTTTCCCGGCAAGCTTGAGCTTTACCTCGCCCTGCTCGACGAGAGCGTGGAAGGGCTCATCGACACCGTGCGTCAGGCGCTGCGCTCCACCACCGACAACAAGCAGCGGGTTGGCGCGACATTTGGCGCCTATTTTGAATTTGTCGGCGGTCACGATGAGGCCTACCGCCTGGTGTTCGAGTCCGACCTGAGCAACGAACCCGCCGTCCGCGCCCGGCTCGACCGGGTGCAGCGGGAATGCGCGGAGCTGGTCAGTCAGGTGGTCAGGGAGGACGCCGGGATCTCGGATGACGAGGCACACCTGCTAAGCGTGGCGATGGTGGGCATGGCCCAGGTGAGCGCGCGATACTGGCTGAGCAGTCATGGGCATATCACTAGGCAGGCCGCCGAGCAGATGGTGGCCAGGCTCGCCTGGCGCGGGATCAGCGGCTGGCCCCGGACCGAACATTAAGGGCCCGTACATTAGGGGGGCAGGATGGAAGTCAGGATCGGGATCCAGTCCGTACCTCGTGAACTGATCTGCGAAACCGACACCGCGGCGGACCAGATCGAGCGTGACCTGCGGGCGGCCCTGGAGGCGGGCTCCGTCTTCGCGCTCAGCGTGCAGAAAGGGGGGAAGGTTCTGGTCCCGTCGGACAAGATCGCGTACCTGGAGTTCATAGGCGCCGAGGCCAGGCGCGTGGGTTTCGGTAATATCACCTGACTCACCCTACTGATACACTGGCCACAGTTAGCTTGAATGACTCGTCAGTGAAATAGCACAGCCAGCGATCGTGTTAGAGCAGTAAGTCGCTGTTCTGCCCCAGGTGTCAGAGCGGGCAACCGGGGAAAACCGGGCAGACAGCGGCATTGAGGTGGCACGTCGGCTCCCTGGGGTCAAAGGGGAGCGCGCCAGGTTGTAGCACTGCCACCGGACGAGACGGCCTCGGCCCCGAAAAAACCGGGGAGGGGCCCACGATGAAGGACGGAACCCCTGACAACACAAACCACACACGGGGAAGCAGACAACAACGCGGTCCCATTCGCAAGCCTCGGCGTGCACGAGGACATCTGCTCCGGTCTCGCCGCGGCGGGCATCACCGCAACTTTCCCGATCCAGGCACTCACTCTGCCGCTCGCCCTCCGTAGCAAGGATGACAGCGGCGGCCAGGACATCATCGGCCAGGCACGAACCGGAACCGGCAAGACGCTGGCATTCGGCATCCCGCTGCTGGAACTGGTGCTGTCCTCAAGTGCGCCGGCTGGTAGACCGCTCGCGCTGACCGTGGTCCCGACCAGGGAACTGGCTATCCAGGTAGCCGACGATTTGCGGGTCGCCGCGGTCAACATGCGGGTCCGCGTGCTCACCGTCTACGGCGGACGCGCCTACGAACCGCAGATCGACGCTCTCCGCAAGGGCGTCGATATCGTGGTCGGCACCCCCGGCCGCCTGCTTGACCTGGCCGAACGCGGCCACCTCCACCTGTCTTCCGCGAAGGCGCTCGTGCTTGACGAGGCGGACAAGATGCTCGACCTCGGCTTCCTGCCGGACGTGGAGCGGATCATCAAGCTGACCCCGGACGACCGGCAGACGATGCTGTTCTCCGCCACCATGCCGGGTGAGGTGGTCACGCTCGCACGCAGGCACATGCGCCGCCCGACGCATGTCCGGGCCGAAGGCCACGACGAGAAGATTTCGGCACCCAGCACTCGGCAGTATGTGTACCGGGCGCACCAGATGGACAAGATCGAGGTCCTGGCCCGGGTGCTCCAGGCGGGCGATCGCGGGCTGACCATGGTGTTCTGCCAGACCAAGCGGGTCGCCGACCAGGTGGCGACGGCACTGGAGAGCCGCGGTTTCGCGGTGGCCACGGTGCACGGTGACCTGGGCCAGGGACAGCGGGAACGTGCCATGCGGGCGTTCCGCACCGGCAAGGTCGACGTGCTGACCGCAACCGATGTCGCCGCGCGCGGGCTCGACGTGGACGACGTGACACACGTCGTCAACTACGAGTGCCCCGACGACGAGAAGACCTACGTGCACCGCATCGGCCGCACCGGCAGGGCCGGACGCGACGGAGTCGCGGTTACGTTCGTCGACTGGCGGGACATGCAGCGCTGGAAGCTGATCGATGCCGCGCTGTCGCTGGGCATCGCCGAGCCCGCCGAGACATACTCGACGTCTGAGCACCTGTACACCGACCTGGATATCCCGCGCGACGCCAAGGGCACCCTGCCGGACAGGTTGCGTGGCGGGCGGGCAGGGCTTGAGGCCGAGGCCATCGAGGACATCGGCGAGACCGGTAAGACGCGGTCTCGTCGTGCCGCTGGCAGCGCTGACGGTACCCGGCGTCGTCGCCGCAGGACACGTTCCGGCTCCGGCGCCACGGTCGGCGTTGCCAGTGCCACGGTCGGCGTGGCCAGTACCACGGTCGGCGTGGCCAGTACCACGGTCGGCGTTGCCGGTGCCAAGGTCGGCGTGGCCGGCGCCGAGACGGCGGCGGAGAAGCCCGCGCGTAGCCGTCGCCGCCGCCGCACCAGGGCCGGGCGCGAACTCGGTGCTGACGGTACCGCCGAGCTCGGTAAGGCATCCTGAGACCCGCCTTGAGTACGCCTACCTCGCTCGCCCTGCCCGACGGGGTACGACGCATCGAGATACGGACCCGGCGTGGATCGTTCGCGGCGCTGGAGGCGCTTCCGCCGCACGGCGTCTGCGAACGGGACACCGCGTTGCTGGTGCCGGGCTACACCGGCAGCAAGGAGGACTTCCTCGCGCTGCTCGACCTGCTCGCCACGGCCGGGCGGAGAGTGCTAGCGATCGACATGCGCGGCCAGTATCAGACGCCGGGGAACGGCTGCTACTCCCCCTCGGCGCTCGGCGCCGACATCGCGGCGATCTGCTCCGAGTCCTGTGTGCGTCACCTGCTCGGCCACTCCTACGGCGGGCTAGTGACGCGAGAGGCGGTGCTCGACCACGAATGCGACCTCGGCTCGTTCACGCTGCTGAGCTCGGGCCCGGCCGCGCTCACCGGCCCGCGCGCCGAGGAACTCCAGCCCCTGCTGGCCGCCCTGGACGCGTACGACGTCGCCACCATCTGGACGTCATACCTGGAGCCGCAGTCCGTCACGGCCGACGTGCCACCCGAGATCGTCAGCTTCCTGCGCGACCGCATGCTCAGCAACGACCCGGCCGCGCTGACGGCGATGGCCCATCATCTGCTCAGCGCCCCCGACCGCACCGACGAGCTCGCGCGTAGGCTGACCGGCTTGGCGACGCTGGTTATCTATGGACAGAACGACAACGCGTGGCTGCCCACGGTCCAGGAAGAGATGGCCCTCGCGCTAAACGCCCAGCGGGTGTGCGTCCCCGGTGCCGTGCACTCCCCCAACGTGGAGGCGCCCGCCACCACAGCCGCCTCTCTCACCACCTTCTGGGACCGGGCCGAAAAAATCTGATATATCCAGTTCCCGCTGGTATCGGCACCGGCACCGGTCCCGGCACCGGTCCCGGTGCCCGGTTGCCGCCTCCCGGTGTCGGCGTATGGCCACATACGCACCGAAAGTCCCCATTAGCGGGTTCTGATGCACTTCATGGGAAGCTGTCGACCAGATGGGCACTCCCGGCTGGTGGCGTACAGGTAAGGAAGTTGCTTGCGTGCCGCGAGGTTCCCCTGTGACTCACGGGATAGCTCGGTTCTCCATTTAACGTGGAGTTCTGCCGCATCGTGGAAGTCTACCCGTCGTATACGTATGACAGACTTCCACGAAGCGGTAAACCTCCACGTTAAATGGCTCTGATGCACTTCATGGGGACGGGTTCGCGTTAGGTGGCGCGACTCGGTGCGGCTCGTGCTGGCCCAGCACTGCCCTTAAATATTCGGGGAGATGTCCCACTCTGGGAGATTCGACTTTTCAACGGTGATCGTGTAGCTGACGTTCTCGGTATGGCCGCTGCGGCGTTCGGCGGTCCTGGGGGATGTCCGCTGGCGTCCAGGCCGGTGGCGCGGCAGCCGGACGATATCCCCGATGAGGGTGCTGACCTGGACATTCGCAGAAACGGGGCGGAGTCCGCAGTGCGGGCAACAGGCGCCGGCGGTGACGCGGTCGCGGATGAGGGCGAGCGCGGGGGCGAACGGGATGAGCTCCGGGCCGGTTCCGGCCTGGACGGCGGCGCGGGCGACCGCGGTAGCGACCAGGTTGTGGATGAGGAGCAGTCCCCAGGTTTCCTGCCGGGCGAGCGCGGGCGGCTGGCTGCGCAGTTCGCGGCGGGCGCCGCGGACGACCGCCTTCAAGTGAAGAAACGCGATTTCGATTTGCCGCCTCCGGGCATGCAGCTCAGCGATTTCGCGGGCGGGGAGCTCCTCGTGGTCCAGCAGCGTGGTCAGGACCCGGATCCGGGTGGTCTTGGGCCGGCCGCTCACGGTCCGGGTCACGATTGAGAAGGTGACCAGGCGGGCAATCGTGTCCGGCAGCCGCGGGGCGGCATGGTCACGGGACTCCCGCCGGCGGCGGGACAGCATCCCGGCCGGCTCGCGCATCACGGCCAGCTCCGGCCCGCCGGGCAGGATCTCCAGGGTCTTCGCGGGCAGGCTCCTGGCGTCGTTCTTCCAGCGCCAGACCAGGTCAGAGCCCGTGGCAGCCGCCGCGAGATACCGTTTCATCGACGGGAACCCCCGGTCGGCGAGGTTCACCATCCCGCCTCGCAGGGATCCGGGGAGCCCGTCCGCGAGCTCGTTCTCGCCTTGGTGACAGGTGCCGGTCTCAGCGGCGATCCAGCGGCGGCTGGCCACCCGGACGTGCCCGACGATCCGCAGCAGCGGGCGGCCGGCCTCGGAAGAAGAGCCGAATTCGCAGGCCAGCACGTCATTGCGGTCCAGTTCCAGCGTCGTGCCGTCGATCGCGGTGACCTCCAGGCCGTGCCACAGGGCGCTCAGCCCGAGTTCCGCGTCACCCGCTTCCGCGCCGGTCTCGGACAGGCGGCGCACGGCGTGCTCCCCGAGCCGCTCCCTGGCCTGGGACAGGGCGCTGGCCGCCGGGACCGGCCAGGGCCAGAACCGCAGGCCCGGGATGGCGAAGGCCCTGGCCAGCACCTGGTCATAGCCCTCGCTGGGGAACAGGCAGCCGGCCAGCACGCACACAAGGGTCATCTTCGGGTTCAGAGCCGAGTCGTACCGGCCCGGACCGGGCGCCTCCGCCAGCGCCCGGCCGATCGCGTCCGGGCCGAGCAGTTCCTCCAGCAGCCCGTCCCGGTCCAGCTCATCGAGCCAGTCCGTCCAGAACGCGGGACCGGCCGCGATCCGGGCGGCGAGCTCATCCGGCACAGGACCGGCAGACAGCATGGCAGAAGGCATGACAGAATCGGCAGTCGACAAAGCTCCAGGTGATGGCACGGATGGTCTTGACAACCCCGTTCCTACCTGGAGCTTTGTGCCGTTTCAGGCACTCCCCGGAACCATCACGCTCCCGCTATCAACCTGCGGCCATCTCGTTACCGCTAGTCAAAATCCAGACACTTGGGGCATAAGTCCAAATACTTTAGGGCAGTGGCTGGCCCAGGGTGGCGCAGCGTGAAAACAATGTGGAACTTTACCGCTTCGTGGAAGTCTGTCATACGTATACGACGGGCAGACTTCCACGATGCGGCAGAGTTCCACGTTAAATGGAGAACCGGGGTATCCCGTGAGTCACAAGGGCACCTTGCGGAACGCGAGAAACTTCCTTGCCTGTACGTCACCAGCCGGGAGCGCACAGCTGGTCAGCAGCTTCCCATGAAGTGCATCAGAGCCCGTTATTTCACGCCGCGCCACCCTGGGCCAGCACGAGCCGCACCGGGTCGCGCCACCGAACGCAAACCGTCCCATAAAGTGCATCAGAGCCGGTCAGCGTGCGGGATTTGCCCTTCGTGAAGGGTTACCCTCCATTTCGGGGGGCAACGTCTCACGAAGGGGCATCTCCTCACGCTATCCGGGAGAAGCGGCGACTTGAGGCACGCGACGCGGTCAGCATTTTCCTGATATGTCGGATCGACGGCTTGGGCGGGTTAGTCGGCAGATAGTCCGTCCCAGGGGCGGCGGCGGATGGCGGCGTTTGTTCCCTCCGGGCAGTGACGCAGGTAGTCGCACCAGCCGCAAGCCGGGCCGGGGCGGGGCGGGAATACCTCGTCGATCGCCTGCCCGGCAAGCCCGTCACGCATCCGCTCGTCGGCCGTCGCGCACTCCTGCGCGATGTCCTCGGCGCGGCGCAGGTGCCTGTTCAGCGATTCGTCGGTGTGCGACCAGGCGATGATCTCACCGGTCGGCAGGTGATGCAGTTCCACCCGGCTGCAGGCCCGCCTCAGCACGCGCCCCGCGGCGATCGCGTAGATGGCCAGCGCCATCGAACTGCGTGCGTCGTCCACGGTGAGCACGTGCCTACCGGTCTTGTAGTCGACCACGATCAGTTCGCCCTCGCGTGAATCGAGCCGGTCGATGCGGCCAGACACCGCGATCGTGTCGGTGCGGGTCGCCACCGTGCGCTCCACACCGAGCGGCTCATCGGCCGGGTCGAGGGTGGCGACGTATCCTTCCACCATCTCCCTGGCCCGCTCGCGCTGCCGTACCGACTGCGTCTCGTCGGCGAACCCCTCGTCGATCCAACCTCGGTCCAGCAAGGTTCCGGCAGCGGTGACCGTGCGGCGTGTCAGTGGTAGCCGCCACCAGCCGGCCAGCGCGTTGTGCACGCTGGCACCCAGGCTGTTGTGCGCCCACGGCGGACCCTTGGGTGGAGAGGGCCGGTCCAGGTAGGTCATCCGGTAACGGCGCGGGCAATCCAGCCAGGTGGCCAGCCGGGTCGGTGTGCAGGTGTAGAGCCGTCTCGGCATGCCCTCAAAACCCAGTTGTTCCACGATGGCTATCCGCGTGCCGTCGCCCACGAATCGAACTGCCGCTCCACGAGCCCGATCGTGGTCTCCTCACCATGACCGGGGAGCACCCTGGTGTTACCGGGCAGCGTGAGCAGCTGCTCGCCGATTGCGGTGAGCTGCCCGGCGATGTCTGGGTACTCGCCGTGGTGCGGGACCGGGCCGCTCGCCAGCACCGTATCGCCGGTGAACACCGCGCCCAGGTCTTCGCAGTACAGGCACACCGAACCGGGACTGTGTCCCGGAGAGTGGATCACCTCAAGCCGGACGTCGGCGACCTCGAATACGCCGCCGTCCGCCATCGCGATGTCCGGATCGCCGTCACTGTGCGTCTCGCGCCACGCCACCTTGTCCAGCGAGTGCAGCGCGATCGGCGCCTCGTCCCTGTCCGCCACCGTAGTTGCCGCGGCGATATGCGCGTGATGGCCGTGTGTGCAGATCACCGCGAGGATCTCACGCTCACCTACCGCCGCCAGCACCGCCACATCGTCGCTGCCCGGATCGATCACGATGACTTCTTCGTCGTCGCCGACAAGCCATGCGTTAACGTCCGGTGACTGCACTCGCTCGATTTTCGCGTCCACCGGAGTTTCCTACCACACGAACCTAAGCAAAGCAGCGAGTTAGCCAAGGGCGTTGTGGCACCACGGCAGCGCCTGCGTGATTGTCCAGTAGCCCGGCTATAGCTGAAGGCGAAGTACTACGCGGAGTGGACGAAGGCGATGATGGAGTTCGCCACGAGCTGGACCGCGATGGCGGCCAGCAGCAGGCCGGCGATCCTGGTCAGCAGCTCGACACCGTTATCGGTGAGCACCCGGTGCACGGCCGCCGCGAATCGCATAGCCAGCCATGCGGCGACGGCCACCGCGATCATCGCGAGGGCCAGCGCGATACCGTCGCTCGCGCCGCGCACGCGCTGCACGAACAGCATGACCGCGACGATGGCGCCAGGGCCGGCCAGCAGCGGCGTGCCCAGCGGCACGAACGCGACGTTCGCCCTGTCCAGCTCCTGCTGCGTCGGCTCCGATGACTTCCCGGTGAGCAGTTCAAGCGAGACGAGCAGCAGCAAGAGCCCGCCCGCGCCCTCCAGCGCGGGCAGGCCAACGCCGAGATATTCCAGGATCGAGCGGCCGAACAGCGCGAACACCACGATCACCCCGAAGGCGACCACGGCGGCCTGCCAGGCCAGCCTGTTCCGGTCGTGGTCTGCGCGGCCCCTGGTCAGGCCCAGGAACACCGGCACGATGCCCGGCGGGTCGGTAATGACCAGCAGCGTGACGAACACTTCCCAGAAGAACTTCATGGCGAAGCTACGATATCGGCTGCTCCCCCTCGTCGAACTCCCGGAATCCGTGCGGGTCGTAGTCCAGACCGTAGACTCGCTTGAGGTCTGCGATGGCGGCGAGCGCCCGCGGGCCGTGCGGGCTGGCGGCGAGCTCGCCTTCGTGTCCCGCCGCGGGCTGGAACGAGTGCAGGACGATTTTCTCCAGCAACTGCCCGAGCGTCAGGTCCTCGAACTCCGCCAGTCCCTTCAGCACCTTGACCAGGCGCTTCTCCATCCTGACGCCGAGCTGCACACGCTCGACCCGCACACGTGCCATCACGCTCCGTCCGGCCGCTGGTAAATGCCCGCCGTCGCACTGTCCAGCCGGCGGAAGCCGAGCCTGGTGTACAGGCCACGGTCGCTGCAGACCTTCAGCCGACCGCAGCCACGGACGGCGAGCAGGTCAAGGCCGGTGGCGACCAGGTTGCTGGCCAGACCCCGGCCCTGGTGCGCGTCCTCGATCCGGATCGGCTCGACCAATCCGACACCGGTGACCGGGTCGGGCCAGAACAGGCCGTATCCCGCTAGCTCGCCGTCGGGTGCCAGCACCATCAGGTCCAGGTCTGGCTGGTACAGCGAGCACTCACGCAGGCGCTGTTCCACGTCCCGGCCGTTGCGGGCGATCAGCGGATGCGGCCGGTCCGGATCCGCTGCCCTGGACCGCAGGCGATAGCCGTCCGGCAACCCGGGAACGGGCGGGCGGGCCGGCGCGTCCAGCCAGCAGGATACAACGCCGACTGGGTCGGCCAGCGTGTACCCGGCCGCCGCGAGCGCGGCGATCCCCGGCGCGTCATCCAGCCTGACGGTGAACTCGACCGCGTCGGAATATCCCATCGCGCAATATCCGATCGCGGCGTGCCATACATCACCGGCGAACGTCTCATCCGCCGGCAGGACCAGGACGTCGCATTGCACGCTATGCCCGAAGTCGGTGGCGAGGAAGGCGGCCAGCGGCTCACCGTCCCCGTCCAGCCAGAACAGCCCGGTCCGCCGATCCTTGCGCGACCACCACTGGATGTCCGCGGCTTCCCAGATCCCGCCCTCCGGCGAGGCCAGCCGCATCCGCCGCAGCAGCGTGGTGGCCAGGCGCAAGTACTCCGGCCCGCTGGCCGATTGAGGATTCATGGTCCCATGGTCCCTTGGTCCCACTCCTCGCACAATCCATTTACGCGCGGCACGCGCTAGCTCAGCACCTGGGATCGTTCGCCGAAACTATTTAATTACCGCTCCGTGGGGCGCATGCTTGCGTTTATGACGGACGCGCACGACTGGGTACAGGACGCGGCCGATGATGCCGGCGGGCTGGACCTGCTGCTGACCGACGCGGCGCTGGGCGTGCTGCGCCGGTTCCGCGACACCTCGCTGAGGCGGCTCGCGACCAAGCTGGTCCGCGATCCGAGCATCGCCGGGCGCCAGGCAAGACGGTTCGGCGCGGAGCTGGGCAAGATCATGACCGGCCGCTCGGAGCTGGCGGCAGATCCCAGGGACCGCCGGTTCGCCGATCCGGCCTGGACAAGCAATCCGCTGCTGAAACGGACGGTGCAGGCGTACCTCGCGGCCAGTGCCGCGGCCGAGGCGCTGGTGGCCGGCGCCGACCTCGACTGGCGTGACGACGCACGGCTGAGGTTCTTGCTGACCAACCTCATCGCCGCCGCGGCGCCGAGCAACAACCCGCTGATCAATCCGGTCGCGTGGAAGGCGGTCATAGACACGAGCGGCGCCAGCATCGTCCGCGGACTGCGCGCCTTCGCCGCTGACATGGCGGCGCCGCCCAGGGTGCCGTCGATGGTGCCGGACGGCGCCTTCGAGGTGGGCAAGACGCTCGCGGTGACGCCTGGCGCGGTCGTGCACAGGACCGAGCAGTACGAACTCATCCAGTACCAGCGGGCCACCCCGGCCGTATATACATACCCGCTGCTGATCGTCCCGCCGATGATCAACAAGTACTACATCACCGACTTGGCCCCCGGGCGCAGCATGGTGGAGTTCCTGGTGGGGCAGGGACATCAGGTGTTCGTGCTGTCCTGGCGCAACCCGGACGCCCGGCACCGGGACTGGGACCTGGACACCTACGGCGGCGCGGTGAACGAGGCGATGCACGCGGTGCGGGTGATCGCGAGCACGCCGAAGGTGAGCCTGTGCGCCCTCTGCTCCGGCGGCGTGGTGACGTCCATGGTCGCCGCCCACCTGGCCAGGACCGGGCGGCTCGACTGGGTCGCCACCCTTTGCCTCGGCGTAACCGTGCTCGACCAGGCCCGCGCGGGCACCGCCGCCGCGATGATCGACGAGGACACCGCTGCCGCCGCCGCGGCAGCGTCGCGGATGCGCGGCTACCTGGACGGGCGGTCGCTGGCCGAGGTGTTCGCCTGGCTCCGCCCTGACGACCTGGTCTGGAACTACTGGGTCAACAACTACCTGCAGGGCCGCCCGCCCCCGGCCTTCGACATCTTGCACTGGAACGCGGACACGACCCGGCTGCCGGCCGCCCTGCACCGGGGGTTCATCGGCATCGCGCTGGCCAACGCGCTGACGGTCCCGCAGGCCGCGGACATGCTCGGCTCCGCGGTGGACCTGGCCAAGATCGATGTGGACACGTACGTGATCGCGGCCATCGCCGATCACATCTGCCCGTGGCAGTCGTGCTACCGGACCACGCAGCTGCTCGGCGGCCCGGTGAAGTTCGTGCTGTCCACCAGCGGGCACATAGCAGCCATGGTCAATCCCCCGGCTAACCCCAAGGCAAAGTTCCGGACAGCCGCGTCGAACCCCGCCGACCCGCGCGAGTTCCTCGCCTCGTCGACCGAGGTCGCCGGCAGCTGGTGGCCGGACTACTCGGCCTGGCTGGCGGCGAGGAGCGGCCCCCGCCATGAGGCTCCCACGCAGCCCGGGAGCGAGGCGTACCCCGTCCTGTGCCCGGCACCAGGCACCTATGTTCACGACCGCTAACGCCCACGAGGTCCGAAGCCTCACGGTCAACGGCCAGCATCTGCGGGTGTCTATCCGTCGCGGTATCCCGCCGCGCCGCCGGAAGGAACAACCGCGGGTCCCGCTGCTGCTGATCAACGGGATCGGGGCCAGCCTGGACCTGCTCGAGCCGTTCGTCGTCCAGCTCGACCCGGCACTCGACGTGATCAGGTTCGACCCGCCGGGCGTGGGCGGCTCGAAGACGCCATCGGGCCCGTACCGGTTCCACGGTCTGTGCCGGCTGATCGCGGGCATGCTCACCGAGCTCGGCTACGGCACCGTCGACGTGCTCGGCATCTCCTGGGGCGGCGCGGTGGCGCAGCACTTCGCCGCGTTCCAGCGCGGCCACTGCCGTCGGCTGGTGCTGGTCGCGACCGCGACCGGGGCGCTGATGGTGCCGGCCAGGCCATCGGTGCTCAGGCACATGGTGACGCCACGCCGCTACCTGAACCATGGCTACCTGCGGCAGGTGGCCGGCGAGCTCTACGGCGGCTCCGCGCGCGAAGACCCGACGCGGATAGCCGACGCCATGCACGAAGGGAACCGGGTCGGCTCTGCGCTCGGCTACGTGTACCAGCTCACCGCGGGGGCCGGGTGGACCAGCGTGCCGTTCCTGCCGCTGCTGCGGCAGCAGACGCTGATCATGGCAGGTGACGACGACCCGCTGATCCCGATGGCCAATGCCCGGCTGATGCACCGGCTCATCCCGCATTCCCGGCTGCACGTCTACCGTGGCGGCCATCTGGGCATGGTGACCGAAGCGCGGGAGCTGGCTCCGGTAGTGGAAGGATTCTTGAGAGGAGAAACTCCATGACCGATTTCTACCTGCTGGAACAGATGCTCGGCCCGGACGGCCGCGAGCTGCTGCAGCGGGTCAGGACGTTCATGGAGAAGTCCGTGCAGCCGGTCATCAATCACTACTGGGTGCGCGAGGAGTTCCCGCACGACCTGGTCGGAGAGATGCGCTCGCTGGGCATCGCCGGGCTGTCCTATGAGGGATACGGCTGTCCCGGTGGAGGCTGCCTGCTCGACGGGATGATCGCGATGGAGATCGCGCGGGTGGACTCCTCGATCGCGACGTTCTTCGGCGTGCACAGCGGGCTGGCCATGGGTTCGATCTACCTGTGCGGATCCGAGGAGCAGAAGCAGCGCTGGCTGCCCGAGATGGCGCGGATGGAGAAGATAGGGGCGTTCGGCCTGACCGAGCCGGACGTCGGGTCGGGGGCGGCCGGCGGGCTGACCACCACCGCGCGCCGGGACGGCGAAGAGTGGATCCTGGATGGGCAGAAGAAGTGGATCGGCAACGCCACGTTCGCCGACTACGTGATCATCTGGGCCCGGTCACTGGAGGACGGCCAGGTCAAGGGCTTCGTCGTGGAGAAGAACACCCCTGGGTTCTCGGCCACGAAGATGCGCGACAAGATCGCGCTGCGGGTCGTGCAGAACGCGACGATCACCCTGGATGGAGTCCGGGTACCGGAGGCGAACCGGCTGCAGAACGCGAACACGTTCCGTGACACCGCGGCCGTGCTGCGGCTGACCAGGGCCGGGGTGGCCTGGCAGGCTACCGGGTGCGCCAGGGGCGCGTACGAGCACGCGCTCGCGTACGCGACGCAGCGGGAGCAGTTCGGCCGACCGATCGCAGGGTTCCAGCTGGTCCAGGACCTGCTGGTACGGATGCTCGCCAACGTGACCTCCTCCTCGTGCCTGTGCGCACGGCTGTCCGCGCTGCAACAGGACGGGCTGGCCAAGGACCAGCACTCGGCGCTGGCCAAGGCGTTCTGCACGATGCGGATGCGGGAAACGGTCGGCTGGGCGCGCGAACTGCTCGGCGGGAACGGGATCTTGCTGGAGAACCACGTCGGCAGGTTCGTCGCGGATGCCGAAGCGATCTACAGCTACGAGGGCACCCGCGAGATCAACACGCTGATCGTCGGCCGCGCTATCACCGGGACCAGCGCGTTCGTCTAGCCCGGAACGGGCGGGCGGGGCGCGGCATTTAGGGGGCGTGACGAATGTTGCCGTACTCGTACGGGCGTCCCGGAATCCCGACCTGCGGAAGAAGATGCTGTTCAGCCTCGGCTTGATCGTCTTGTTCCGGTTCGGCGCGAACCTGCCGGCGCCCGGCATCTCCGAGCAGAACGTGCGGTATTGCGCTCACCTGGCGAATACCAGCGGAATTTTCTCCATCCTCAACCTGCTCAGCGGCGGCTCACTGCTGCATCTGACCGTGTTCGCGATCGGCATCTTGCCGTACATCACGGCCACCATCATCGTGCAGATGCTCACCCAGGTGATCCCGCGCCTGGACACGCTGCGGAAGGAGGGTCAGGCCGGCCAGGCCAAGATCACCCAGTACACCAGGTACGTCTCGGTGGGCCTGGGCCTGCTGTACTCGGTCGGGTACGTGCAGGAGGCCAGGACGGGCGCGACGTTCTCGGGCAGCGGCTGCGGCCCGTCGTTCCATCCGCTCATACCGCACCCGGATCCGGTCACGATCGTCACCATGGTGATCACGATGGTGTCCGGCACCGCGGTGATCATGTGGATGGGCGAGCTGCTCACCGACCGGGGCGTGGGCAACGGCATGTCCGTGCTGATGTTCACCAGCATCATGGCCGTCGTCCCCGGCGAGATCGGGCAGATCTACATCGTCAAGCGGCTCTTCTACGCGGCCGCGGCCATCGTGGTGATCATCGCGGTGGTCACGCTCCTGGTGTTCATCGAGCAGGCGCAGCGCCGTATCACGGTCCAGTACGCGAAGCGGATCACCGGGCGCCGCACCTATGGCGGAGGATCCACGTTCCTCCCGGTCAAGGTGAACCAGGCCGGCGTGGTGCCGGTCATCTTCGCCTCCTCGCTGCTGGAGATGCCGCAGTTCGCCACGTCGCTGTTCGGCAACCAGGATCACCCACAGGGCTGGGTGTCCTGGCTCGACCGCAACTTCAACCCCGCGCTGCCGGTGGCTCCGTACCTCTATTTCGTGGCGTTCTTCGTCCTGATCATCGGGTTCACCTTTTTCTATGTGTCGATCACGTTCAACCCGGACGAGATGGCGGACACCATGAGAAAGTACGGCGGCTTCATCCCCGGCATCCGGCCCGGCGCCCCCACCGCCGGTCACCTTCGGTACACGCTCACCCGGCTCACCGTACCCGGATCGGTCTACCTGGCACTGGTCGCCATGTTCCCGCTGGTGGCCCTGGACGCGATCGGGCTCGGCCAGGACCTGCTGCTCAGCGGGGTCAGCCTGCTGATCATGGTGGGCGTGGGGCTGGACACGGTCAAGCAGATCGAGAGCCAGCTGGAACAGCGGAGCTACAAGGGATTCCTCAACTGATGGAACCTAACCCTGGCCGCCGGCATTAAAGCATGCGTGAGACGGGTCAGCTCCAGGCAGCGGAGTCGCGAGGCGGAGTTCACCGAGTTCGTCGAGGCAGCATCGCCTTCGCTGCTGCGCGCGGCCCTGGTGCTGCTCGGCTCGCGGGAGGACGCGGAGGACGCGCTGCAGCTCACGCTGCTGCGCACGTACCGGCGCTGGGACCGGGCCAGGGAGGCGCCGACGGCGTACGCCAGGGCGGTGCTGGCCAACGCGTGCCGGGAGCGCTGGCGGCACCGGGCCCGGCATCCGGAGACGACCGGGGACATGGAGTCACTGGGCAACGTCATCTCGTTCGCCGAGGCGGTAGACCGCCGGCACGTGCTGGTCAGGATGCTGCGCCGGCTGCCGGACGTCCAGCGCGAGGTGCTCGTGTTCCGTTACCTCCTCGACGCCACCGTGAGTGAGACCGCCGAAAGCCTCGGTATCGCGGAGGGAACGGTCAAGTCCGCGGCCAGCAGGGGCCTGGAACAGCTGCGGATGCTACTGTCCGCTGAAGAGAAGAGAGGTCGCCGTGTCCATCCACGCTGATGACGAGTTCAGCCTGCGGATCGCGCTCGAGGGCGAACTGGACGACGTGGTGCCCGCCGACGGCCTAGCCGGCGTGGTCATCGCGCGTTACCACAGGACCCGCCGCCGTCGCGTCGCCGGCGCGGTTGGCCTGGTCGTGGTGGCCGCCGGCATCGGGGTCCCGCTAGGTCTGGCCAGCACCAGCGGCGGCGCCAATGGCGGCTCCAACGGTAAGCCTGCCCACGGTGAGGCGCCGGGCCACACCGGCTCGGTCCCACGCCAGCACAACGGAGCCGCGTCGGCGATCGGCTGGCGGGCGAGCCACCTGATGATCAGCTCCGGCAGCGTGTCGCCGGCCACCCTCGTGTCCCCCGTCACCGCGA
>Ga0335074_10001787_pt1 | contig 29120 bp, 22 predicted proteins | sample Lox_Sample_23_FD_206715 | JGI IMG/M metagenome (GOLD analysis project Ga0335074, IMG submission 206715) | Soil microbial communities from Loxahatchee National Wildlife Refuge, Florida, United States - Lox_Sample_2.3 | ecosystem: Environmental > Terrestrial > Soil > Wetlands | place: USA... | reverse complement strand
CTCGACGCTTTGCGCGCACTTGCGAAGAAGCGCGGTCTGGCGCTCGTCGAAGATGCTTCGCAGGCTCACGGCGCGCGCTACAAGGGCAGCACGATCGGTGCGACCGGGACGGCGACGTTTAGCTTTTATCCCGGAAAGAACTTGGGCGCGTGCGGAGAGGGTGGCGCGGTGGTCACCGACGACTCCAGGCTGGCGGAGCGGGTGCGTCTGTTGCGCAACCACGGCAGCAAGGAGAAGTACCGTCATGACGTTCTCGGCTTCAACTTCCGGCTCGAGGGGATCCAAGGCGCCGTACTCGACGTGAAGACGAAGTATCTCGCCGGCTGGACGGACGAGCGCCGCCGTGTCGCTGCGCAGTACGATGCGCTGCTGGACGGGATCGAGCGGCCGGCACTATTGCCGCAGACTGAATCGGCCTATCATATCTACCCGGTTTTCGTGCGGAACCGCGATGCCGTGCGTGCGGCGTTGACCGAGGCCGGCGTCGAAACGAACGTGCACTACCCGATCCCATGTCATCTGCAGCCAGGCTATACCTCGCTCGGCTACGCCGAGGGAGCGTTTCCGCAATCCGAGCGGATCGCGCGCGAAGAACTCTCGCTGCCCATTTTTCCGGAGATGACGAGCGAGCAAGTGGAATACGTCGCGTCGCACCTGCGCAAGGCGATTGGGTAGTGGCTGCTCCGATCGTCACCGTCGGCGTCGTCGGGTACGGATATTGGGGACCCAATCTCGTCCGGAACTTCATGGCGCTACCGTCGGACAAAGCGCAAGTCAAAATGGTCTGCGACATGCGCACCGAGCGGCTGGCGGGCGTAACCCGCGTTTACCCGTCGATTGCCACTACGACCGATTACGATGCGATGATTGCCGATCCCGATATCGATCTCATCGCGGTTGCCACGCCCGTGTCGTCGCACTTCGCTCTTGCCGAAAAGGCGCTTCGCGCCGGTAAACACGTCCTCGTCGAGAAGCCGCTCGCAGCCAGCGTAAGAGAGGCCGAGAAACTCGTCGCGCTCGCCGCGGCCATGAAGCGCCAGCTTTTTGTCGATCACACCTTCGTCTTCACGCCAGCCGTGCGCAAAATGCGCGAGATGGTCGAGGGCGGAACCATCGGCGATCTGCTCTACTATGACTCGACGCGGATTAACCTCGGGATTTTTCAGCACGATGTCGACGTAGTTTGGGACCTCGTTCCGCACGATCTCTCAATCCTCGACTTTTTGCTTGGAGGTAAAGTCCCGGTCAGCGTCTCTTGCACGGGTGTAGCGCACTATGGCGAGCTGGCCGATTTGGCGTACGTCACACTGAATTATGAGAATGGGTTCGTCGCGCACTTTAACGTGAATTGGCTGGCGCCGGTGAAGATTCGACAGATCTTGCTCTGTGGTGACAAGCAGATGATGGTGTACGACGAGCATACCGTGCAGGAGAAAGTGCGCATCTACGACCGTGGCGTGCGGGTGAAGAGCAGCGAAGATGTCTACGAGAAGCTCGTCGAGCTTCGCGATGGCGACATGTTTGCGCCGCGTCTTCCGAATATCGAAGCGCTCGCTGCTGAGGTCGAGAACGTCGTAGCGAGCATACGGGGTGAAGCCATCGCGGTGGTGGACGGCGCGGCTGGACTGCGCGTGGTACGCACGCTCGAAGCGGCGACGCAATCGATGCAAGAGCAGGGCCGACCGGTCGAGATCGACGTCGCCGCCGCCGCGCGATGAACGATCTGGAGCCGATCAAGGACCACTATCGTCGGCAGATTGCCGAGTACGGCGATCCGGCGCGTGCCTGTTCTTGGCGCAGTGACGACGTTGCACGGCGGAATTTTGCGGCCGTCTCCCAGGTATTCGCGCACGAGACCCAGCCCTTCTCCGTATACGAGATCGGTTGCGGTTTTGCGACCTTGCGGGATTTTCTCGTCGAGCACTTTCCCCTCGCCACCTACAGCGGTAGCGATCTGTTGCCTGAAATGATCGAGCGCGCCAAGGCCCGCAGTCCAGAGGCGGACGTTGAAGAGCGCGATATTCTCGTCGATCCACCTACCAAGCGATTTGACTACGTCGTCATCTCGGGCTTGTTTAACCTGCGGATGCACAATGAGGACTCGGCGTGGTTCGCGTTCGTCAAAAGAATGCTGAAGGGGGCCTACGCGCTCGCCGACAAGGGCCTAGCGAGTAATTTCCTGACAAGCTACGTCGATTTCAAGCGCGAGCTCGGCTACTATCAGGACCCCGGCGTTGTTTTCGATTTTGCTCAGCGCGAGCTTTCACGGTTCAGCGAGATCCGACAGTCGTACTATCCGTGGGAATTCACGCTGTTCGTATACAGTAAACCTAAACAGCTGCCGTTTGCGCCTCCGCCGGTCGCGTGGCCCGCTCCACCGCAAGAGCCCGGCGAACGTACTTTCTAATCTACGTAAAGAAGCGATAGAGAATCTCGCCGCCGCGTTTCGCGTAGCCCAGCGGTACGTCTTCGGCCGTCAACGCGTTCGTGATCTCGCCGAAGGCACGTTCGACCTCCGCGACCGCTTTTGTCTTCTCGCGTGGGTTGTAAACCGCGGAGTAGACGTCCGATGCGCGCCCGCCGATACGCTCCTTGAAGCCGATCAGCCCCTCGGTATCGGAGATACCGAGATCCAACTTCTTGTAGCCGCGTTCAATCGCCATCTCGATAGCTTTGGTAATCAGAAGATTGTTAGGCCGCAGCGACAGCGACGACAGCGACGACGCGCTGAACTTATAATACAACGTCGATCCGTACGAGAGAAAGAACATGGCGGCGACCGGTGCTTCCTGGTGCTCGGCGATTAGGAGAAACCCGTTCTCGGGGAAGAAGCGGCGGTGAATGGCCTCAAAGAAGACGAACGGCTGCGGCATCAGGCCATGTTTGAATTTGCGCGTCTCAGCGTGGAGCTCGTAGAAGACGCGCAACCCGTCAAGTGATGTGTCGATTCGATGCGTCACCCCGGCTCGCATAGACTGACGCCACTTCTGTTTATGTTTGATATTGAAGGCGGCTTCGGCTTCCGCGAACGTTGAAGGTAAGTGAACCGCGTGGTGCTGTGCGACGACCTTGCTCGATTGCGAGGCATCCGTGGGTTTACAGAGCGTGCGGGTGGTCCAGGGCAAGCTCTCCGCGGTGAGATGCTTCTCGAACTCGGGCCAGAGATGTATGGGCAGGGGCTCGACGTTATCGGCAAATGCGAGCGCTACGCGCCGGGGACCGCGAAAGTCCTCGATATGCGCAAAGGGCAGGCCGCCGACAACGGTGCCACTCTGGGTTGCCAGCAGAACCCTAAGAGAAAAGTCATACGTCTCGCGAATGATCTCCGACCATTCAGGCGATTGGAACAACGTCGTTTCGGGGTTCTGCGCACAAAAGCCAACCCACCGTTCGTCTGAAGCTGAAAGTTCCTCGATGGCTACCATATCGGCCGGTTCATTAGCTGCTTTCTCGCGCAAGCCCTCGAAACGCAGAGAAGGCGAAACGAACAGCCGAAGTCGAAAACGCTGGACGGTTAAGGAGAATCTTCAAGCGTGGAACCCCGCTTACTCGTCATCGGTCTCGACTGCGCGGCAGGCGAATTGATCTTTGAGCGAACCGACTGGCATCTCCCGACGCTGCGTGGCCTAATGGCGCGCGGCTCCTATGGCCGTCTCCAAACAGTCATGCCGGCGATCACGATTCCCGCATGGGCTTGCATGGTAACCGGAAAGGACCCGGGCGAGCTCGGCATTTATGGTTTTCGGAATCGAACCGACCATACGTATTCGGGGCTTGCGCTCACGACCTCACTGTCGGTAAAGGAGCCGGCGGTATGGGATCATCTCAGTCGCCTCGGAAAGAACGTGATCACGGTGGGCGTACCGCCGTCGTTTCCGCCTAAGCCTGTCAACGGCATTCAAGTTGGGTGCTTTCTGACGCCGACGGCGCACAGCGATTATACGTTCCCATCGAACGCGCGCGAGGAGATCTCGCAATTGCTGCATGGGCGCGAATACCTTACCGATTGCACGAACTTTCGCACCGAAGACAAGGATGACTTGCTGCGGCAGATCTACGACATGACGGAACGAAGATTCGCGATTCTCAACGATTGGATCGAGAAGAAGCCCTGGGACTTCTTCATGTTCGTAGAGATCGGCACGGATCGCTTGCACCATGGGTTCTGGAAGTTTTTCGATCCCAAGCATCGTGCGTACGAGGCGGGGAATCGTTTCGAGGGGGTCATTCAAAAATACTACGAGGATCTCGATGTCATGCTCGGGCAGCTGCTCGAGAAGGTCGACCAGACTCGCACGAATGTCTACGTCGTTTCCGACCACGGGGCGAAGCGAATGGACGGAGGCGTAGCGATTGCGCAGTGGCTCATTCAGGAAGGCTATCTCGCGGTCAAATCCTATCCCAATCGGATTACGCCGCTCAACAAACTCGAAATCGATTGGGCGAACACTACCGTCTGGGCAGAGGGCGGATACTATTCGCGCGTTTTCCTCAACATCGCAGGGCGCGAACCGCAGGGAACGATTTCGCCCTCCGAAGTCGAGCCGTTCATTGCGGAACTTTCTCGGAAGATTCGCGCGATTCCGCGGCCTGACGGATCACCTATGGCGACGCAGATCTTTCGTCCGGAGGAGATCTATCGAACGGTGCGCGGCATAGCGCCGGACCTCATGGTGTATTTCGACGATTTGCTTTGGCGCGCGGTTGGTACCGTAGGCTACGACGGGATTTACACGTACGAAAACGACACCGGCCCCGACGATGCGAATCACGCTCAGAAAGGCATCTTCATCGAGGCGCTTGCGGGTAACCAGGGCCGGGGCTTGATCGAGGATTGGGATATTCTCGATATGGCTTCACGCTTCATGAGCGCCGCGGGAGTTAGCGTTCCAGAGCATGCTGGTTGACCTGCACCTCCACACGTCGTGCTCGGACGGCGTGTGGGCGCCGGAGCGACTCTACGAGGAAATTCGCGCGCGAGAGCTCGAGTGGTTCTGCGTCAGCGATCATGATAATCTGAACGCCTACCCCGTGCCACCCGATCTGGTGAGGCGTTCTATTCCAGGCCTGGAGGTTGATTCGCACCATGCGGGCCATACGGCGCACTTGCTCGCCTATGGCGTTTCGGATGCGGCGTCACCGCTTCTGCGCGCGTTGACGGAACAACTGCGGGCACGTTTCGAACGCATGGAGGCAATGATCGTTCGTTGCAACGAGCTTGGGCTCGAGGTCTGTATGGCAGACGTGCAAGCACAGTCGGCCGGAGCCTCCAGCTTGGGGCGTCCGCATCTCGCGCGAGCATTGCTTGTAAAAGGCCTGGTAGATTCCGTCCAGGATGCGTTCGATCGCTTCTTGTCCGATGAGGGCACGGGATACGTGGCGCTCGAGCGGTTGTCATCCGCGACCGCGATCGAGCTCATCCACGTTTCCGGAGGCGTAGCGATCGTCGCGCATCCAAAACGTCTGCACAGCCCCGAGCACCTAGGTGAGCTCGTTGCGCTCGGCGCCGACGGCATCGAGATTTTTCATCCTACGGCAGATGGCGCAGATCGGGAGCGCTTCTCGCGCTTTGCCGCCGAACGCGACCTCCTGACGACGGGCGGAACGGATTTTCACGCGCCCGTCGCGGGTCGGGAGTTGGGCGTCGACATCGATTCGAGCGCCATGGAGCGATTGATCGAAAAGATCCGCTGGGCGAACCAGCCCTCAGAGATAGCCTAGATCCTCGAGACGTTTCCGAACGATCGCTTCTTCCTCGGCTGAATATGCCGACGCGCCCGCGCCGACCACCGTCTTGCTGGGCGAGCGATTGATGCCGTCGGCGTCGGGGAGAATCGGCACGTCGAGCAGCGCGTATACGGTAGTCGCAAGATCCTCGATGTGCAACCCGGTACCCTCGATCGTAAAGGATGAGCCCCAAAGTCCATCATCCTTATGCGAGTTGAATGAACCGGCATGTACGACGCCCGGCTCGATCTCGAATCCGTCGTCGGTGCGCCGGCGCTTCGCGACATATGCCGTGATGTCCGGAGCGGTCTCGAGAAAAATCTCCGGAAATTCGGTCGTGTACGGGCCCCAGAACAGTTGCTCTCGACGCTTCGCATCGGTAACGACGGGCGTTCCCGCATCCGTCGTTGCCCGCAGCTCGTCGATGATCGTGCCTGCAAGTCCAAACGCCTCGCGCGGATCGACGATGCCGGCTGGATACTGTCCGCGCGTATTCAACGCGATGGCCGCATGACGCCCGACCGCGTCCCAACAAAAGGCGCGCGTTTTCGACCAGTCGATCACTCCGTCACTTAAGTCCATGAACTCGATGCCTGGAATTCCACCCGAGGCACTATTGCGGAACGAGCGCGAGCGCAGCACCAGGTAGCCTTTTTCCTCAAGCCACTGGGTCACGGAAAAACTCCGTGAGAATGAGCCGAAGCCGTGGTCGGAGCAGACGATAAACGCGGTATCGTCAGGCAGTGTGGCGGCGAGGGCTCCGAGTTCCGCGTCGGTGCGTTCGAGTAACGCCTGCGTCGACTGATTTCCGAAGCCCAAGCGATGCCCTAATCCGTCAATGAACCCAAGATAAAGCATCGCACAATCCCAGTCCGCATCTTTCATGAGTTCGCGGATTATCGCAAAGCGTGTCACGATGCCGTTGTCGAGAATGGCTGCTTCGCTGGAGAACTCGTCGTCGATGCGATATCCCAAGCTCTCGAGGATCGACGTTACTCGCGCGCTGTTCGCAAGGGGAACGGAGGGCGATGCATCCCACCCCGAGACGATCACCGCACCGGCGACATCAGGCGGTGGCGACATCATCGGAAACCCGACGCTGATGACGCTCTTGCCCGCTACAGCGAGACGCGTGTGGAACCCGTTGTCCCCAACGTCCGCCGCGTTGACGATTCGCCCGCGATACGTGTTGGGTATGCGGCGCTGAAAGGTCAACACGCCGGTCTTGCCCGGATTGTAGCCGGTGTAAGCCGACGTCCATGCCGCCGGTGTAATCGGGAGCGGCGTCGAGCGCAACGGAACCAATGTGTTCCTTACGAGGCGTTGGAGGTTCGGCATTTTACCCGACCGCATTGCAACGCCGACACTCGACTCATCTGCGCCGTCGAGGCCGAGGATAAAGACACGGGGTTTCATCGAGTGGATATTGTCTCCGGAGCTTGTTCTGCCGGCTTACCGCCGACGTGAACCTGTAAGTCTTCGTAGCTGCGCCGAACCGGATCCATGCGATCGTAATACTTGATAATCCGCGAACGATAAAAAATTGCAAGCGTATCAAGGAATACCGTGTACACGTCGTCAAGTGCTACGCGCCCGAAGCTCCGGCCGAAATGCAGCGTTACCGGCGCGTCAACGATCTTGAATCCCAACCGATGGGCGTTGACGAGCACCTCGACGTCAAACGCGTAGCGCTTGGCAAGTATCCTCGGAAACACCCGTCGGAGCACCTCGGCCCGGAACACCTTGAGACCGGTTTGCGTGTCGCGGAGCGGCAACCCAAACAGCAGGCGTACGAGTAAATAGTAGCCCATGCTCCACAGCCGGCGCACCAACGGATAGTTGATTACCGAGTCTCGATGCCATTTGCTTCCAATCACGACGTCGGCGTTGCGCGCCTCGAGCGTTTCGATCATTCCGCGGATCTGCTGGGGATGCAGGTCCATATCGGCATCGAGGAACGCGACTAGGTCTCCGCGGGTATGGTAAAAGCCACAAATCAACGCATTGCCTTTGCCGGCGTTGCGCGCATAGCGAACGACCCGGATGTTGTCACCCATTTCGGCGAGGGCTTGCACCGCTTGCAGGTAGGTGCCGTCGGGGCTCCCGTCGTCGACGACGACGATCTCGAAGTCGGGACAGAATTGTGCGAGCGCGTCAATCGTCTCCAGCATATTCGGAACGATGTGCGTCGCTTCGTTATATGCAGGCATAACCACCGATAAGCGTGGCCGTCGAGCCGAGACATGGTGCGGTTGAACGATCATTATCCCTTTGCCGTAGCTGCCAAGAACTGCTCGACGAATGTCGTCGTGCCGTCCCAGGTAAGAGATCGAGCTTGCAGCTGCGCCGCCGTCGCAAGGTCGGAATAACGCTTCGGATCGTGCAGCAGGTTTTCCAATCCTTGCGCGAGTGCCTGGGGTGTTTCCTCGGTCAGGACGCCGGTTAAGCCGTTCTTAATCGAATCGCGTAGGCCTAAAATCTCGTATCCAACCGCCGGCGTCCCAGCCAGATTTGCCTCCGAAACGGCCAGACCCCATCCCTCGCGAACCGAGTTCATCACCAGCGCCTTCGCGCGCCGCAGGCGGTCGCGCTTTTGCGCTTCGGTGAGGAAGCCGGCCCACTCGACCCGCTGACCCACTTCGAGGGAAGCAGCCAAGCGATTGAGGCGTTCACGCACCCTATCGCTGCCGCTCCCGACGATCTGCAGACGTAGGCGGTCCAGCGGCGGTTTCGTCAATAAAGCAAGCGCCCGAATGGAGTGGTCGAGGCGTTTGGACGGTGTAACGCGGCCAAGCACGACGATGCTATCCTCGCGTTCTTCCAGCGGCAGCGCTGCCGGCGCCTCATATTGATCGATCGCCATCGGCATCACCCCGATCTCGCCGCGAAAACCCATCTCATGGCGCAGCGAGTCGGCCGATGATTGCGAAATCGTCAGAACCGGAACGCGCCGGTACGGTCGCAGATAGAGTGGTTCAAGTGCATACCCGAGTTGTGCAATTCCGACCGGAGCTTCGTAAAACCATACGTCACGGGCGAGTTGGCACACGAACGCGACGACCGGCACGCGTGCGTAGAGGGGCGCGAAGAACGGGAGGGTGTTGATCTCGTCGACCACCACGTCAACATTGGAAAGGGCGTTGTAGTAGCGAAAGGCATGGGCGCGGACCGTTACGGCGTTACCGCCGCGGACAACATCGATGCCGTCGATGATCTCGTGCCGCTCCGCGCCGGGGAAATCGCTTGCGAACCACGTAACGCGATGGCCTCGCTCGACTAGCCGCGCAAAAATCCCGTGAGTGAGCACTTCGGCGCCGCCCATCCGCGGATGCCGGATGTCCCGCCAGTTCAGGAGAAAAACGTGCACGCTAGTCTTTTGATACTTCCGTCCCGTCAATGCTATTACGGCCACGCAGAAGCAGATCGACGGCGTCGGGCAGATTCCGAAGCGCCTCAGTAGCCGCGATCCACGCGAAGGCGAACGTCATGACCGGGTGATAGAGCCAGAGGGGCTCGCGGTCGCGCACTGCGCGAAAAAGCCCAACGGCGACCGGAGCAATGATGCTTGCCGCATAGAACGGCCAAAGTCGGCGGCGGGCAATGCGCTCATCTGGTACGTATCGGTCGCGCCAGCGGAGCGAGGACGATCGCTTGAAGTTCTTCGCGATGATCCGCCTGAATTTTCGTAGGACGTCTCCGAGACCGGTTGCGGTGTAGTGATCGACTAGCGGGGCCTCCACACACGCAATCAATCTGCCGGCTTCCAGGAGGTCGAAGACCACGGCGACGTCATCGGCGTATCCCTCATGCATGCGAAACGGGCCACGAACCACGGCGCCCTGCGCGATGGCGAGCAGCGGCGGAGACTCTGGTGGAAAGCGGTATATCGAAACCCCATCGCCGCGCTTCACCGGTGTATACACTCGAGAAAGATCGCGCGGATTCGATGCGTCGCCGTAAATGAAGTGGTTGAACGGATCGGTAAAGCGGTTTATATAGCGGACTGCCAAAGCATAGTCAGGGTTTTTGCACGTCACATACGGTAAGGCCAGGGCGACACGCGAGTCTTCAAACGCGGCGACCATGCGCATGCAATATTCGGGATCAACGCGGTTGTCCGCTGCCATGGCCACAACGAGATCTCCATTTGCTTGCTCGAATGCTGCTGGCATGCTGTGGATCGCGCGCTGCGCCGGGTTGCGCATAACGCTTGCGCCGTAGCGGGCTGCCCGCTCTCGCGTGTCGTCGTCGGATGCCTGGTCCGGAACGATGATCTCGATAAGATCCTGCGGATAGCGCTGGGCGCGAATCGACTGTAAGCATGCCTCGATTCGGTGGCTTTCGTTGCGCACCGGAATAATAAAGGAAAATCTCGGACGGCTTGACACGGCTATTTTGCTTGCAACCCCTTGATGACTGAGCGGACGGCACGCTCGCCGGTCCATCGCCACGCCGTCGCGAGAATGGGAACGAGCAGAGCAACGAGGGCGGCCGTGCTTAGTTGCTCAGCTGCGGTTGCATTGCCTTCAGGCACGAGAAGACGCCGCAGCCCGGCTAACACCGAGTAGATTGCTCCGGCCAAAAAAGCAAATCGGATCGTGCGCGGCGCAAGCGCTACGGCTGCGATGAGCGGCAGCACCATGAGCGCCAGGAACTGCCACATCGCCGGTCCGCCGAGCACGGGCAGTCCTAAAACCACGTATACACCCGTGGCTACGGCAGCGAGTGTAAGAATGGCGCGCAGCCAGCGCATGATGCTCGTCATTGCGCAACGCCCCTCGTACGCAGCATTACCAGCGTGATCCAAGCCACTGAGGCAAGGACCCACACGATTGCCGATAGCTGCAACACGGCGTCGAGCGTCATGATCATAAACACGTGCTGCTTACCGCCTGGTATCCACCAGCCATTGAGCGTGTCGTCGACGCGGTAGTGATCTCGATCCGGCAGCAGGTACGCCCGCGCGCGCATATAGTCCAAAAGGGCCGCACCGGTCGCGTGAAAACTGCCCGGTACTACGGCGAGGTTCCAGCGTGGGTCGTACGCTTCGCTGAAGACGAGCAAGCCGCCGTGCGAATCGATCGTGCCCGAATACTCGGTGCCGACGAGTTGCGATGCATCGCGAATATCCGCGGGCTGGAAACGTGCCGGCGTGCCTTGGCCGAAGACGACTGAGACCGGGCGAATTGGAAAGGCCGGGAATGATTCAACGTGATGCGCGCCCTTTGTGAGCCCGATCGATCCGCGCAACGAGGTGTAGAGCGTTTCGGGCAGGCGTTGCACCGACGTGTACTTCACCGGCGCGCCGTCCAGCGTGAGGGCAGGGACGAATCCGTCCTTGAGAGCAAGCGCAGATGCACGCGTTGCTACAGCGAACCGGATCGCTCTTGTCTTTTCGTGCGTTGGGACGAGAGCGATCGTTATCGTGTACCCGCGAGCCCAATCGGGTGTGAGATGGGACATATCCATCGAGACGCGGCGCCACACGCCTGCGAGCACGGGCTCGTGCCCGCATGGGACCGGCTCGCAGTGGGGTATGTTTGTCGGCCACGGGATCGAGGTCTCGTCGCGTATTTCACCGGCTCCAAAGCCGGCATTCTCATTGATGCGTAGCGTTTGACTGAAGAGCAGATGGCGGTCGTCGAACGCGCTCAGCTTTGCCACGACCGTAGCATCTTGATAAAAATCGAAATCGAGGCGCGGTGCAACCGGTCTTGCGATCTCATCGCTGAGCCGGACCGGTCGCGCTTGTCCGCCGATGTTCGCGAACGTGTACTCGCGCACACCGGGGACCGGCCGACGCTGCTCGATGCGGTATCCTGGAGCCGATGGACGAAATTCTTTCGGGAAGGCCGCCACGGTCGGGCGTGCCGCGGCGTCAAAACCGGCGATTTCGAACTCTTCCGGCGTTTCGTGCACTTCCAGCGAGGCCGGAAGCCATTGCTCGAGTAGGGAGCGTTCTGCTGCGTTGTTGGTTCCGATGACCGTCATACCGATTGCCGTTAGGGTGTAGACACCGGAGCCGTCGGGCTCCAGCGGCAAGCGATTGGCGAACAGCCACGCAGGGTCGTCTTGATGTTCTGCTAGTAGCCGCGCGAAGCGGCCCCTTTCGATCGTCTCGACCCAATCAGAAAAATCGCCGCGCAAAGTAGGCGAAAACTGCCCCGCGGGATCGAGAAAGAGCGTCGTTCTCCCATTCGTGATGGAACGCATTGAATAGACGAGATAGCGGGTAGCGTTTTCGGTCCCGGCGAGGCCGGTCCAGTAAAAGCGCAGCGATGGCGTGGTCGTCATTCGAATGTTCAATCCCTTCGCCAGCCAACGGACCGGAAGAACGCGGCCTCCGGGGGCGACGCTTTCGTCGAACGCATTTGATCGGTCGTGTAGACCCCATGAAGCATGCTTCACCAGGCGCCCCGTGGCCGGCACGTTCAGAATTGCGACGTTTGCACCCGGAACGAACGATGCTTCGATCGTACACGCATGATCGGCGCACGCGAAACGTTTGCCGTCGAATTCGACGGTGATTTCGTTCGTTGGTGCGCGCAGCGACGTCGTCAGGCCGGTCAACGAAAGACGGGCGCGGATCGGAACGGGATTGTCACTGTTGATCTCGACTGTTCCGCGGTATGCATGATAGCGCGCCACATACGCAAGCGATCCGGCTTGCGTAATGTTCATCTGCGTGTCCAGGAAAAAGTGCGCGTCGCGGTTGTTGACGCGAAGTCGAGATATCGTGCGTGGAAAACTGCTTTCTTGGAGCAGCGGCCGGTTGAGCGTCCGCACGTCGAGCGTGTTGACCCGATACGCCGCTTTGCTGGTCGCCGGCCAGAGGAATTCCGTGTCGATCAGCAGCGGCCGGTCTTGCATGTACCAGGTGCTGGAGGTCCCTGCCGTGTCGGCCGCCGCTGCAACATATCGAAATTTACCGGACTGCGCCATCGAATCGAGCTGTTTTGCTCGCGAGACAATCGCGGATGCAGCGGCTTTGCCATTGGCTAGCGTGTCCACCGGCCACGCGGCTGCCACGTAGTTGGGTACGCGTGCGGCGATGTCGGGCAACGGCTGATCGGGGAGAATAGCCCCGAGCCGGGAATTCACCAGCGGTGTTCCGCTCAGCGCGGCGAGACCCGCCGCCGAACCGTTCAATACGAACGGAACCGGGGCGACGAAGGCGCGAGCTTCGAGCGGGTGGTCCACCTCGAACACGTATTGACGGCCGATACGCTTCAGGAAATGCGCCCACGGGCGAGACTCCATGAAATCCCGCACGTCGTAGTATCCGGTCACCGCGATCTGTGGTGAGTACACGATCTTGTCGTAGTCATAAGGTACCACGATATAGCGCACGTTCATCAGGCGCAGCAGATCCGGCGCATAGGGTTGGGAAAAAAACGTATAAAGGTCTCCAACGTGAACGTTGAAGTGGCGGAAACCATCGTTGGGCGCGCTATTCTCGATTTGCATCGCCTCGATGTAGGGGTGCTCGAGGACGGCGCGCATCGGTTCGATGTCGCGAGGTATGACTAGGGTGCGATCGTTATTGGAGCGCGACTGCAGGAAGTGCTCCAACGCTACGACATCGCTGCGCATGTGATATGTCGCGAAGACGCGGAATCGCATGACGTTGAACGCGTCGCTCATAATGAGCGCGTAGCAGGCGACGAGCACGACGGGAATGGCGGCTGCGACCGGCAGCATTCTCCGTGAAAAGCGTAGCCGAAGGCACGCCAGCAACCGCGCGATTCCGAGTGCGATGATCATCGCATATGTAATCTCAAGCAGTGACATCCACTTGGTGACGTCGCGGAAGAGCGACATTCCAGGGGTATGTAAAAAGATCCAGATGTTGATCTTGTCGACCGGAAATGAGGGGCCCGAATCCAGGAGTACGGCGATGAAGGCTCCGGCAGCTAATGACCACACCCATTTACGCCGCCAGACGAAGAAGAGTGAAACGAACATGCACACCGGGAGCGCGAAGAACCACCAATCCGGTTCTGCGGGCAGAAAGGGGTTGTTGGACGCCACCCAATGGTAGAACACCGCAAAGTTCGACAGTGCGTGTTCGGGTGTCATGAAGGCGGAATTGTATAGATAGTCGGTTAGCGTGCCATAGTCCGAGCCGTTGCTTGCAGGCTCGAAAAATTGTGGGAGGATCCAGAAAAGATTCGTGACGATCGCTGTGGCGATCGCGACTGCCGTGGGGAGCGCCGCGCGTATGAGCCGTTCTAGGGAGCGATCGCGACAAAGCTGTTCGAATGCGAGAATGCAGGCGAAAATCACGCTGATGTACACATATCGCAGATCGTAAATCAGCAACAGCGTGAGAATCAGCCCAAGGCCCAATCCGCGGCGGACTGTCGCTCGCTCGATGAATACAAGGGTGAGAAGAATAAAGAGCGGCATCAACGCGGCGGCGATCAAGGAGGGGATCGCGGCGCGCTCCGTCGCCATAATGACCCACGTGTTGACTGTGCACATTGCCGCGGCGACTGCGCTTGCATACGGTGAACGCGTCAGCCTGATCGCTAGCGCGTAGGGGGCAACGACGCTGAGGATGAGGTACGGCCACAAGAAAAAGACGCGCTCGATAACGTTCCATGTAACACCCAGGCGCGAGAACAGCCCCATGAGCGACATCAGAGGAAACTCGAAGAGATACACCTCGTTCGTCTCGCCCAGTTGCTGCGCGCCGTTCCATGCCGGCGGCCAGGGAAAGAATGCGTTGAGTTCGGCCGGTACGCGACGCACCCAATCGGCGCCGAGGATCAAGCCCGGCGTCACCCAAGCATGAAAGACCGCAATCGTGAAGATGGCTGGGAGAACGATCGGCCAGTGCCGCCGTAACAGCTTGAGAACGAAGACGCGGCCCGACAAAAAACCTCCTAGATCATCGATCGCGGCGCGGAAGATACACGAGCGCGAGAGCAGACGCGGCGGTAAGAATCACGAGCGCCCACAGTGCGAACGCCGGAGGGCCGCTCGGGATGAACGCAATCTGCCATTCCCCGGGCCGCAACAACCACCCGCTAGCAAACCCATCGGCAAGAACGGACTTTGCCTCGGCCTTTCCGTTGACGATCAAGTTCCATCCTGCAATGCGACCGTAGTGCGCAACGACCAAGCTCGCTCGTTGTAGTTCAATAGTCCCATCCGCGAGCGGCCTGGCAATCGCCCCGGTAGCGGCAGTACCTAGCGAAGGCTTCGCCGCACCGCTGCAGCGCGCCATCTTCCAGACCGCGAGCGTACGGTCTAGGCGGCGGTTCGCTAGCTGCGGAGACATCCACGTATAGGATGCATTTGCCGTCGCCGCGAGCACCCACGTCGTCACCTGCCGGGATCGATCGCGCGTTAGAAAGACCTCGTCGAACGCGTTGTCATAGTTCAGAAACAGCGGGTCTAGCGACGACAGCGGGACCCAATCGCGCGCGATATCGGTTGAGTCATACGATGCTGCGTCAAACGGTGCGCTGCTGCAGCCCTGGGGCGGTTGGGGCGCGCTCGTTATCTCGTCGGTCGCGCCGAAGCGGCGGGCAATCGGCACGATGGAGGACCAGTCGCCGCGCAACGCTGCATCGTTGGCCACGGTAAATCGACCACGATAGCACGGCACCTCGTACAGGTGATACGGCCCTCGTTTCGCGATTTCGCGCAGCCCGGCGCGCGTCAAGTCGTTTGCGCTCGGAAGCGACAGCGAAGCGAACGCGGCACCGGGCGGTACGCTCGTACCGTCGCGAACGACGACCGCCTGGACGCCGAGATCCGCCAGCAATCCGCACGTCGCGCGGTCGCCGGCAGCGAGCGCAACGATCGCCTGCGCGAGCGCCGCGGTGGGGCGATACTCGGCATACGGTGCGTGCGTTCCGGTTACGAATGCGTCGCTATCGACGCCGCCGCGCGTCCCGGCAACGGAGACCGGTGCCAACCCGGGCCACCACAGGATTTGGCCCGATTGCGGAAGCGCGCGAATGGTATCGACGATCGCATCGCGATCCGGCGACGGCGCAACGGAGGCCGTCGTACGTGTGACCGCCCCGGAGAATGCAGCGAACGTGAGCGGCAATAGTGCCACGAACAAAAGGACCGCGCCGGCCCATGCCGGCGCGCGAGACGTACGGAGCATTGCTGCCGCGCCCGCAGCGGCAAGGATCGCAACGATTGGGGCCGTGACGGCTTGCGCGTGGGTGAACTCGCGCAGCACGATTGCATCGGGAACGTGCGTGAACAACCACGCCATTGGCGAGCGCAGCGGACCGTCTAAACCGCTGCTCCAGATCGCCGACAGCAACCATATCGCTGCGAGCACGCGCGTGAACGCGTTGCGGAACGCGCCGGCGGCGATGAGGATCAACGCACCGAATGATAGCGCAAAGGCAACGGGCGTCTCCCAATGCGCGAAGTAGTGCGCCGCATCAGCCCCGGAGAGGAGCGCCATTGCCAGCGGATCGCTCTGCGCCGATTGCCAGGTGAGGTTCGTGCGTTGCTGCGCGAAGGCGTTGGCATGTACCGCGTAGGCCATCGCGACGATTGCTGGAATCTGCAGGCCGAGCATGAGCAGCGCGCCTATGGCGGCCGGTATCAGCCGCCGCGAACGTGCCGCGAACGGCAGCGCGGCGAGCGGGAAGAAGAGCATGAACTGCGCTTGACCGCCGGCGACGCCCCACAGCGCGCCGAGTCCGCCGGCGACGCGGCGTGCGCGCATCGAACTCATCGCCAGTGCGAGCGCGCCCGGAAAGAGCGCGTATGCGAGCAGCCATTGAAGATGGCCGGCATTGAGCCGGTTGAACCACACCGGCATCGCCGCAAACGTAAGCGCTAAGACCGCTTGATAGGGTTTCGCGAGACCGATGCGCGCGGCGAGCAAGCCGGCGCCTACACCGCCGCACGCTCCAATGCACGCGAGCAGCGCGAGCAATGCGAAATTGCTTGGTAACAGATAGCCCAGGATCCAGCTCAGCAAGGTAATGGGATACGTGCCGAGTGCCTGCACTGCGGGTGCGCCGCTTCCCCAGGGCAGCCAAATCGATCCTAGGGTTGCGAGCTGATCGTGCGACTGCACTGCGTCGAGCGGCCATTTCCAATCGTGCGCGAATCCGGGAGCACCAGCCACCCATCCGAACGCACCGGCGATCGCGCCGGCGGCCCCGAGCAAAGCACTCGCAAGCGGATTCAATCGCGCCGCCGCGTCGGTCTGCGCGTTGCTGACCGGGCGAATTAACAAGAGTCCGAAGCACAGCGCGGCCGCAAGCACTTGAATTGCGGTTGCAACGAACGGTAGGTAATCGAGTCGATCTGCCAGTGCCATCGCTACGATGGCCGCGGCAAACAGCGCCGGTTTAATCCGGGCTGACGTCATCAAAGCGCTCGCCGCGCAGCTGCAGCGTGCGAATCCCGTAGGCATCCAGTTTCGTAGCGAAGGGCGAGGTCCCGATATGCCCCGAGGCATCGATGCGAGCTTGCGCGAGATTGTGCAGCCGTGCTTCGATCGTACCACCGACGCGTCGCGTCGAGGCGAGCGTCGCGTTGTCGGGTACTGCGACATATCCGGCGCGCGTCGGCGCGCTGCCGTCATGCACCCCGTTCCAAAGCACGGGAAACGGTCGCTCGAATGCGTCAGCCGTGCGCCGCATTTCCGATAGATCGTCGCACAGCGCAACCATCACGGAAAGGCGTCGCCGTCCTGTGTCTTGGAGGTTGGCAACCGTGTAGTCTACCGTGTCTAAAAACGAGTACGCGGTCGATCGCGCCAACGTTACGCCCATCGTGGTCGGCGACGCCCAAAAGCCGTGACTGCCGCAGCTGACGATCCCGACCGTTCCGTTTGGTTTACGCGGGCGTGCGACAAAGGATATTGCCGGGGTAATCGCTTGGGCCGACGCGCGCTCCACGACACCGAACGGAATGTCATAGTACGCGTACTCGCCGGGATATTCGAATGCCAACGCGAGTCGCATGAATGGCTCGTTCCAATCGGCGTCGATCGAAAAACGGACGGCGCGTTCGCCGTTGCGCAGCTCCATGCGTGTCACCAGGCTCGAGTTGCGAAACGCGTAGCTCCCTTGGACGACAGTGCGCACCGGTCCGCGCTCGATCATCCGCAGTGACCGCAAGTCGAACGAGCCGAATTCCGGGTAGGTCGAAAGACCGCCGGAGCCCCACGTGTCCTCGCGATCGCTAAACACCGTGAAGCGCGGACGCACAAGGGCGACGGCACCGCTCGTATCACGAAGGGCTGATGGGAGTCCCGAGCGTGCGTCCAGTTGAACGGCAAGCGTCGTGCCCTCGATATGCGACGGTGATGTTTCGAGATTGCCGGGTGTCGCGAGACTCGCGCCGTTCACTTGATAGGCGGCGTACCCGAAAGCCGGCAGTTCTGCGACAAAACACGTCGGCGCGTTGTGGTCGTTAAAGATCGGATCGTCCGGCCCTACGATTTGGGCAGCAACCGCGGCGCCGCGATCGTCGACGATGTTTGGGACGTGGCCGGGGGCTACCTGGAGCGGATATTCGATCGCCGTCACGACCGGATGCGGCAGCGGATTGAAGACCACGAGCATCGCCTCATCGGTCGCGGCGTGAGGAACCCGGTCGACAATGCTCTCCAGATACACACGCGACGTGTCGGAGGCGCGAACGGTCACGGAACGATTTTGTGCAATTGCCGCCTCGACGTTGGTGCGAAGACCGGTCGCCGAGATGGTATCGTGATGTTGATTGAGCAGCAACGTCTGCCACAAATCGTCGAGCTCCGGCGCGGCCAGATCGGCACCGCAGAGCGCGGCAAGCACGTCGAATCGTTCGCAATCGATCAACGCGCGCTCTGCGTCGATCATCGACCGTTTCATGTCGTAGCAGTTCGTGTAGGCGCCGGGGAACACGCCTTCGATCTCACCGCTCCGGTTCGTTCTCGGCGGTGGAATCGCGCGTAGATATGGTTCCATGAGCGAGAACGTTACTTTCGGCGCGCCGGGCGTTTTGAGATAGTCGGTCAATGCCGCGACGGCTTCCAATGTGGGTCCGCCACCGTGATCGCCGAGGCCGAACCACACGAGCAGACCGCCTCCGAGCCTGGCGGCATCGTTGACGGTTTTGATCGGGTCGCTGGTACCGCCGCTCACCGGATTGTTGTAGGTCACGATCGAGGAATCGCCGAGCGAATGCCACGCGAAGGCGCCGCGCGGGATCGTGCCGTCCGCGAACGTTCCACGACCCATAATGTAGTAGTGAAAGCCTTGCGCCCGCAGGATGGCCGGAAGGTTGGCGGACGATCCGAAGCTGTCCGGGAGGAATGCGACGTGCGTCTCGTATCCGAGATGGTCGCGGAACTCTCGTTGGCCGAACCATGCTTGGCGCATGAGCGATTCTCCGGAAACGATGTTGACGTCGGCCTCAGTCCACCAGCCGCCGATCGGCTCCCAACGCGCTTGCGTGACCATGCGCGCAATCCGAGCGAAGGTGTCGGGGTCCGTCACGCGTACCCAAGCATAATAGGAGGCGCTGGTCTCCGAAAACTCGAGCTCCGGAGAGGCATCCAGAACGCGAAGAACCGAGCGAAACGTCGCGTCACTCTGCTGTAGTCCCTCTTGGAGCGGCCAACGCCATGCGACGTCGATATGGCTGTAACTGGCCAGATAGACCGCCGGCATATCGGCACGAGCTACACGTGGAAAGAGCGCGACGGAGGCGGCTGTGGCCAAGAAATGGCGGCGGTTCGTCAGAGAAGCTTCTTCCTCAACGAGTAAAGGGGCCAGCGAGCATTCCGGGCTTCCTTTGACAAAAGGCGAACGCACCATCCCAGCACCGAAGGTTAACCGGAATCTCTTTTTTGGCCAAAAATTCTCATCAAACGCCGAGCAAACGCTCAGAATTCTCTCGTTAAACTCTTAAAATATGGAGCAAAACAAGAAGTCACCCCACAGCCTGGTACTGGCGGCGCTGGTTCTGCTTGCCGGTTGCGGCGGCGGCGGCGGAACTTCTTCAATACCCGGTGCATCGGCGGCTTTGCCTGCCCCGAACCCCGCCACCAATCCAAACGTCGACGCGAGTGACACGGCCGCCGATTGGACCTCGGCGCGCTACGATCTCAGCGGCAGCGGCGACAACGTGTTGCAGACGTCGATTACCGAAGCAAACGTTGCGAGCTTAGCGCCGGTGTGGGTTTTCCACGGGACGATTGGCACGCTCTCGTCCGTTGCGATCTCAGCCGGGGTCGTTTATCGCACGGAACTAGGCGGCAACACCTACGCGGTCAACGAAACGACCGGCGCGCAAATCTGGAACTACGCGCCGCCGTCCTCCGAGGGCTTCATCCCCTCGCCCATCGTTGCCGCCGGAAGCGTGTATTTCCCGAGCGCCACGGGCGATTTCTTCGTTGTTTCAAGCCAATCGGGGCAATACGAATTCAGCTATCCCGCGCCGAGCGCGTGGGGGCCGATGATCACCAGCAGCGAGTTTCGCGCGCACTACCGGGCAGCGCCGGTATATGCGAATGGCACGCTGTATATCGGCGCGTCCAATATGGTCGAACCCGGCAATTGCATAGAGGGTGGACAAGTCTTGGCGCTCGATCCTCTTTCAGCCACAACGCGAGCGACGGCGATGCTAACGCCGAACGGGACCGCCGGCGTCGGTGTTTGGACTACGCCGGTGTTTGACGGGTCGGGCGGTATGTACGTCGCCACCGGAAACACGTGTAACGTTACGAACGAGCCCTACGGCGACAGCATAGTCCGCCTGGATCCGAACTCGCTTGCCGTACTGTGGGCAACGCCAGGCCCACCCGATGCCGACGATCTCGACTTCGCAGCGACCCCGGTCGTCGTCGACGACGAAGTGATCGGTGGTGCGAAGGACGGCACCGTCTACGCCTATGACACTTCGAGCGGCCAACTAATTTGGAAGGCGTCGCCATTCCCCAACGGCTCCATATTCGGGGCACTGGCGACCGATGGACGCTACATCGCGGTGCCATACCGAATCAGTACCGACCGCCTCCACGGCGGAATCGCCGTGCTGGATTTGCACGGCAACCTCATATGGTCGGCTGTCACCGGCGATGATTCGGCATATCCAACCAACGGAATAATGTCGGCGCCGGCGATCTCGCAAGGGATGCTGTTTTTCGGTTACACGATGCAGAATTGCAGCGCGAACTGCGATGGTCTCGGTGCCTTCGACCTTGCGACGGGAAAGCAGTTGTGGTGGTACTCCACGCCGACGCCGATCTTCGGTGGAATCGTTGTCGTACAAGGCGGCGTTTTCGCCGGCGAGTACGGCAATCCAACGCTGTACCGATTCAGCCCCTCAACGAGTTCGCACACGCAACTGCGAGAATTGATGACGTACGGGACGCACGTTGGAGGCAACGCCTACTACCACGATCCCTGGCTGGGCCGTCGCGAATACGAAGGGGATAATACCGCAGGCGCGGTGCACTAGCCCGCGCCTTCGGGGATTTCCTCGCTAAACTCTTAATACATAGAGGTATATGAGAACGTCGCTTCGCCTCAGCGTCGCACTCGTGGCGCTATTCCTCGTTAGTTGCGGGGGTGGCGGGAGCAGTGGCTCTATACCGAATCCAACCTCGACCTCGGCTCCGTCGGGTCAGACCAATCCCAACGTCGATCCGAGTGACACGGCCGGCGATTGGACTTCTTCGCGCTACGACCCAAGCGGCAGCGGCGACAATACATTACAGACCTCGATTACCGAGGCAAACGTTGGATCGCTTGCACCCGCGTGGGAATTCAACGGCACGGTCGGAGCATATTCGTCGGTCGCCGTTTCCGGTGGCGTCGTCTATCGAACGGAGCAGGGCGGCAACACGTACGCTATCAACGAAGCCACCGGCGCGCAGATTTGGAACTTTGCTCCGCCCGCGGCCGAGGGCTTCGTCCCCTCTCCGCTCGTCGCCGGCGGATTGGTCTATTTCCCGAGCGACACGGGAGACTTTTACGTCGTCGGCGCGCAAACGGGCCAAGAAATGTTTTCCTATCCCGCCCAAAGCGGGTGGGGGCCGCTGATTACCGGGCCGGTCCAAACGGGCCAATACCGTGGTCACTACCGCGGTTCACCGGTGCTTTACGGCGGCACGCTCTACATGGGCGCGTCGAATCATCAAGAGCCGGGCGAGTGCATCCAAGGCGCGCAGGTTCTAGCGCTGGATCCGCTTGCGCCGACGACGCTGGCGACCGCGACGCTTACCCCGAACCAAACGGAAGGCGTAGGCGTGTGGAGTTCGCCGGTATTCGACGCTTCCGGGAACATGTATGTAGCTACTGGGAACTCGTGCGGCGATACGGATGCGCCTTATGGCGACAGTCTGTTGCGCATGGACCCGAGGACGCTCTCGATCGTGTGGCACACGCCCGGCCCGATCGATGCAAACAACTGGGATTTCGGCTCGACGCCGGTAGTCGTCGACGGCGAGGTAATCGACGGCGCGAAGGACGGCTATATCTATGCGTTCGACACGTCGAGCGGGCAATTGCTCTGGAAGCAGTCGGCCTTTCCAAGTGGTAATGCGATGGTTTTCAACGGCCTCGCCACCGACGGGAAGTACGTTGCGGTGCCCTATGGCCTGAGCACCGACACAACGCACGCCGGGATCGCGGTATTCGACCTGCAGGGGAACGTGAAGTGGTCGCTGGTGACGGGAATCGATCCGAAGTATGAGAAGGGCGTGCTTTCGCCGCCGGCAATATCGCAAGGGATGCTCTTCGTCGGCTACACCCAAGCGAATTGCACATCGAACTGCGACGGCTTGGGCGCGTTCGACCTCGCGACAGGAAAACAGTTGTGGTGGTATGCAACCCCGACGCCGGTTTTCGGCGGCATCGTGGTCGTGAGCGGTGGTGTGTTCGCAAGCGAGGTCGGCGACGCTAAGCTCTACTGTTTTTTGCCGAGCGGATCGAGTTCACAAACCGCACGCCGCCCACTACAGACGTATGGAACCCACCGCGCGGGATTGGCATACTTCCACAGTCCGTGGTTAACGCATCGCGAATACGATGGCGATAACGTCGGACCGCTTAGCCCTTAAACGTCTTCACGTGCGCGAGGCCCGCGGCGCGAAACGCCGCCGTCGCCGCCGATGCATCACCATCGACCGGATAGGCCACGACGGTGCGCCCGTCGTCGATTGCATCGTTGTAGTTGTCGGCCTCATCCTCGGGGATCGGGAGGTTCCCGCAATGCTGCACGACGTGCGGATGACCGAGGTAGCCGAGCTGGATCGTTCCGGGGCGATTGATGTCGGGAACAGCGGTGCCGCCACCATCGAGGATCAAGGCGTTCGTGCCTTCGACTTCGGCTGCGTGCGCGAACTCCAGAAACGAGTCGTCGTGCTCGTCGGTGCGCTCGCACTTCGTGATCACGACGAATTTCGCGTGATCTAAACCGGACATACTGCCCAGCATCTTCTCGAGCTCATCTACGTCCTGGGTCGGGGCAATACCGGTCACGAAAGCGGCCACGAAATACTCCTTAAGCTGTGACGAGTTACGATTTGAAGGCGCGTACTGCGGCGCCGAGGCGACCGATGCCTTCTCGGATCTTCTCCTCGCCGGCATTCGAGAAATTCAGGCGCATACCGTCGTGCACGTCGCGCTCGGGATAGAAGCTCACGCCCGGAACGAACACGACCTTTTGCTCGGCCGAAAGCTTGAGTAGCTCGGTAGTGTCGACTCCGTCCACGGTTGCCCACAAGAACATTCCGCCGCTGGGGCGATTGAAGTGGGCTCCGGCCGGCATGTGCTCGCGCAGCGCCTCCACCATTACATCGCGCCGGCGACGGTAGGTTGTGACAATCTGCGCGACGTGAGCTTCGAAGGCCGCAGCCTTGGACACGTAACGATGGAAGACGTATTGGGCAAACGAGCCGGTCTGCAAGTCGGTGCCTTGCTTAGCCAGCGCGATCTTGTCCCGCACATCGTGATCGCGAATCGCCAGCCATGCGACGCGCATGCCGGGGGCCATGATCTTGCTGCCGGTGCCCGAGTAAATGACGCCACCCTGCGTGTCGTACGACGCCAGCGACCGAAGCTCTGAGCCCTCGAAGCGCAGCTCGCCGTAGGGATCGTCTTCGACGATCGGCAGATCGAAGCGCTCGCAGATCCGAACGATCGTTTCACGCCGGTCGGCGCCGAGCGTGCGCCCCGTGGGATTTTGAAAATTCGGAATAATGTAGAGAAATTTCGGAAAGGGATCCGCCCGCTCGAGCACGCGCTCGAGCGAGTGCGGCACGATGCCGTCCTCGTCAGTTTCCACCGCGAGATAGCGCGCCTGATACGCGTCGAACGCCTGAATCGCGCCGAGGTATGTCGGGTGTTCGCACACCACATGATCGCCTGGATCGAGGAAGATCTTTCCGATGAGATCGAGTCCTTGTTGCGATCCGTTGACGATGAGAATCTCCGCCGGCTCGTACGGTGTATGCAGACGGTGGGTGAGTCGCTGCGCGACCCACTCGCGCATCTCAGGAATACCTTCGGTGACCCCGTACTGCAGCGCCGCCGCGCCGGTCGATGCCATCACTTCGGCGGTACAGTCGGCAATTTCGCGCGTCGGGAAAAGTTCGGGCGCGGGCAATCCGCCGCCAAACGAAATCACGTCAGGTTGCTGGGTAACCTTCAGCATCTCACGGATGGTCGACGCGCGGAGACGAGCAGTGCGCTGCGCGAACTTCGCGCCGCGTGAGATGTGGGTCCTCATAGCATCGGGCTATATTAGCCGACGGGCATGGGCGGTCCGCCTACGGCGCTGCGCGGCGGGGCGCCCGGCGTGCCCGACGTGCCCGGGACGTTCCAGTCCGGCACGAAGGTCAACAGCACCGCGCCGAGGCCAACGAGCATGACCAGCAGCATAACCAAAACTCCCAGCACCGGAACCAATTCCGCCGCGGTCACTAAGATCAGTCCGATCACGAGCGCAAGCAGTGGCGCGGGCGTGGCTTTGGGCTGCAACAGCTCGTAGAAGCGCCGGCCCACGAGCAATGCGAGCGCTGCCTTGCCGACCAACACCGCTACGGCGAGCAAGACGAACTCGACCGGAATCAGCGGAATCAACACGAGGGTGAAGAGCAGTAGGATCGCTATCGGAATCGCCGCGACCCAGCCGCACAACCCCGCCAGCGTGGCCATCGAGGGATGTTGCTCGAGACGCGCGAGTGCCATACGCGCGCGGAGCGGAAAGATCAAGAACAGGACGAGTGCGATCACGTCCGAGGTGATCGGCCACCACAGGCGATGGTCCGGCCGATAGTCGCCGTAACTCGCGCCGCTGCCCGCCCAAGGAATATAATCTTGGACGACGGTGCCGCCGATGACGTGTGGCTGCCCGGTCAGGTGCCCGCCGCGAAAGATGACGTTCCCGCCAACCACGTTGACGTTGCCGTCAACCGTGCCTTCGATGGTCGCGTCCCCGAGCACGACGTCCAGATCGCCGTCCACCACTTGTCCGGGTTCCACGACGACCGAGCCGACATAGGTGCCCCCATGATCGACGCTCTTTGCGTCGGCGAGCGCCGGGCTCGTCATCGCGAAGACCGCAATGAGAAACACCAGCACCGGAGTGACCCAAGCGATATAACGGGCGTTCATACGGCCTCCGAACGATTGATGTGGGCTGCGAGCCGCGCGCGCACCGCGCGATAAAGCACGATCGCTCCAATGACGAGCAAGGCGTCGACCAGCAAGACGCCGACGGCGCCGCCGAGCACGAGCGGCGTTACCGGACTCACACTCTGCGCGATCGCCGAAAGCGCGGCAAGACTTTGGGCCCCGGCTGCGGTGACGGCGCGTCCAGCGGCGCCCAGATGCGAGAGCCCGCTGCCGAACACGGCGTAAACGCCGCACAACGCGATCCACGCCCCGACGACGTAGAACGTCAGTACCGCCCACACCGAAAGCTTGCGCGCTCGCTGAACGGGTACCGTGCGGGTCTCGGCCATCACGGCAAAGGTGAAGTTCGGCGCCAGCTCGACCGGTGCGGTCGTGGCAAGCAGGGCATCGACCACACGCAGCTCGGTGAGCAACGCGTCGCAGCGCGCGCAGGTGCGCAAATGTGCCCTGACGCGCGTCATCTCCCGCGGCGTGAGCGTACCTTCGACGAAGCGGTCGAGCAACGGCTCACACAAGGAGCAGCGCACGCGAGCCTCCTTTTTCGGGCGCTTCGCCACGCAGACGGGCGTCGCGTTCGAGCATCTTGCGTGCGAGCGCGATCTTGCCGCGATGGATGAGGGTCTTCACGTTGCCAAGTGAGAGCCCCAGCGTGCTTGCGATCGTGTGATACTCCATATTGTCGAAATAGCGTAAGGCCAGCACCGTCCGGGTGCGTTCGGGAAGTTCGGCCAACGCCGCGCGCAATTCGCGCTCCGCCTCGGCGCGCAGAATACCGCCGGTGGGGTCGGACTCGCTTGACAGATCGGGCAACGTATTTTCTAACGTTTGCTCTTCAGGTAGTTCTTGCGTGGGCGGACGGCGCAGTGATTTGCCCAAATGCGTGCGCACCACGTTACGCGCGATTTGATAGATCCAGGTCGAGAATCGACCCAGTTGCGGGTTAAAGGTGTCCAGGTGCGCGTAGGCTCGCAAGAATGTCTCCTGCGAGAGGTCGGACACATCCGGTGCGCAGCGGACGCTCGCCCCGATGAAGTTTGCGATCCCGCGCTTGTACCGGTCGACCAGCACGGCGAACAGATCCCGTTCCCCGTCGCGGATGCGCCGGACCAGAGCTTCGTCGCTCTGCGCCTCGATGGCCATCCCTCTCTTTTCTTCCAGTGGCTCTGGCGAGTGCTACTTCCGGCCTACCTCTTTGTTACAGAAGACCGCGTTCCCGTAGGGTCGGGTTTGCCTCGTCCTTGGGGCTGAGGACGGGGACGGCTCCCCCAAGAGGCCAGTCGATCGCCAGATCCGGATCGTTCCAGGCGACCCCAAACTCCATCGCCGGGTCGTACTCCGCGCTCTGTTTATAGAAGAGCAGCGTCTCGTCTTCGAGCGCAAGGAAACCGTGGAGGCAGCCCTGAGGAATGAAAAGCTGCGTATGCTCGTGCGCCCGAAGCGTGCCGCCATACCACCGGCTGAAGGTCGGACTCGCCGGACGCGCGTCGACGATCACATCGTAGGCGCTGCCGCGTAACACCTGCACGAGTTTTGCCATGCGTGGATCGCCATGCAGACCCCGCAGCACGTACCGGTGTGATAGCGAGAGGTTGTCCTGCACGAACGTTACTTCGAGCCCGGCTTTTGCGTAGCGCGTCGCAGCAAAGAGTTCTTTGAACCAGCCGCGCTCGTCCGCGTACGCGTTTGGAACGAATGCAAACGCGCCGTCGATCGGCAGCGGTGTGACCTCCATGGAAACCGCAGTTCGGCGTCGTAACCCAAATGCCCGTGAGGATTGCCAAGCAAGCCCCAGCGTTATTTGGCTCGCGTGCTCTCGTGAATGCCGGCGTGCTGGTCTTTGTTGCGAGCATGGCCTTGAGCATCGGCGGATTCGTATTTCATGCAATTGCAACCCGCGAGCTCGGCGTTGATGCGTACGGAACGCTCTACGCTCTGATCTCGCTCTACGGTCTTGCATCGCTACCGGTTTCAATCTTTACCCCGGTTGTAACAAAGTACTCGGCCGAGTTTGGCGCCTTGCACGACGACGCGCACGTGCGCGGCCTGATCGGCTTCATCATGAGGGTGTTCGTCATACTCGGCGCGGTGTATGTCATCGCCGGCTTTGCGCTGGCCGCCCCGCTGGCGTCATTCCTCCACGTGGCTCCTTGGGAGGTTCCTATCGTGGGCGTCATGTGCGCGGTCGGTACGCTTTCAGGCACGATGCGCGCGATCGGTCAAGGCGTGCACGCGTACGGTGCTTACGCTTGGTCGATGGCGAGCGAAGGCGTTTTTAAGGTACTTGTGCTGCTGCTCTTTGCGTTGGTTGGGATGACGACGTTCGGCGCAACAGGGGCGTTCTTGTGCGGGATGAGCGCGGGCGCGGCATTCATCGCGCTGCCACTTTTCGCGAAATACCGCGGCATCGCGCCGTCCGCAGTGCTGCTGGATTGGCGCCGGATCTTCGCGACCACGGCCGGCGCGGCGGTGCTCACCCTGACAATGACGGCGATGGGGTTTGCCGATGTCTTGATCGTCAAGCACGTTTTCCCGGCAGGAGACGCCGGGCTCTACTCCGCGGCGTCACTGTGCGGAAAGACGCTGCTGTACTTCGTCGGCTTCTTACCGGCCGTGTTGATTCCACAAGTGACCCATCGGCATGCTCGCGGCGAACAGACGCGCAAAATTTTGTGGGCGGCGATCCTCTTTATTGCCGTCGTGTCGGCTGCCGGCGTCCTGGTTTTTCATTATGCCGGATTCCTGCTGTTGCACATCCTGACCGGAAATGCGTTCGATGCCGCGCTGCCGCTCCTGCCGATCTACGCGGCGGCGATGGCGGCGCTTGCGATGACCTATAGCTTGGGTTCGTACGGCATCGCAACGCATCGGCTTGCGTTCGTCATTCCGTTGCTGTTGGCAACCCTCGGTACGCTCGTCTTTATCGCGCTCGTTCATCCGACGCTGCTCGCGGTCGTGAACGAACTGCTGGCCGGCAATGCGATTATGGCGCTCCTTGTGATCGTGTCGCTTGCGGTTCAGGGTCTGCGCGGGAACCGCGCATGAGGGTATTGTTGATCGGAGGAAGCGGACAGCTCGGCTCGCAGATACGCTCGCGATGGACGTCGGATGAAGTGGTGGCGCCCACGCACGAGCAGCTCGACTTCGCTGATCCGACGAACATCGAACGCGCCGTCGATGCGTCTGGTGCCGAATTGGTCGTCAACTGTTCGGCGTATCACAACGTCGATGCATGCGAGACGCAGCCCGATCTCGCCTTTGCGATCAATGCGCTCGCCGTCGACAGCGCAGCGGCGCTATGCGCGGCTCGCGACATCGCGTTCCTCACGATCAGCAGCGACTACGTTTTCGACGGTGCTACGTCCGTACCGTATACAGAAGAAGACTGTCCGCGCCCGATTTCAGCGTACGGAGCGTCGAAGCTCGCCGGTGAGCTGCTTCTTGGCCGCCGCGCGATGAAGGCGTACGTCGTGCGCACCTGCGGCGTCTTCGGGGTCCACGCTTCGAAGAGCAAGGGCACCTTCATCGACCGTATCATCAGCCAAGCGCGCGCGGGCGAAACGCCACGCGTCGTCGATGACGTCATTGCCTCGCCCACGTATGCCGGTCACTTGGCGGTTGCGTTGCGAGAAATCGTTGCGCGTGGCATATATGGACTCTATCACGCGTGCAACGTGGGCCCCGTCAGTTGGTATGACTTTGCTAGTGCCGCGTTGGAACTGGCGGGTATCGCGCATCCGATCGAGCCGATCTCGGCGGCGCAGTGGAAGGCGC
>Ga0335074_10001786_pt1 | contig 29127 bp, 21 predicted proteins | sample Lox_Sample_23_FD_206715 | JGI IMG/M metagenome (GOLD analysis project Ga0335074, IMG submission 206715) | Soil microbial communities from Loxahatchee National Wildlife Refuge, Florida, United States - Lox_Sample_2.3 | ecosystem: Environmental > Terrestrial > Soil > Wetlands | place: USA... | reverse complement strand
CGCGCTGCGACCTGATGACCATCTCCCGAATTCCATCAACGTCCTTCATCGCTTCGATGCCGTTGACGATTAGATTCATCGCGACCTGCTGCAGCTGCACGCGATCTCCGACAATCTGAGGAAGATCGGCCGCCAGTTCCGTTCGGACCGATATGTTGTATCGCACCGCTTCATCGCGCAGCAGGGCGACGGTTTCCCGATTGATCTCGTTTACGTCAACAGCTTCTCGATTCAGGGGCCGCCTCTCGAATTGTGAGCGGATCCTGCCGAGAATGTCGGCGGCACGCTGGGCATCTCTTTGCAATCTGGTGACAACCGCGCGCACTTCCTCGAGATCCGGCTTGTCGCGCCCGAGCTTTCGCATGCAGGTGTTGGTGTTGGCCACAGAACCACTGATCGGTTGACTGAGCTCATGAACCAGGGATGCCGCCAACTCCCCCATGGTCGTCACCCGGTTGATGCGTGCAAGATCGTCCTGCGCCTGGCGCAAAGCCTCTTCGGTGCGCTTCTGGTCGTCGATGTCGGTCGTCGCGCCGACGAATTTGATGACTCTTCCCGCGGAATCGCGCAACACCACAGCTTGATTGAGGTGCCAGCGATACGTCCCGTCCTGAGCGCGGAGAGATCGGGTTTCCACCGCGAAACCCTGCCCCGAATGCACTCCCTCCCAAAAGCTCTTGGCCGCCATCTCCCGATCCGCCGGGTGAACCGCGGCCATCCAGGCCTCTGGATGCGACCGGACGAAGTCAAGGGTCTGTCCGGCGAATTCGAGCCAAACCTGATTCACGAAGTCCGGCGTCCCATCAGGCTTGAGCGTCCAGGCAGATACAGGAAGCTGCTGCAGCAGCCCAACTTGGAGCTGCAGATCGGAATAGAGGGCGGCGTTCTCCAGTGAAATGGCCGCTTGCGCGGCCAGCAACTGCAGCACCGTAACCCGGTCCGGCGTGAAGGCAGCCGGTGTCAGGCTGTTCTCGAGACATAGTGCACCGACGAGCTTCGCTTGCTTGACGATTGGCAGGCACAGAACCGACTTGGAGCGCTTCCGCCTCACATATTCGTCCGTCGCATAAACGTGGTCGGCCGAGGCGTCATCGAGGAGCACGGGCGCCTGCGTCCGGATTACGTAATGCAGTGCGGATTGCGGGAGCTCAGACGGCGTCACTACTGTCTGGCGAACCACAACCTCGACCTTGCCCGAGCCGATGGTGGCCTCGGCTTCGATCCGCGGCTCGCCGCTGCGAAGCAGGATCAGCAGGCCGCGCTCTGCGCCGGCATTCTCCATCGCGATCCGCATGAGCTTTTCGATCAGCCGCGGAAGGTCCATCTCACCCGAAAGTGCCTGTGAGGCTTTCAGCACAGTCTCGACGTCCAACTGCACGGTTGGCGGGCCAAGCGCAGCCGAACAGACAGAGGATCGCTCCTGGCGCAGATGCGGGTAGCGTTCGCCGAGCTGCTTTACTTTGCCGTCAGCTCCCCAGCGGGCATACCAGTACCGAGCTTCCCGCAGATACGCGTCAGCTGTGGTATCGAACCCGCGCGCCGCATAAAACTGCGCAGCGCATTCGTTGGCGACCGCCTCGCAATGTGCAAAGCCGCCGTCGTGTGCCGAGCGGATCGCCGCCTCGTAGAAATGTTCAGCGTCGAGTATGCGCTCTTCGATTCGCGCGATTTCCGCAGCAACCAGGGTTTCGCGGTTTGCGAAATTGGCGGGGCAATGCTGGGCCCATATCTCGAGCTGCCTGTGATGGTCGTTAAGAGCGGCAAAATGCTCCTGTCTCTCTTCGGAAGTAGACGCATTCCAGGCTGCAGCAAGCGCCAGTGCGGCATAGAAGCGAAAGTCACCCGTCTCCACCTGCGATGCCGCCGGCCACAGTAACTGATGAGCCTTCCGAGACGCTACGACCGCCGCGGCGTAGTCTCCGGCGAAAAATCTGGCCTGCAACTTTCGAGTCCAATAGAAAAACTCGGCGAGAGCCAGCCCCGGATTACTCGCAAGCCGACGTTCGGTGTCCGATTCGTCATAGTCGTGAGCGTCGAAGCACCCAAAGGTCGAAGTCAGGCCGCGAAGTGTACGTATGAGACCCAACTGCGCCCCGCAGTTCTCGGCCACCAGCCCAAAACCGGCTTTCTTGACGAAGTTAAGGCCCTTTTCCGCCTCTGGCTGCACCTCCGATAGAGGGTCGCCCACGGCCAGATAATTGGTGATCAACTCATGCCAGCTATAGGCGGAGAACGTGAGGTCCCCCGTTCGATATGCGACATCGAACGCACGCCGGACCAGTTCACGTCCTTTCACGGCGTGCTTTGCCCAAGGCGTCAGGGTGCCAAACGAAATGTAGGTCCTCGCCTGGTAGCGAGTCAGGTTTCGCTTTTCGACCAGATCGTAGCCCAGCTGGCCGAACCGGAATCCATCTTTGTAATTGTTGAAGCGCGGCCCGGCGAACATCCCAAACCAGACATAACCGAAACACGACGCATCGCAGTTACCGTGCTCGAGGCAAAGGCTCACCATGCGACAAACTACCAGCGTGGATAGATTCTCATCGAAAAACATGGCCGGATGGACGATTTCGGTGAAAACATCGAGCATGTTGCGGACATCGGGATCATCGAGCGGCGGCAAGTCTGCGAGGTCCTCGATCCGACGGTCGCCGACCAGCGACCAGATTCGATCGTACTCGTGCATCACGTCATCGCGCCCCGGATGCCGCGACCAATCCGTGCCGTTGCGGTGAAGGTAATCGAGAAACACGTCGATGGCGCGGTCGCTTCGATCCAAGGTCGTATAAAGGGTCACCTGCAATCGCGTCACAACTGCGAAATCGCCGTGGCTTCTGGCGCGGAGCGACAACATGGCCAAACGGTCTTCGGCCGCAACCATGTCTGCAGTAAGCAGTTCGCACTCGGCCATGAGAGACTCGAGAGAGAAAACAAGGTGATAGTTACGCTCCCAAGCCTCATCGCTCAATAGCGAGCGGCCAGCACGAAGGTAAGTCAGTGCCGAGGCGTAGGCTGCGGATGCCTTCGCCCGTCTGCCAGCGATCAGATTCAGGTCCGCGGTTGTCTCACACTCGCCAACATCAGTGATGAGACTTGAGCCACGGTTGAGTTGATTGACAATCTCAAATATCACTTCTTCCCGCCGCTCTTGCGGGGTGCTCTCCGTCAGAATTCTTCCGATTCGCAAGTGGATCTGAGCGCGCTGCTGCTGCGGGATCATAAGGTAAGCTGCTTCCTGTACTCGGTCATGAAGGAAGCCATAGGAAGTGTCTGAGCGAAGGATGAGGCCCGCGCGAACCGCTTCCCAGAGTTGATCGTGCATACCTTCTTTTGAATCCTGATACACCGTTCGCAGCAGCTCGAATTCAGCTCTGTTTCCCAAGCATGCGAGTTGTTTCAGTGACTCCTGCGTCGCACTTGGGAAGCGGGCCAATTTTCCGATCATCAGGTCCACCACGTTCGCGGTGTAGCCTTTTGCGTGAATGCGATCAACATCCCAGCGCCACGCCGCAACGCTCGGCTCGAACCTCAGCAAGCCTTCCTCTTCCAACTCTGTGATGAACTGAATCGTGAAGAAAGGATTGCCGGCGGTCTTCGCGTAAATCAGTTGCGACAGGGCATTGGCGACCTCCCGCTCGCAGCGGAGGGAGTCCGAGAACAATCGACCGACGTCGTCAAGACCGAGTGGCGAAAGCACGATCTGCCGCGGTTCTTCTCCAGCCTCGCGGATCGCGGCCAGCATCCGCATAAGCGGGTGAGACGAACCGACTTCGTTGTCGCGGTAGGCCCCGATCAGCAGCACATGCGTCAAATCCGGATCGGTAGCTAGGCGCTCCAGCAGTTCCAGAGTCGCGGTGTCCAGCCATTGGAGATCGTCCAGGAACAGCGCCAGGGGATGCTCCGGGCGGGCGAAGGCGCCGAGAAACCGCCGGAACACCAACTGAAAGCGGCCCCGCGCTTCCTGCGGCGGCAGTTCTGCCGCAGGCGGCTGTTTGCCGATGAGGAACTCGACTTCGGGGATAACGTCGACGATTAGTTGCCCATTCGGTCCCAACGCATCCAGAAGGGCGTGCCGCCAATGGTCCACTTCGGCTTCGCTCTTGACCAGGATCTGACGGACCAGCATTTGGAATGCCTGTGCCAGCGTCGCGTACGGTACGTCGCGCTTGTACTGGTCAAATTTGCCCGAGGCGAAAAGCCCGCGCGGCGGAACCAGCATCTTGTGCAACTCATTGACAACAGAAGACTTGCCGACCCCGGAATAACCGGAAACAAGCACCAGCTCGGCGGTTCCCTGCGCCACCACGCGGTCGAACGCCGCAAGCAGCGCATCGACTTCGCGCTCCCTCCCGTACAGCTTCTCGGGTATCTGCAGTCGGTCCGACGCGTCGCTCGTTCCCAAAGCAAATGGATCAATGCGACCACGTGATTGCCACTCCGTCAGGCATCGCCGAAGATCGGCTTCGAGGCCCGCGGCAGTCTGGTAACGTTCCTCTGCATTCTTCCCGAGGAGCCTCATGATGATGGCAGAGAGCGGTTCGGGGACCCCCCGACGATCGATCGGCGCCGCTGGCTGACGCGCGATGTGGCAGTGCACCCATTCCAGAGGATCAGCAGCAGCGAATGGGAGCGCGCCGGTCAGAAGTTGATACAAGGTGATACCCAAAGAGTAGAGATCACTCCGGGAATCCATGGAGCGATTCATCCGACCGGTCTGCTCTGGCGCCATATAGGCCAGGCTGCCGGCGATGATCTCCGGTGGCACGGGTACCTGACGCTCGTGGAGCAGTTTGGAGGCGATCCCGAAGCCGGTGAGCCACACGTGCCCGGAGCCGTCGACAAGTGCGTTCGCAGGCTTCAGGTCCTTATGGATGAGGCCTTGACGGTGGACTTGGCCAAGTGCTGCGGCCAAACCGATGGCGATGCGCAGGAAGCGCGTCAGATCGATTGGTTGTCCCCGGTGCTGCTCGATCACGCGATCCAAGGGTTCACCCCCTGGATCTTTGAGAATGAGGACCGCACGCCCTTGGTGGCGAGTCAGCGCGAGCGGCTGAGCTGCCCATGCCGCGTCGAGTTCGGTCGCCAGCGAGTATTCGTGGTCGAGTCGCCGGAGACTCTGAGGCGACGGGTGCTCAGAAGCGACGGCCAGCGCCAAGATCTGGTTGCCGCGCTCTTTGCCGCGGTAGAGCGTGAAGTCTGCCCCCTCGCGAACCGGCTCCAATACGTACTCGAAATCCTCCGCCACTGGGAATCGCCCTTGTTGTCGGGGAAATATGCCGCATTTTTACGGCAGAGGAGAATCGGCTCCGAAATCTCACAAGCAGCGCAATGGTATTGCTAATTCAAGGGAAGCGCCAACGCTGGCAGGAATGCTCTCCCGTCGCAGGACATGAGGAGCGCCCCACAGCCGCACGCCAGCCGCCCGGCGAATCCCGGGAGCCCCTCCAGAACCAGATCCAACTCTGAACCGGGCTGTTGGCAGCCGCCGTCTGCCCCGCGGATCAATCGCTGGACGTGATGCAGGAAAACGCCCCTGGCAGCGAAGCGAGGGGCAACTGTCGGGCCGAGGGCGGCCATACGGCAAAATCGCAGATGGCGGTCAGTCGCGACCGACCAGTACTGCCACGGCAGCTGCGGCGGCTCATGCCGGATTCATGCATGGGGAGCCACTACCCACGACCGCTGAAGCGTAATTATGGATCATACACTGGAGAAACATACAGTCTCACGTGGCTGCGCGAACCGGCTCCTTTTGAAATCAATGGCCTCGATGACTTGGAAGGCGCAGGGAACATCCTCTGCCTCGGCGCGGTTTCATCCGTCCGCCCGCTGCGCCGCCGTGCAGTGCTGGCAGCGCTTCTCCCGGATGGGGAAGCGCTCGACCACGATCATGCCGCCGCATTCGCAGCACCTACCGACGCGCAGCTGATCGCCCCGCGCCAGGCACTCCGCCAGGAAGACCGCGTACTCGAATGAGATCGAGGCGGTCGGGACCAGGATGGCGTAGGACTCGAACGCGGCGCAGAGCGAATTACCCCGGGGAATGTCCGGAAGCGCCGTGGCGGCGGCGGGGGAAGGCTCCGCCGGCACCAGCCCGTTGAGCGCGAAAAAGCTCGCCAGGACAGCGGCTTCCTGTTGGATCCTAAGCGAGCGCGTGAAGTAGGCCGCCTGGTGCGGCGACTTGCCGCGATGGCGGGGGACATAACAGGCGGCGCGATCGAGATAGGACCGATAGAGCTTGTAATACTGTTCAGATTGCAGACGATATTAACCGTGCTATCCGGGGCTGCCCGGGCAATCCCAGGCATCTCTGCCGAGCCGGATCGAGCCGGAAGGCGAAGAGACCCGATCACGGCTACCGATAGTCGTCTCCGAGCCGGCACAGCGCGCTGCCCCCCACCCCGCCGCAGGCTCGCGCTGTCCATCGGACGATAGTTCCGCCGCGGGTTGCCGTTTCCCCCGGCTTGGTTGTCTTATAGGTAAATGGGTACCGATGCCCGCGAACAGGCTCGTGACGACGCCGGACGGAGTGGGCGAGATATCCACGTACGCGAGCTTTCGCGTCTCGTCGAGGAGCACACCAGGGCGCTTCACGCCTTTCTCCTGACCCGTGTTCGTGACGAACAGGAGGCCCGAGATGTCGCGCAGGAAGCCTATGTGCGCCTCTTGCAACTCGACAACCCGGGAGCCATCAGTTTCCTGCGGGCATACTTGTTCAAGACCGCCGCCAACGTCGCATTGAACCGGGCAAAGCAGCGGGCGTTGCGACGGCGGATCGACGACTTGGATCGGCACGAGGAGCGCATCGAGCGCGTGACCCCGGAGCGCTCAGTGCTCGCCGAGGAAGAGGTTCAAGTGCTCAGACGTGCCCTTTTCGAGCTGCCTCCCAGGTGCCGCCGCGCATTTGTCCTGCATCGGTTCATGGAATGGGATGTCGAGAAAATCGCCGCCGAGCTGGGCGTCGGCGCGCGCATGGTGCGCAATTACCTGCTGCAGGCGGGGCTCTATTGCCAGCTCCGCGTCCGGGGACTCTCTCCAGCGGATGCTCGAGCAAAGGTGCCGCGGTGACTGGCGGATACCCAAAAGCAGGCTCGCCTGCGAAAGCCACCGCCGGCATGGAGCATCTGGCTGCTGCATGGGAGTGGGCATTGAGGCTGCGGGACGAGACGGTGACCGAGATTGACCTGGCCGAATGGCTGGCATGGTACGAAGCTAACGAAGCCCACCGGCAGGCCTTCGAGTCCGTTCAGACCCTATGGCACGGAGTGCCACGGGTGCTAGAGGGACCCGGCGCTCTCACGCTTAAAGAGCTCCTCAGAGAGCCGAGCGCAGATTCGCACTATCCGTCCGCAGCTCGCGCGAACGCATGGATGCCATGGTCCTCCCGCCGGATACTCGGCGTCGCCACGGCGATGGCTCTCGCGCTGGTCGCCACCGTGTGCATGCTCTTCGTGCCCCGATTGCCGCGAGCCATATCGAGCTTGCACAGCCCGTCAGCCGCTCGCGGGGTGCCGCTGGCACGACATGATGTGTTGCCCGACGGATCACGTGTCGAGCTTGCTCCCAAGTCCACTCTCGCTTTGCGCTTCACGAAGAGCGTGCGTTTGGTCGATCTCAAGGGGGGTGAGGCGTATTTCGCAGTGGTCCACAACCGGTTGCGACCGTTCGTGGTCAGGGTCGGCGATCTACGCGTAGTCGACGTGGGAACCGCATTCAACATTCGCAAGTCCGGAGACCGCATCGTAGTGGCCGTATTCGAAGGAACGGTGAACGTCTCAAGCTCATATGGCGGACAGAGTGCGGAAGTCACTCTCAACGCTGGCCAGCAAGCAACCTGGAACTCCGGTTCCCCTCACCTGGTGCTAGCCAGAGCCAACCTCGAGCAAACTCTCGCGTGGCGACAGGGGCGACTCGAATACCTGAACGAGCCTCTATCAGGTGTGATCGCGGACATCAATCGATATACGAAGACAAAGGTGATCATCGGGGACCCCGCCGTAGGGCGACTTGTATTCTCGGGTACCGTCTTCATCGACGCGACGAATGTGTGGATTCAGGCTCTGCCCAGTGTGTTTCCCGTTACGTTATCCTCCGGCGCCAAGGGCGACTGGGTACTCGCCGAGTCTGCCTCGCGGTAGCCACGTTTCCAAGCAAGGCCTCCCGATTGTCTCTCTTGTAACACCGACTGCGGCGCACGCAATACGCACTGCACCGCCATCGATCAATACGAGATATGGGGGGACTCATGCGTCATGTCATCGTTACGATTACGGCAAGCTGGTTGCTCTGCGCGGCTCTGATGTCCTCAGCCGGAGCGCAGAACAGTAGCGCCACGCTGCAGAAGCTCGTCAGTGTCGATATCCCGGCGCAAAGGGTATCCACGGCGCTGATTGCGCTGTCTCATCAAGCAGGCGTGCAAGTACTCATGCCCGGCAAACTCGTCGAGTCGGCCATCTCTCGCGGCGTTAAGGGCACAATGCCGCTGAAGGAGGCGCTAGCGCAGTTATTGGAGGGCACGCATCTCGTGTTTCAGGAAGTAGGAGACAACGCGATCGGCATCGCAGCGCTACCCCTGCCACTGAAAGGCGCGCAGGACCCACGCGCCAGGAAGCGGCAATCGACCGAACAAACCACCGATCCCGCCGCCGGAAAAACTGCCGCGAGCTCACCGGACAAACGGACGAATAGGCACACAGCCGAGCTTCAGGAAGTAATCGTCACCGGGACGCACATCCACGGGGTATCGACAACATCTCAGATCATCGACCTTTCAAGAAGTGCTTTAGTCGAAAGCGGTTTGCCTACTATCGGGCAAATACTGCAGAGTCTTCCAGAGAGCTTTTCCGGCGGCCTGAATCCAACGGTCGCGTCGTCCGGCGGAATCAATCAAGGCAGGTCCGACGTGTCGGAGAGCTCCACGGCAAATTTGTGGGGCATCGGCGCAGATTCGACTCTCACTCTGATTGATGGGCATCGGTTGGCATATGATGGCGTGGACGGAGCGGTCGATTTGGGACTTGTGCCTCTGATTGCCGTGGACCGTATACAGGTATCCACCGACGGCTCGTCCGCAATTTATGGTTCCGATGCGGTTGCAGGCGTCGTTAACGTTATCCTACGAAATAACTATCAGGGGGCGGAAACCACGGCTTCCACCAACGTCGCTACTCAAGGTGGTGGCTTTGAGCAACAGTACGGCCAGCTAGTCGGAGCCACCTTTGAGCGGGGTAGCATCATGGCGGCGTATCAATATTATCGTCAGGACTCCTTGAGTACCGATCAGCGAGCGCAATCTGCGGGAGTATCGCCCCAACCTTTCGATCTTGTCCCATATACAGAACAGAATTCTGCGGTTGTCGCCGGCTCAATCGCATTGAGCCAAGCCTATGAAGCACACGTCGAAGCGACGTATGCTCATCGCGATACCGATACCACCGAGGAGGGCGAAAGCTTCATAGGCACGGTAAACGCATACAGCGCGGTCGGTGATCTGAGTGGTGACTTGGGGGACGGCAGAACAATCGATGTTCAGATGACTGGAGCAACTGATCGGCAGGCGGCCGTGGTGTCACTGATTCCGCCATTCGGCCCACCCAGTAGTCTTTCCGCGACGTCAACGCTATATGGGCCGTCAATGGATTTCGACGGTCCTCTGCTTCGCTTGCCAAGTGGGGCGCTGCGCGGGGCGCTGGGAATCGGCTATGACAACGAAGGGCTGGATACGGCGGGATACTTCTCGCCAGGCCATGTGTCTCGGAACATAGAGCATGCGTATATCGAGCTATACATGCCGCTCGTTCCGCCGAATTCCAGCAGGCTGGGGCTAAACGAGCTCGACACGGACCTCTCGGCTCGCTACGAACATTACAGTGACTTTGGTCCAACGACCACACCGAAGTTCGGCGTACGCTACGCCCCGACGAGAGAAGTCGTAATTAAGGGATCATGGGGTCGCGCGTTTCACGCTCCAACGCTCGATGATCTATATCTCAATAACATAGTCGCACTCTACCCCGCCGACACTTTCGGCGGAACGCCGCCGCCCGCTGCACAGGCGCTCGTTGCCTCAGGCGGCAACAGGAGCCTGCGCCCGGAAACCGCCACCACGTGGACTGCCAGCGCGCGATACAGTCCGGCTTGGGCCGCCGGTGAGGCCCTCTCCCTTAGTTACGTGGACATCATATATAGGGATCGAATTGGCCTCCCATTTCAGAACTTCTTTACAGCCCTAACTGACCCCACGCTAGCCCCATATACAGTTATCAATCCATCGCTTGGGGTTCAGCAGTCGTATACGTCCCGAGCTGCGCTCTTCGCGAATCCCTTCGGTTTGACATACATGCCGGAGAGCGTGTCCGCACTCTTTGTCGATATTTACCAGAACATATCTACGCAATATATTCATGGCGTCATTGCCATCAACAGATATTCTTGGCTCGGATCACTGGGGCGCTGGGAAACGACGCTCAACCTTGCCTGGCTGAATTTTAGAGAGCAGTTGCTGCCCGGCGCGCCGCTCGAGCAGATCACCGGCACCATTTACAACCCGCCAAGCTTCAAAGGACGAGTTTCGCTCGGTTGGCAGGGGGCGCGACTCGGCGCCACGGTGTTCGTAAACCACATTGCAGGCGAGCAAGACAACACGACAATGCCGGGGGTGTCGATCGGCGCCTGGACGACTGCCGATATGCAACTGCGCTACGACACAGGATCAGGTGGTGCTTGGAACGACGGCATCACCGTGAGTATTTCCTCCCAAAATCTGTTCAACTCTTCGCCGCCAAGGGTGAGGGCCATGTCGACACTGCCGACCGGCGTCGGGTTCGACAGCGCCAATGCGTCGTTACTAGGCAGGGTCATCGGCATAACGCTCAGCAAGGAGTGGTAGTCGGTACGCCGGAACGCCCCCTATCTGGTTGCGGCACCGGGCGCTTTGGCGCCCTCGAAATGTATGGAGCATCTGTGCGTTATAACAGCGGTTTTGCGCGCTCAGTTTGTAAGTGGTGCATGTGGTTGCTGTGGAGTGCCGTGTGCACGGCGGGTGCAAGGGGCTTCACGGTTGCCGATGCAGTTCGGGTGTCGACCTTTCTCAACCCGAGGCAGGAGAGTCTCTCCGCATCTCCTTCAGTTCTCGGACCGTTGGTGACGTTCTCTCCAAATGGTCGAAGCTTCATAGCTGTAACGGTCCGCGGGGACATTGAATCGGGGAAGCGGATAGCCACAATGTGGCTGTTCGATTCAGCCGAAGTTCGTGCGTTTGCTTCCGGGCGCAGTGTCGTGCCCGCCGGCCATCTTCAGAAAATACTGGTTACGATGTCAAGCGCGTCGGAAAAGGAACCCATCAGCGATTGGAGTTGGAGCGACGACTCGAGGAGTGTTCTGTTTTTGCACGCCAACGATGACGGTATCGACCGACTCGCGCGAGTCACGATTGACGGTGCACTTACGGAGTTTACCCCGGGTAATCAAGACGTGGACACTTTTGCCGAGCGCAATGGAAGCATCGTGTACTCCGCTAGCCCCGCGAACGTCGAGGCGCAGGTTTATAAGGCGGCGACGGCCGGTCTCGGGGATACAGAGGATGCGACGGGGCAGGCGCTCATTCCTCTGGTCTTTCCGAATTGGACACGCTATGAATTTGGAGAGACCGAAACGCTGTGGTGGGTGAAAGACGGAAAGATTACGCAAGTGATGGACGAGCATGGCGCCGGAATTCAAGTGCCTACCGGCGCTAGGTTTGTGATAGGGCCTGACGGAAAGTCTCTGCTCCTGACCGAGTATGCTACCGGCTTCCCCCGATTCTGGAAATACTATCAGCCGGCGCCTGAGTACTCGCAGGCTTCATTTGACGCGAGCAGCGCCGCCTCCCTGGGGGCTACATATCGTCCGCAGGAATATGCATTGGTTGCGCTTCCCATCGGATCGGCTTCAACGCTGCTCAACGTCCCGATAGACTGGGAGGCGCTTTTTAGCAGTCCGGTCACGGGAGTCTGGAGCCCGAACCGACGCCGGATTGCGATTTCCGGCGCCTACCCGCCAGCGGATCGCGGCGGACCGAGAGCTCCGGTGTTGTCATGCGCCATTGGTGTGGTGGATATTCAAACGAGACATTATTCATGTGTTCAGCCGCAAGGGTCCCTGCAGATACCCAACGCATTGGGAGATGATAGGAAAATCCTGGTCTCCTTGAGATGGGTGGGCGGCCATGAGTTGGTTGCGGAATTTGCGACTTTGGAGACGCCCACGGACCGGATCCAAATGCGTTACGTTGAGGACGCGCGGTATGGGTGGAGAACGCGGCGAAGCAACCGCGTGTCCAATCCAGATGGCCTCGATGTCGGTGTATTCCAGTCCACCAACCGGTCGCCCGTGCTTGTGGTGCATGGCGCGGGGTCAAGACAGCGGGTGCTCCTGGATCCGAACCCGATGCTCAAAGACATTTCGTTGGGTTCGGTATCGATTTTTCGGTGGCGAGATGACGAGGGCCATGTATGGAGGGGTCTCCTGGTCAAGCCCAACGGATATTCATCCCGGCGGCGATATCCGCTCGTGATTCAGACTCACGGAAGCGTCGGCATACTCAAGAAATTCATGGTGGATGGCCCGTCGCATACCGCGTTTGCGGCACGAGCGTTGGCGGCACATGGAATTCTTGTCCTGCAGGTCATAGACATCAATAGTTATGTGATGCGCAGCATAGGGAGTCGCGAAGAATTGCGCATTGCGCCAGCCGCATATCGTGAAGCAATCAATAAACTGGCGCAGCAGGGCCTTGTGGACCCCCACCGAGTCGGAATCATAGGGTGGAGTCACATGGGAACCTTCGTTTGGGAAAGTCTGGTCGACACGCCGAAGGTATACAGAGCCGCGATTATTGCGGAAGGTGATTCGAACAGTTATCCAGAGTTACTGGTGAACGTTGATTACATGGGAACCCTTCGGCAAAGCTATTTTAGCGCCGTGATTGGTGCTCCACCCTGGGGTGGAGGCCTAAAGACCTGGTTTGCCCGTTCGCCAGGGTTTCGTACCGACCGAATTTGTACGCCTATTCTGGATGATCAGAATTCTCCTGCTGCACTGATCTATGGGTGGGATGATTACGCAATTCTGCGCGCGCAAAGGAAGCCGATCGAGTTATTCTATGTCAGAGGGGGCGATCACAGTCTCATCAAGCCGCCGGAACGGTTGGCGGAGCAGGAGATGACGGTCGCTTGGTTTGATTATTGGCTGAACGGACGAAAGGAAAGCGGTCTCGGGAATCCGGCCGCCTACCGCCGCTGGGACGCTTTGCGCGCGCATTTGCCGGTCTGTCCATCGGCTACCACTACCGGGCATCGACGTAGTGGCTGAGACATGGCGGACGTTGCCGGTGAAGTTTCATGATTGGCGCCCTGCGCGACAGCATTTTCTGTTCATCACTGGAGTGATTTCCTCCCGGTGGTCTCCAGCCCGGCCGAGCGCCTCGCCCGTGACCAGCTGAATGAGGAGCTGGGCGTGGCTGTCTGCTGTTTCGCTGCTGGCCGGCGACCATTCGCACATATATTGAGGAGAGCCAGAACCGCGCCGCAGACCGCGTGCACCCTGAAGAGAAAGATGCCCTTGTCCGAGACCCGCCAGGCGCCATGGCGATGCCCTGCGTCGCGCTGGGTGCGGCCGGCGCAACCCGTCTTTAGACGGGTATCCCGACGGGGCAGCACCGAGGCCGGCTTCATCGCACGGCCTCGCTGCGCGCGGCCGTGCAGTGCTGGCAGCACCTGTCCCGGATGGGAAAGCGCTCGACGACGATCATGCCGCCGCATTCGCAGCACCTGCCGAGCCGCAGCTGATCGCCGCGCGCGAGGCACTCCGCCAGGAACACGGCGTACTCGAACGAGATCGCAGCCGTCGGCACCAGGGTCGCATAGGTCTCGAACGCCGTGCAGAGCAGGCCCCCGCGGGCGATGTCCGGCAGGGCCGCGCCGGCGGCGGCCGAGGGCTCGGCCGGCACGAGCCCCGCGAGCGCGAAATAGCTTGCCAAGACAGCCGTTTGCTGTTGGATCCTCAGCGAACGCGTGAAGTATGCAGCCTGATGCGGCGACTTGCCGCGATGCCGGGGAACATAACAAGCGGCGCGGCCGAGATAGGACCGATAGAGCTTGCGGATGCGGTCGTCACTGAGTCCCGTCCAGTGGCGGATCGTCTGGGTGCGCGCCTGGTGTGTCAGGAAACGGAGCGCCAGCTCCAGGCGCTGCCGATCGCGGTCGTAGCGGTCTTCCGAGATGCGCATGGCCGGTTCCCCCGCCGTCTATGAAGCCGGGATCAGGTGCCCGGCCTATTGTTGGGAAATATTTCCCAAAATACAAGCGGGCCATTTTGGGCAAAAAAGCCCAATTTCACCTGTTGCCTCCGGCCGCCGCGCGGGTACCATGCGGTGGGGGTCGTGGGAGGGAGTTGCCGTCATGTTGCGTAACGAAGCGGTCGTGGCGTTGGAATCGCGCGCGCTCAGCCGGGCGTGCTGGCTGCGGCGGGACATGCTGGAGGCCCTGGCCGAGGTCAATCACACTTGTCTCGGGCTGTTTGCGGAGCAGGTCCTTGCCCTGGGGCCCCAGGCTCAACAGTCGCTGCGACAGGTGGGGGAGCTATGGCGGGCGCTCGATGAGCGCTCCCGCTGGCAGGCGGCCGCCTGTCCGTATCTGCTGGTCGATGCCTGCTTCGGCGAGCCGCAGCGCTGGCAGTGGCTGAACGGCCCGCGGGTCAACGATGCGGCGCGGGCCCCGTGCGTCTCCTTCTTCACCGTGCCGCAGACCGCTGCGGTGGCGCGTACGGTGTTCGTTTATGCCTGGTCGATGGTCGTCAACCATTCGGACGGCGCGCCCACCATTCTCGGCATTCACCCGTATTGCGCCAGTCTGCTCGGCGCCTGTTCCGTGACCCAGGTTCACGAGCTCGCTGAGCGCGGCTGCGGGTGGCTGCGGCCGCGGTGGCTCAAGCGAGTGCAGCTCTGGCTGCAGATGCTGGTGGCAGCGGCGGAAGACGATGTGGCGACGCTGGAGCGCTCGCGCATGCAGGGGTTGCAAATGCTGGCCGCGGAAGCGTGGGACTGTGCCCATCACGCTCGGCTTCCGTCCCGCGGCTGCGCCTCAATGCATTTGCAGTGAATCGATCAGACTGCGCAGCGCATCCGGCGCGACCGGCTTGACCAGGTGGTGATCGATTCCCGCCCGCTGGGAGCGCAGGCGATCATCATCCTGACCGTAGCCGGTGATTGCGATGAGCACCGCGCCCTTGGCATGCGGCAGCTCACGCAGGCGCGCGGCCACCTCGTAGCCATCCATGCCCGGTAGCCCGATGTCGAGGAACACTGCCTCAGGCTGCCATTGCTCGGCCGTCTCGAGCGCGCTCGGACCGTCGTAGGCGAAGAGAACCTCGTGACCCCACATCTGAAGCAGCATCGACATGCTTTCAGCAGCGTCTCTGTTGTCATCGACGACCAGCAAGCGGCGCTTCGGTGTCGAATCCGCGGTGTCCCGCTGCGCGAGTGCCATGCCTCTCTCCTTCCTCAGTAGATGTCGATCTGCCGTACTCCGCTCGAGTCCCGGGCGCCGCGAAACATGCCCTCGGTGCTGAAGTCCGTGATGATGCGGCCGCCGTGATCGATTGCGATGATGCCGCCACTCCCGCCCAGCTCACGGAGCCTCTCGTGCAGCAATTCGTGTACCGCCTCCCGCAGGCCGAGGCCGCGAAACTCCACGGCAGCACAGATATGGTGCGCGGCGACCGTGCGAATGAAGTACTCGCCGTGACCGGTGGCGGAGACGGCGCAGACCCCGTTCTTGGCGTAGGTTCCGGCTCCGATGATCGGGGAGTCGCCCACGCGACCCGGGCGCTTGTTCGTCATGCCGCCGGTCGAGGTGGCGGCGGCGAGATCACCAGCCGCATCGAGCGCGACCGCGCCTACGGTGCCGTGGGAGGAAGGAAAGAGGTCCGACACCGGGCGGCCGTTGCGCTCGCTTTCAAGCTGAGCCCATCGCTCCTCGGTGCGGAAGTAGCTGTTCGGCACCAGCGCCAGCCCTTCTTCCAGGGCGAATTCCTCCGCGCCCGCCCCGACCAGCAGAACGTGCCGGGACTTCTCCATCACGCGGCGCGCGAGCTCGATCGGATTTCTCACGTGCCGTACGGCCGCGACGGCGCCCGCCCGCTGTTGCCGCCCCTCCATGATGGCGGCGTCGAGCTCCGCGGCTCCATCGCGGGTGAGCGCCGCACCCCGACCGGCATTGAAGAGCGGGTCGTCTTCCAGCGTGCTGACGGCGGCGCTGACCGCATCGAGGCTCGAGCCACCCTTCTCGAGCCTGGCATACCCTGCATCGAGAGCAGCCGCCAGGCCGTTGCGGTACCGCCGCTCGCGCTCGGCCGTCAGAGTGCTGCGCGGCACCGCGCCGGCGCCGCCGTGAATGGCAATAGAAAGCATGGGAGAGTCCGGTAGTATCAAGCGCTGGCTCCGGGCATCCTGCCCGGTCCAGCGCGGCCGCGGGCAAAAAGCGTGGCTTTTGCCCCGCGGCTCCGCCACCTGCGGCGGCGGGGCACTGCCCGTGCCTGGCCTACCGCATTTGTGCCGTGCATCCGTCGGGTCGCATGGCAGAGCGCTGGGCAACTTGAATATTAAGGGTATAGGGCTCTCATGTCGCAGGGCATCCGCAGCATTCTGGTCGCCAACCGTGGCGAGATCGCCATCCGTGTCATGCGGGCGGCGAGCGAGCTCGGCCTGCGTACCGTGGCCATCTACTCGCAGGAGGATCGGTTCTCGCTGCACCGCACCAAGGCGGATGAGAGCTATCTCGTGGGTCGCGGCAAGGGGCCGATCGAGGCCTACCTCGACATCGACGACATTCTCCGCATCGCGCGCGAGGCCCGGGTCGATGCCATTCACCCGGGCTACGGCTTCCTCTCCGAGAACCCGGAGTTCCCGCAGGCCTGCGCGACCGCCGGCATCGTCTTCGTGGGCCCGCGGCCCGAGACCATGCGCGCCCTGGGCAACAAGGTGGCGGCACGCAATCTCGCGACCGCAGCCGGCGTGGCGGTCATGCCGGCGACCCCGCCACTCCCCGCGGGCCTCGAGGACTGCCGCCGGCTCGCGCACGAGATCGGCTACCCGGTCATGCTCAAGGCGAGCTGGGGCGGCGGCGGCCGCGGCATGCGTGTCGTGGAGAGCGATGCGCAGCTCGCGGAGCTGCTGCCGGTAGCCCGCCGCGAAGCGAAGGCGGCATTCGGCAATGACGAGGTTTATCTCGAAAAGCTGGTGCGCCGCGCGCGCCACGTCGAGGTACAGATCCTGGGCGATGCGCATGGCGGCCTGGTGCATCTCTACGAGCGCGACTGCACGGTGCAGCGCCGCAACCAGAAGGTCGTGGAGCGCGCGCCGGCTGTATTCCTGAGCGATGCGCAGCGGGCGGAGCTGTGCGCCGCCGCGCTCGCCATCGGCCGTGCCGCGAATTACCTCAATGCCGGCACGGTGGAGTTCCTGCAGGACGCGGACTCCGGGAAGTTCTGTTTCATCGAGGTCAACCCGCGCATCCAGGTGGAGCATACGGTCACGGAGTGCGCGACCGGGATCGACATCGTGAAGGCGCAGATCCACATCGCGGAGGGTGCCCGGCTCGGGACGCCGGAAAGCGGCGTCCCGCCGCAAGAGGAGATCCGGATCGGGGGTTACGCGCTCCAGTGCCGCGTGACCACGGAGGATCCGGAAAACAACTTCATCCCGGACTACGGCAAGATCACCGCCTACCGCAGCCCCGCGGGCTTCGGCATCCGCCTGGACGCCGGCACGGCGTACACCGGCGCGATCATCACCCGCTCATATGACTCGCTGCTGGTGAAGGTCACGGCATGGGCGCCGACACCCGAAGAGACCAACGCCCGCATGCACCGCGCGCTGTGGGAGTTCCGCATCCGGGGGGTCGTCACCAACCTGCGCTTTCTGGACCAGGTCATCACGCACCCGCGGTTCGCGCGCGGTGAATACACCACTCGCTTCATCGATGAGACGCCTGAGCTCTTCCGCTGGCCGCCGAAGCGCGACCGCGCCACCCGCATTCTCACCTACATCGCCGAGACCATCGTCAACGGCAATCCGGAGACTCGCGGCCGTCCGCGCCCGGTGCGATTCGAGACCCCGAGGCTGCCGCAGGCGGCCCTGACCGATCCGCAGCCCGGCACGCGTCAGAAGCTCGAGGAGCTCGGCCCGGAGCGCTTCGCGAAATGGATGCTGGCGCAGGAGCGGGCGCTGCTCACCGACACGACCTTGCGCGACGCCCATCAGTCGCTGCTCGCGACGCGCATGCGCACCATCGACATGAGCGCGATCGCCCCCTACTACGCGAGCCTGCTGCCGCAGCTCTTCTCGCTGGAGTGCTGGGGCGGGGCGACGTTCGATGTGGCGATGAGATTTCTGAAGGAAGACCCCTGGCAGCGGCTGACGATACTGCGCGAGCGCGTGCCGAATCTGCTCCTGCAGATGCTGTTGCGATCGGCGAATGCCGTGGGCTACGCCAACTATCCCGACAACGTGGTGCGGTTCTTCATTGCGCGGGCCGCGGAGCGGGGCATCGACGTGTTCCGCATCTTCGACTCGCTCAACTGGGTCGAGAACATGCGCATGCCCATCGAGGCGGTGCTGGAGTCGGGCAAGCTCTGCGAGGCCGCGATCTGCTACACCGGCAACCTGAGCGATCCGCGCGAGAAGAAGTACACGCTGGATTACTACCTTCAGCTCGCGCGCGAGCTGAAGGCCGCCGGCACGCACGTGCTCGGCATCAAAGACATGGCCGGCTTGTGCCGTCCCCGCGCTGCCTACACGCTGGTGAAGGCGCTGAAGGAGGAAGTAGGGCTGCCGGTGCACTTCCACACTCACGACACCAGTGGCATCGCTGCAGCCAGCGTGCTTGCCGCGGTCGATGCTGGTGCAGACGCTGTCGACGGAGCAATCGATGCCATGAGCGGGCTGACGTCCCAGCCCAACCTCGGCTCCATCGTGGAGGCGCTCCGTCACGGGCCGCACGACTCCGGCGTCGATCCGGTGAAACTGCGATTGCTGTCCTCCTATTGGGAGCAGGTGCGTAGGCTCTATTGCGCGTTCGAAAGCGACATCCGCTCCGGTGCGTCGGAGGTCTACGTGCACGGCATGCCCGGAGGGCAGTACACCAACTTGCGCGAGCAGGCCCGCTCGCTCGGCATCGACAACGCCCACTGGTCGGACGTTGCGCAAGCGTACGCGGACGTCAACGAAATGTTTGGCGATATCGTCAAAGTGACTCCGACATCGAAAGTGGTCGGCGATCTCGCGCTCCTCATGGTGACGAGCGGCCTGACGCCGAAGCAGATCCTCGACCCGCAGGTGGACGTGCCGTTCCCGGAGTCCGTGGTCCAGCTCTTCCGCGGCGACCTCGGCCAGCCTCACGGCGGCTTCCCGGAGGCGCTGCAACGCAAGGTACTGAAGGGCGCCGCGCCCCTCAAGGGACGTCCGGGAGCCGAGATGCCGGCCACCGACCTTGCCGCCGAGCGCGCCAAGATCCAACAGAAGCTGGGGCGTCCGCTGGCGGACGATGATCTCGCTTCATACCTGATGTACCCGCGGGTATGGCTCGACTACGCCGCCGAGCGCGCACAGTACGGTGATGTCGGCATTCTGCCGAGCGCGGTGTTCTTTTACGGCATGGAGCCCGGCCAGGAGGTCAGTGTCGAGTTGGAGCGCGGCAAGACGCTGATCGTGCGGTATGTCGCTGCGAGCGAGACTCACGAGGATGGCACGCGCACCGTGTTCTTCGAGCTCAACGGCCAGCCGCGCTCCGTGCGCGTGCCCGACCGCAGCCAGGTCGCCAAGCGCCCACCGCAGCGCAAGGCCGAGCCCGGGAATCCGAGGCAGGTCGGCGCGCCGATGCCCGGCACCATCGCGACGATCGCGGTCATTGCGGGCCGCAAGGTGGCGCGCGGGGATCTGCTGGCGACGCTCGAGGCGATGAAGATGGAGACCGCGGTGCGCGCGGAAATTGACGGCGAGGTGGCGGAGGTGCTGGTCAGCCCGGGGCAGCAGGTCGACGCGAAGGATTTGCTGGTGCTGTTGAGCTGAGGCGCTCGGGTGAGCCCGTGAACGAGCTCTTCATGTTCGCCGACCGGCGAAGTACACCGGCTTTCTGGCTGGAGAGCCTCTTCGTGGTCATCGGCGTGTTGCTGCGCCTGCCGATGTTCATCATGGCGCGCTCGATGGATTACCACCTGGCGGGCATGCCCATGGGGGGCGCGGCGGCGCGATCTGCGCGTGCTCCAGGCCGCCGGATGACGGGATGTTCCGCTTGAGCTCGAGCAACATCGGCTGCGCCCCGGCCCGGATGCCATCCAAACCAACCTCCAGACTGTGGGTCTTCGCCGGCTGGCTGGCTTCTTTTTACGCGACGTGGCTCTTTCTGGTCGCTTCAGGTCACCACTGGCATGCGCTGAGAGAGCATTGGGGCATTGCCGCTGCCATGGCCTTCGGGTCCTACGCCGCCGGCTCCACGCCTTTGGGCGGAGGCACCGTCGGTTTCCCCGTGCTCGTGCTTCTGTTCCACCAGCCTGCCACGCTCGGCCGGGATTTCAGTTTCGCAATACAGTCGATCGGCATGACCAGCGCCAGCATCTTCATTCTGTGCCGTCGCCAGCCGCTGGAATGGGTGATCCTGCGCTGGTCGTTGCTCGGCTCGCTGGTCGGCACTCCATTGGGCGTCCTCCTGATCGCGCCTCATGTGCCGGGCATCGCGATCAAGCTGACTTTTGCCGTGATCTGGGCGAGTTTCGGCGTGTTGCACTTGTATCGTACCGAGGTCATCTGCCGGAACGAGGGCGAGACCCCGGCTGCCCATCGGTTCGATCGCAACGTCGGTTTCGCCGTCGGTCTGATCGCGGGCGCGACCGTGGCATCTGTCACCGGCGTCGGCATAGACATGATTCTCTACGCCATGATGGTGTTACTCATGCGCGCAGACCTCAAAGTTGCCATTCCGACGACCGTGATCCTCATGGCCTTTACGTCACTGATCGGAATTGCGACCAAAGAGCTCTCCGGCGGAGTGCAGCCCGGGGTGTACGCGAACTGGCTGGCGGCTGCGCCGGTGGTGGCGCTCGGCGCACCGTTCGGCTCGTTCATCGTCAATCGAACGGGCCGCAAGCCTACGCTCTACATCGTCGCCTTCCTGTGCATCGCTCAGTTCGTCTGGACGTTGCACCAATCGCTTCCGGTGCTTGGGTCGCTGGGAGTCGTCGGGGCACTGTTGGCCGTTGCGCTGTTCAACGTCGCCTTTGAGTTTCTCTGGCGAATCGGCGACAGGCTCGGGCGCCGCTCCTTTCAGGCAACTCGCCTCGAGCCGATCTCCTGACGCGCCGCCGCCATGCTTTCGTCGGCTCGTCACCGCAACCCTCACGCGCCCAGGAACATCCGGTAAGCCGGATTCTCGGTCTCTTCCGCGTAGGCGTAGTGCAGCTCATTGAGGTGCTGGAGGAAATCAGTTCGATCGGCGGCAGGCACCTGGATACCCGCGAGCACCCGGCCGTAATCGGAGCCGTGATTGCGGTAGTGAAACAGGCTGATGTTCCAACGGCCGCCCACGGCCTGGAGGAACTTGAGCAGAGCTCCGGGACGCTCCGGAAACTCGAAGCGGTAGAGCAGCTCGTCCCGGATGCCGCGCGCGCGGCCGCCAACCATGTACCGCACGTGGAGCTTTGCCATCTCGTTGTCGGTCATGTCGGTGACCGTGTAGCCGGCCTCGCGCAGGGCGCGGATGACGGCATCGCTTTCCGCGCGGCCCTGGGAGAGTCCGAAGCTGACGAAGATCCGCGCGATCTGCTGGCTTTCGTAACGGTAGTTGAACTCGGTGACGTTGCGGTTGCCCAGCGTCTCGCAGAAGCGCAGGAAGCTACCCGGGCACTCCGGAATCGTGACCGCGAGCAGCGCCTCGCGCTCGCCGCCGAGATCGGCGCGTTCCGCCACGTGGCGCAGGCGGTCGAAGTTGATGTTGGCGCCACTGTTGATCGCGACGACGCGCTTGTCCCGCCACCCCTCCCGGGCGACGTACTTCTTCAGTCCCGCAACGGACAGCGCGCCGGCCGGTTCCACGATGGAGCGCGTGTCCTCGAACACGTCCTGGATGGCGGCGCAGATCTCGTCCGTATCGAGCAGCACGATCTCATCGACGTGGTCGCGGCAGAGCGAGAACGTTTCTTCCCCCACGCGCTTGACCGCAACGCCGTCGGCGAAGATTCCGACCCTGTCCAGGGTGACCCGCCGCCCGGACTTCAGCGACTCGTACATGCCAGCGGCGTCCTCCGGCTCTACCCCGATGACGCGGATGTTGGGATACAGGTACTTGACGTACACCGAGATCCCCGCGATGAGGCCGCCGCCGCCAACGGGTACGAAGATCGCATCCAGATTGCCGCCCGTCTGTCGCAGCAGCTCCATCCCGATCGTACCCTGGCCCGCGATGACATCCGGATCGTCGAACGGATGCACGAACACCAGACTGCGTTGCCTTGCGAGCTCCAGCGCCCGATCGAGCGCAGTGTCGTAGTCGTCTCCATGCAGCACGACTTCGCCGCCGAGATCGATGACCGCCTGCACCTTGATTTGCGGGGTGGTACGCGGCATCACGATCACCGCGGAGATGCCCCGCCGCCGTGCCGCGAGCGCCACGCCCTGGGCATGATTACCCGCTGAAGCGCACACTACTCCCCGCTTGGCCGCCGCGTCTGAAAGGTGTGCGATGCGGTTATAGGCGCCGCGCAACTTGAACGAAAATACCGGCTGCAGGTCCTCGCGCTTGAGCAGCACCCGGTTTCCGAGCCGACGCGACAGCCGGGGCGCCTCCTCCAGAGGAGACTCGATCGCGACGTCATAAACGCGCGCTTTGAGAATCCGCTCGATGTAGGGGCTGGCCATGCCGCCAGCTTAACGAATTCCCGCAAACAGCGGGTCATCGATGATTCGGGGTCCTGGACGAGGGTCGGTCCACGATCGGCGGCTGCTTACTGCCCGCGGTCTGCCGCGCGTTCGAAAGTGCTGACTCCGTCTCCGACTTTGCGCCAATCAACCCAAAAAGGATTCCACGGCCCGCGCGGCAACCTCCGGCGCCGTCTCGAAAAGCGAAGCATCCCGATCCGGCAGCTCGACGAGCCTGGTCCGCGCGGGGACATCGCGCGCCTGCCCCTTGTTGGCGACAACTTCCTCGCCGAGCCGCAGGACGAGAAGCGGCACGGCGAGCTGTGCCAGTCGCGCCCGCAGTTGATAGGTTCGCTCCGCGGCCGCGGCGGCCGCGGCCTGAGCACCATTGCGCAGCCTCTCCGCCAGCACGGCGGTCGCGACCTCGGGCGCCGCAACCGGCCCGCAATACGCCACAGCCCGGCGCCACTCCTCGAGCAGATGGCTGCCATCGACGGCAGCGGCCCGCGGCGGCTCGGCCGCGCTCGCGGGCAGCGGAGGCGAGACGAGCACCAGACGCCGTACCTGGCCCGGTCGCGTCGCGGCCAGCTCGGCGGCGACGGCGGCGCCGAAACCGTGGCCGAGCAGGTCGACCTGGCGCAGGCGCATGGTATCGAGAAAGTCGCCGATCGCCGCGGCATGCTCCGCGACACCTGCACGAGGAGGTGGCGGATCTGAATCCCCGAAACCGGGCAGATCAGGGGCAAAAATCGAGCGTCCGGCCCCGGCTGCCGTCAGAAAGCGCTTAAAAATGCGCCCGGAGTGGGGGATGGGATGCAGGCAGAGGAGAGGGGTGCCCTCCTCGAAGCCGCCGCCGGAGGGAATGGCGTTATGGACGTGCAGCTGGCCGTAGCGGCACTCGAAATAGCCGCGACGGAGCCGCGGTTGCGCTGCTGCCGCGGGGCGAGAGTGTGAGGCTTTAGGCATGGTGTAGCCGCGATTGTGCCGCAGCCGCCGTTCGGGTTTAAGCTATTCGCATCATGCGAACCCTAGCGAACTCCCTGGCTATCGTGGTCACCGTGCTCGCGCTCGCGGGCTGCGGTCTCGCCGAAACCGGCGTCACGGCGGCGGCCGGCGGTGCTTCCGCCGCGCAGGATGCAAAGCAGGCGAAGGACACCGAGGCGAAGCTGCAGCAGCAGATCAATGCCGCCTACCAGCAGGATGCGGCAAAGCGCAATGCGGCGGAGGCCCAAGCACAGTAGCGAGGCGAATCCATGCGCAATCTCGAAGTCAGGATCAGGCGGCCACCGGCGACAGCCGAGGACTTCGAGGTAGTGCCGGGAGAAATGCCTCGCCTCACCCATGGCGGCTTACTCTGCCGTACGCGCTGGCTCGTGGTCGATCCATTGACATACTCGCCGTCCAGTACCGCGGCGCGCTCAGGGACGGCTCCACGGCCCGGTGACGTCGTCCCCGCGTTGGGAGTTTGCGAAGTGCTGGAGTCCCGGCACGATGTCTTCGCGGTCGGGCAGAAGGTCGTCATCCAATGCGGCATGCGGGAGATCTGCGTCTCCGACGGCCACCATGCTTCCGCGCTGCACCCAGGTCAATCTCCTGCGTCGACGGCGCTCGGGCTGCTTGGCCCCTCGGGCATGGCGGCCTACTTCGGGTTGCTCGATCTGGCGCGGCTGCGCGCCGGTGAGACGGTATTGGTCTCAGCGGTGGCGAACGTGGCGGGCGCGATGGCCGGCCAGGTGGCGAGCATCAAGGGCGCTCGAGTGGTCGGCGTTGGCAGCTCGCGCGACAAGTGCGAATGGGCGACCCGGCGCGCGCGTTTTGCCGCGTGCGTCAACCCTCATGCGGAGAATCTGGGCGCCCGGCTGCGCCAGCTTGCGCCGCACGGCTTCGATGTCTACTTCGACAACTCCGGCGGTGAGCTGCTCGAGGCCGTCCTCTCGGGCCATCACGTCGCTCCTGGCGGACGGGTCGTCCTCAACGGCGTCCGTGAGGGTGTCTCTGCTGAATTGCTGCAACGGGCGGGCTACGCGCCCGGGGAGATCACTCTGTTGCGATTGCACGCGGCTCATTACGAGCACCGCCGCAGCGAGTTCCTGAAGGATGCGATCGCCTGGCACGGCGCGCACCGGCTGGTGTACCGGGAAGACGTGACTGAAGGGCTGGAGAACGCACCCGCGCACCTGATCAAGGCAATGCGCGGCGAGAACTTCGGCCACCCGTTGATTAGATTGGCGTAAATCGCTCCCGGCGATTTACGCGGCCAGGGTGAATAGATTGGCTCAAAGCAGCCCTGCGGCGATTTGAGCGGCCAGGGTGAATTGATTGGCTCAAAGTCGCCTGCGGCGCTTTGAGCGGCCAGCCCATTGACCGCGTTCGACCTCGCGACCCGAGGGCGGCCTCGGGTCGCTTGGTGGCTTGCTTTGGCGCACGCTATTTCTTGCGTGCGGGGCGCTTGGCCGATTTCTTCTTGCCGGCGGCTTTGCGCGCTGCGGGGCGCTTGGCGGCGGACTTTTTGGCCGGCGATTTTTTCTTCTTGGCGGCGGCGCGTTTCGAGGCCGCGGGTCGCTTCTTTGCCTTGGCGGCCGCCTTCTTCTTGGCGGGACGGGCCGCTGGCTTCGGTGCCTTGGGGGCGGCTGCTTTCGCCGGAGCCTTCGGGGCGGCGGCTGGCTTCTCCGCGGGCGCGCTTGCCGCGGCAGCGTGCTTGGCCGGCTCATGGACCGCGAATGCGCCGCCCTGTGGATCCAGTATCTGCGCGATGCGGCTGCCTCCGGGAACCTCCATCGGCCCCTGCGTCACGCGGCCGCCGGCCGCTTTGGCCGCAGCCGCGGCCTTGTCGACGCTCCCGACCCGGATGTAGGTCAGCCAGTGCGGTGGCTTGGACGCATCCATCAGCTTGTAGGCGCCGCCGACCTGCGCGCCGCCGTGCTCGATGAGCTGGTACGTTCCCGCAGGGCCCATGTCATGGGCGGGTCCGCGGCTCCAGCCAAAAAGCTCCGAGTAGAAACCGAGCGCGGCATGCTGATCGCTCGTCGCGAGCTCGTGCCAGGAGAAGTCGCTCGAGGAGGGAGCACCGTCGGCGGGCGTGGCACCCGGCTTGAACACCGCGAACGCGGCCCCTTGCGGGTCCGCGAGCACGGCGTAGCGGCCGACGCCGGGGATGTCCGCCGGGGTCTTCAGCACCTTGCCGCCCAGACGCTCGGCGGCCGCCGCCGTGGCATCGACATCGGGCGTGCCGACGTACACCAGCCAGCTCGGCGGGGCGCCGGACTGGCGGGCGGACTCCGGCTGCGCCATGAGTCCGCCGGTCTGTGTCTTGCCGGCTACCCAAAGCGTGTAATCGGGCATGCCCGAGGGCTGGGTCTTCCACGAAAGGACCTTGGAGTAGAAAGCGCCTGCGGCCTGCGGGTCGGTCGTCATCAGCTCGTGCCAGACGAATCGCCCCCGAATCTCAGCGTTGCTCATGTGAGGTTGCCTCTTCTTGACGAGCGGCGTTGTTTCCAACTCCCTACATTCTGCACTGATGCGCGTTGCAGTTCCATGTCGTCGTGATGCGACCTCCTTAGTATTGGCGCAAATTGCTCCCGGCAATTTGCGCCAGCACCGCCCTTTTACCGCCCTTGATCTCGCGGCCCCGGGAACGGCCCGGGGCCGCTTACTGGCTTGCTTTCGACGTTACCGAGAAGCGCTACGAAGTCTCCGTCGAAGGTCGCCATCCGCTGGGCGTCATAGACCAGATAGGCCGCGAGCGTCAATCGTGCGCGGCCACGGCGCACCAGGGTGACCCGGAACCGCTCCCATGCCAGCTCGTCCGTGAAGCGGCAGACGGCATCGAAGTCCCCGGGAATGGGACGCTCGTACTCCATGCTGCTGCGCTGGATGACCAGCTGCGCCTGCAGGCCTGCGCGCGCGAGTCGAAGGTGCAGCAGCGCCCAGGCGGAAAGGGTGGCCACCGCGGCGGCGCTGCCGCCGAAGGCGGTCTCGTTGTGATTGACGTTCGGCGCAAGGGGGACCTCGAGCTGCACGCGCTCCGGGGTCGCCATCCGCACCCGCACGCCCATCGCGACAGAAAGCGGTATCTGCTGGTGCAGATAGCGCTCGAGGAGGATCTCCTCGTCCCACGACATGGCGCTCACATGACCCTCGTGCTGTGCCGACCAGCTCGGCGGCGGACGTGCCGTCCTATCCGGCCCTACCACGCTCCCGTATTCGGCATGGACTTCCACGGCTCAGCGGGGGCCAGCGCCGCGCCACGCTGCAGCAGCTCGATCGAGATCTGATCGGGAGAGCGCACAAACGCCATGCGCCCGTCCCGCGGTGGCCGGTTGATCGTGACGCCCCGCTCTCTGAGGCGCTGGCAGGTGGCGTAGATATCGTCTACCTCGTAAGCGAGATGGCCGAAATTGCGCCCGCCGGCGTAGGCCTCCGGGTCCCAATTGAAGGTCAGCTCGACCTGCGCCGACTCATCGCCGGGCGCGGCCAGGAACACCAGGGTGTAACGGCCCTGCGGGTAGTCTTTGCGCCGCAGCTCCACGAGCCCGAGTGCATCGCGATAGAAGCGCAGCGAGGCATCGAGATCCGTCACCCTGACCATGGTGTGCAGGTATTTCATGGTGCTCTCCTCAGAACATCTCCGAGGGACCCGGCGGCTTGATGTCCACCTTGTAACGCGAGGCGATGAACTCCCCGGTGATCATCTCCTCGTAGCTTTGGCCCGGGCCCACCATCGGATAGACGCCGGCGTCCGGGTCGATCATGACCTCGAGGAACGCCGGCCCTTCGAAGCGGATGAACTGCTCGACGACCCGTGGCACGTCGTCCTTGCGATCGAGCCGCACGGCATAGTGAAAGCCGTCGGCCTGGGCGGTGCGGATGAAGTCCTTCTTGTGCAGTGATTTGTCGCTCGCCGAGAGGCGGCCCTTGAAGAAGAGCTTCTGCCACTGCTTGACCATGCCGTCGCCGAAATTGTTGAGCACGACGATTTTGATGGGCAGGTCGTACGTGGTCACCGTTTCGAGCTCGCCGATGTTCATCCGGATGCTGGAGTCGCCGTCGATGTCCACAACCAGGCGCCGCGGATGTGCGAGCTGCGCGCCGATCGCCGCGGGCAGCCCGAAGCCCATCGTCCCCATGCTGCCCGAGGACAGCCAGAGGCGCGGGCGGCGGAAATCGCAGTACTGCGCCGCCCACATCTGGTGCTGGCCGACGCCGGTGGTGATGATTGCCTCGCCGCGCGTGTGCCTGTTGATCTCCTCGATCACGTAGTACGGCTGAATGAGCGGGCTTTGGCGGTCATAGCCCATGGCGTGCACACGCTTCAGCTCCGCGAGCGCCCGGTGCCACTCACCATAGTCGCGTTTGAACCCGGTGCGGCGGCCGTGCTCGGTCAGCGCGCTCAGCGCCTCGCCGAGGAGACCCACGTGGCTCCACTGCACGTGCTTGACCTTGTTGATTTCCGCGCGGTCGATGTCGAGGTGCGCAATCCGCTTCGCGCCGCGCGCGAACTTCGCGGGCACGCCCGCCACTCTGTCGTCGAATCGCGAGCCTGCGGCGATGAGGAAGTCGCAGTCTTCGACGGCGTAGTTGGCGAAGGCGGTGCCGTGCATTCCCAGCATGCGCATCGCCAGCCGGTGTGTCGTATCGATGGCGCCGATGCCCATCAGCGTGGTCACCACCGGAACGTCGAAGGCCGTCGCGAACTCGGTGAGCGCGCCGGCGGCGTCGGCATTGATCACACCGCCGCCCGCGTAGATGAGCGGGCGGCGCGATTCCCCGAGCATCTCGAAGAACAGCTCGGCATCGCGGGGCTCGATGACCTGATCCGCCAGCTCCTTCATCCGGCGCCGATAGCCGGGCAAGGGCAGGGTGCCGGCACCCTGGAAGACCCCGTCCCAATTCTGCACGTCCTTCGGAATATCGATGACCACGGGCCCGGGTCGGCCGGTGCGTGCCAGCTCGAAAGCGGAGCGCACCGTCGCCTCGAGGCGCGACGGATCGGTGACCAGGAACACATGCTTCGCAACCGAGCCCATGAGGGCTGCGACGGGGGCTTCCTGGAAGGCATCCGTACCGATCGAAGCGCGCGCGACCTGACCACAGATCACCACGATCGGCACCGAGTCCGCCATGCAATCGCGAATGGGAGTGACCGTATTGGTTGCGCCCGGACCCGAGGTCACGAGACAGAC